>OLSB01000721.1_pt1 | contig 37122 bp, 42 predicted proteins | sample 1672071 | NCBI WGS metagenome assembly OLSB01 (sample SAMEA3136642, study PRJEB25190) | human gut metagenome | biome: human gut; feature: human-associated habitat; material: faeces | place: Austria | collected 2013 | reverse complement strand
AGCGCTTGAATGGCATTCAAGAGGTCAGCGGTTCGATCCCGCTTATCTCCACCAATAAACCTGAAAGCTCAATGCTTTCAGGTTTTTTGTTTTTTATCAGTATGCTAATTTTAGCAGCCGGGCAAACAGAAAAGGTAAACGTTTTCGATAATTTCTCTTAATAAAGCGGCAGTTCAGAAAACCGAAAATCCCGCTTTTCATTCCGGAAAAGCTGTGCTATAATAGCCTTGCCAAATTTTTTTAGCTATACAGAGGAGGAAACGAATATGACAATTGCAGAAATTCGCGCGCTCGGCCTGATGGAAGAGGCCATTGTTGAACTCAGCGGCGGCGATGACAAGGCTGAGATTGTCCGTGCAAGCTTGACTTGCCCGCTTTGCGGCATGGCGGAGACCGTCTGGTACTGTCCGGCCACGGGCAAGCATGTCTGCGTGGATTGCCACTACGTTTGGTGAAAATAATTGGGCTGCCCAAAACGTGATATGCTCCACATAGAGTAGACACTCGAAACAACAAAAATTTCGAGACTACACTATGGGGAGCATTTATATGATCAAGAGGAAGCTAGCACCTGATGAAAAGATAGGAGCAGCAGAATCCTGTATGAGAGGAGAGCAGCTGCGCAATCCGAGGAAATAAACTGTCATGCGCTGCCCGACCTGCGGAGCGGAGGCAAGGAACTACGGCTCCAGTTGGGAGTGTACATGGTGCGGTGACTTCTAAAGAATACCCGGAGATGAGCAACCTGCAGGCGGCCCACCGGTGTACTTTTGGGGCAAATACCCTGCTTCTGCGCACCGTTTGAGGCAAATCAGACAGTCCCGCAACCATTGCGGTTGCGGGATTTTTCTTTATTCATCAATGCTTTGCGGGTTTTTAAGTGTACTCAACAGCTTGACTATCCGTTATCATTTGAAGCGGGTTGAACGAAAAGCTACAGCGCAAGCCTGATAATATGTTACGACCCGCTCATAAACGTTTTCGTAATAACCAAGCTCATCATTACTTGTAAGCACTCCATGGGTTGTAAGATCAAATGTCGGCAGCACTCCGAATTTTCCGTTGAATCAGTATTCATCTTTTTCGGCATCCGCCTTCGTGCGATGTATGGTCCCCCTGGGGTGTTTGGGCGGCGCATAGACAGATGAGAGCTTCAGCGGACAATTTCCGGCGTTGAAAATATTGTGCCATGTACCGCTTGGCACAAAGACGGCATCCCCCGCACTAAGGCGGCATTTGTAGTCCGGTTCTTCCCCGCGATCGCCAATGCAGACAAGCGCCTGCCCGGTCTCCACGCGAATGAGCTGATCCGTGTCAGGATGAATTTCCGCGCCGATCTCACCGCAGACAGGGATACTCATGAGTGTCATCTGCAAGTGGCACCCTGTCCAAAACGCCGTGCGGAAATTATTATTTTTCTGCGCCTCGCGCCTTATATCCGTAACAAATGGTTCAGGTCCGTGATCGGTGTCGCCGGCATCACAGCTACACCCCATAGGGTGGCGAAATTCCATGTCATACGCTCCTTTCTTTAATTGGAACTATTATAATAATATGCAGATGCAGATGTTGCGGTGAGCGGAGGCAAATAACTTGTTGATTTATGCGGCGAAAAGAAGTATTTGCAAAAGTAACACTTTATAGAATTTCATTACGTAATTCTCCAATACGGACTTCGGACGGCCAGCTGCAAATTGTGTCAGGCCTCTGCCGGGACACATAGAATGGACTGCGCCGTCATGCGCAATCATCAATGAGGAGACGATCATTCTATGGAAACCGTTCAAACCATACCTCCCCGTCATCAGGACACTCGCTGCAAAGCTATAACCAAGATCATCGAAGCTGTCGCTGAGCAGCAGGAGGCTCTGGCCCGTATTCTGGAGGCCGAGCACAAAAAGATAGAAAAGACCATCGGTCTGTGCGGCACCGATGTGGGCGACCTGGTCATGATCGACAAGAGCGTCGAGCGTGTTCTTGCCGCCGTGACCCGCCTTGAGCTGGCGCTCCAGCTTAAGCTGGATCTGTTCCACGACTGCCTCTGCCCGAATACCCCCTGCTCCGGCAGCTGAGCCCTCCGGCGCAGATTAACCAAACGTGGATCTGGGGGGACCTCCCCCCCGATCCGCACCGCCCCAAGCATGATGCCGCAAGTGCCCCTGGCAGGCGAGCTCCGCTTCCGGACGGCGAAATATGCGCCTTGAGAAAACGATGATCCGCGCTTACTTAATAAAGGTTTAAACGGTTTCCATTTTCTTTTCTTATACTGAACGCTTGAATAACGCTAATAATTACAGGTATTCCGCAAAGCGGCCGCAGAGCCAGCGCAAACCCGGAGAACTATTCAGCAACCGTGCCGGATATTCACGACTGATGTCAGTTCTTTCATCTGCTGCATTGCTTATAATCGGACTTTTTATATGGTTCATGGATTATTCAAAAAGCATGGATGAATAATCGCTTCGAAAAAAACTGTTTTTATAAAAACTTCGTTATTCCTCTTGATTTTTCTGATATATAATGTAAAATAAAAATGTTTTGTATTACGGCGATTCGCGGCCGTCAACTGCGAAATGCTGCACTCAGCAGAATGGAGAAAAAATGACTTACGAAATGGACATTGCCGGCTTAAAACGCGAGCTGCCCCTGTGCAAGGTCACAGACGACCTTTACATCGGAGCTTTTGTTATGTTCGGCGATGTTGAGCTCACCGTCCACTGTGCTGCGGAGCTTCTCAAGCTTGCTCCCGAATATGACTACATGATCGCCCCCGAGGCAAAGTCCATCCCCCTTCTGTACGAAATGGCCCGCCAGAGCGGCGCGGAAAAATATTTTCTCGCCAGAAAGGGTCCTAAGGCCTACATGAGCGGAGTATTCGAGGTCTCCGTCAAATCCATTACCACCATGAGCGTTCAGAAGCTTGTCATAGACACGGCCGACGCTGAGCTCATTAATGGTAAGCGCATCCTCATCATCGACGACGTTATTTCCACCGGTGAGAGCCTGCGCGCGATGGAGGAGCTCGTGACCAAGGCCGGCGGCAACATCGTCGGCAAAATGGCGGTGCTCGCCGAGGGCGACGCTCAGGAGCGCGACGATATCATCGTTTTGGGACATCTTCCCCTGTTCGGTCCCGACGGCAGCGTCATCAAGTAAATACGTACGAAAAAACTGCGGCCAAAAGGCCGCAGTTTTTTCATATGCCGATGAATCTGCAAAGCATTGTGTGGGCTGCCATCGGCCGCCCGTGCGGGTGCGGAGATCATTTTATATTCCACTGTCATTTAGCCAAATGCAATGCCTCCGGGCACTATCTTCTTTCCTCAAAAAAGCTCCTGAGTATCGCCGCACATTCGTCGGCTCTCACGCCGCCGTAGACAGCCGGTTTATGGCCGTACCGCTCCTCAAAGAGATTTATCACGCTGCCGCAGGAGCCGGTGTTTTCGTCCCTCGCGCCGAACACCACGGTCGGGATGCGGGAGTTTATTATCCCGCCGGCGCACATTGGGCAGGGCTCGAGTGTGACATAGATAGTGCAGCCTGAAAGCCGCCAGTCGCCAGTTTTTTCGCAGGCGGCGCGTATGGCCTCGAGCTCGGCGTGAGCGCTCGCGTCATGGCTCTCCTCCCTGCGGTTGCGCCCGGTGCCTATAACATCGCCGTTTATATCGGTGATAACGCAGCCGACGGGTATCTCCCCCGCGTCATAGGCCTCCTTTGCAAGCGCAAGCGCCATGTCCATATATTTTTCCCTGTCCATAGTGTTCCTTTCAAAAAGGCAGAGGCGATCGAGCCTCTGCCTTAAAACTTTTTGTGTGCCAGTCCTTCTGTCCCGCTTACTTGAGCGCCGCGGTGATGATGGACATCTGGTAGACTTCTTCCGCGTTGCAGCCGCGGCTGAGGTCGTTGATAGGAGCATTCAGGCCCTGCAGGATGGGGCCGTAGGCAGCAAAGCCGCCGAGACGCTGGGCGATCTTATAGCCGATGTTGCCGGACTGGATCTCGGGGAAGATAAAGGTGTTGGCATAGCCTGCGACGGGGCTGCCGGGGAACTTGAGCTGGCCGACGACGGGGGAAACGGCCGCGTCAAACTGCATCTCGCCGTCGAGCTTGAGCTCGGGAGCAAGCTTCTTCGCCTCTGCGGTGGCGTTGCGGACCAGATCGACGCTCGCGCCCTTGCCGCTGCCCTTGGTGGAATAGGACAGCATGGCGACCTTGGGGTCGACTCCGAAGACCTTCGCGGTCTCTGCTGTTGCAACTGCGACCTCTGCCAGCTTCTGAGCCGCGGTGAAGGTCACATTGCCTTCCTTGTCAACTGTGTCCTGATAGTCGATGTTTATGGCGCAGTCGCCCATTACAAGAGTCTCCTCGCCGCGGATCATGATAAAGCAGGAGGACACGAGATGTGCGCCCTTCTTTGTCTTGACAAGCTGCAGCGCGGGACGAACGGTATCGGCGGTGGAGTAGGTCGCGCCGCCCAGCAGGCAGTCGGCAACGCCCATCTTCACCAGCATGGTGCCGAAATAGTTGCCCTTTGAGAGAGCCTCGCGGCATTCCTCGGGGCTCATCTTGCCCTTGCGAAGCGCTACCATCTCGTCGACCATTGCATCCATGCCGTCATAGGTCAGGGGATCGAGGATCTCAAGCCCGTCGATATCGAAGCCGCCCTTTGCCGCGGCGGCCTTGACCTCGTCAACATTGCCCACGAGGATGGGAGTGAGGAAGCCTTCCTTCTTGAGGCGGGCCGCGCTCTCAAGGATTCGTGCGTCGTGACCCTCGGTATATACTATCTTTCTGGGGTCGTTTTTAAGTACTTCGATAAGATTTTCAAACATTTTTATATTTCCTCCAAACAGTGCGATTTATGCCGTGAAAATAACCGTATACCACTTTATCACTACGCAGAAAATTTTTCAAGCATTTAGGAAGATTTCTATTTACAAAACGTAATATCATAGGTATAATATACAAACTGTAATCATTTTTTGGAGAGATATAAATATGTACAACGACAAAAGCTTTTCCCAGATCCTGTCCGAGCTGCGCCGCAGCTCCGGCCTGAGCCAGCGCAAGGCCGCCGCCGATCTGAAGATCAGCCAGGCGCTGCTGAGCCATTACGAAAACGGAGCCCGTGAGCCCGGCCTTAATTTCGTCTGCCGCGTCTGCGATTATTATAATGTAACGGCGGACTATCTGCTCGGCCGCTCGCCCAACCCGGACGGCGTCGACCGCGGCGCGGATATAGCCCGGATGTTTATCGCCGAGATGCGCAGCCTTGCCAACAAGACGGAGGCCGCTCTGGAGGAGCTCACATGATACCTCAGGACCACATCAGAAACTTTTCCATTATCGCCCATATCGACCACGGCAAATCCACCCTGTCGGACAGGCTCATTGAGCTGTGCGGCGCGGTGGAGGAGCGTATCATGGAGGATCAGATCCTTGACAACATGGATCTCGAACGCGAGCGTGGAATCACAATCAAGGCGCGGGCCGTCGGGCTAAACTACAAGGCCAAAAACGGCGAGACCTATGTTCTGAACCTTATCGACACCCCGGGTCACGTCGACTTCAATTACGAGGTCAGCCGCTCGCTGGCAGCGTGCGAGGGCGCGGTGCTGGTGGTCGACGCATCCCAGGGCGTTGAGGCGCAGACCCTTGCCAACACCTATCTCGCCCTTGACGCGGATCTTGAGATCCTGCCCGTCATCAACAAGATCGATCTCCCCGCCGCCGACCCGGTTCGGGTCAAGCACGAGATCGAGGATATAATCGGCATCCTCGCCATGGACGCGCCCGAGATAAGCGCCAAAAACGGCGTCAATATTGAAGCGGTGCTCGACGATATCGTAAGCAACATCCCGGCTCCCGCCGGCGACCCCGACGCCCCCCTCAAGGCGCTCATCTTCGACAGCCAGTACGACAGCTACCGCGGCGTCATCGTTTTCATGCGCGTTGTCGACGGCCGAATCAAAAAGGGCGTTGAAGTGCTGCTCAAGTCCACCGGAGCAAAGTACAGCGTTCTCGAGGTCGGGCATATGCGCCCCATGGGTCTTGAGCCCTGTGAGGAGCTTGCCGCCGGCGACGTGGGATATTTCACGGCCTCGATAAAAAACGTTGCCGACACTCAGGTCGGCGACACGGTCACGACCGTGCAGAACCCCTGCGCCGAGGCTCTCCCCGGCTACCGCCCCGCCAGAGCCATGGTCTACTGCGGCATCTACACCGAGGACGGCAGCAAATACCCCGACCTGCGCGACGCGCTGGAGAAGCTCCAGCTCAACGACGCCTCCCTGTCCTTCGAGCCGGAGAGCTCCGTGGCGCTGGGCTTCGGCTTCCGCTGCGGCTTCCTCGGTATGCTGCACATGGAGGTCATTCAGGAGCGCCTTGAGCGCGAGTTTGACCTTGACCTTGTAACCACCCTGCCCAGCGTCATATATAAGGTAGTCAAGACCGACGGCAGCGTCGTCATGGTCGATAATCCGCACAACTACCCCGACCCCGCCTCCATCGAGCACGCGGAGGAGCCCTATGTCAAGGTCTCCATCATAACGCCCAACGACTATGTGGGCAACATCATGCCGCTGTGCCAGGACAGGCGCGGCGAGTACAAGGATATGCAGTACCTCGACTCGAACCTCGTCGAGCTGCGCTACGAGATGCCTCTCAACGAGATAATCTATGATTTCTTCGACACCCTCAAGGCCCGCACCAAGGGCTACGCCTCGCTCGACTATGAGCTCAGCGAGTACAAGCCCTCTGAGCTCGTCAAGGTCGATATGCTCCTAAACGGCGATCAGGTCGACGCCCTGAGCTTCATCGCGCACAAGGACAAGGCTTACCCCCGCGCCCGCAAGCTCTGCGAAAAGCTCAAGGAGAATATCCCCCGCCAGCTTTTCGAGGTACCCATCCAGGCTGCCATCGGCGGTAAGATCATTGCCCGGGAAACAGTCAAGGCCATGCGCAAGGACGTCCTCGCAAAGTGCTACGGCGGCGATATAACCCGAAAGAAGAAGCTGCTCGAAAAGCAGAAGGAGGGCAAAAAGAAGATGCGCCAGCTCGGCACGGTGCAGATACCGACCGAGGCCTTCCTCGCCGTGCTCAAGCTCGACGAGTGAGGCTCTTCCGACAGTTTCATAAACAACAAAGGCAGAGGCTCAAAGCCTCTGCCTTTACTGTTTGGTTGTATTATGCCATGTCGCGGTAGATGAAGGTCACGACGTGGGCGCGGGTGCAGACGGCGTTGGGACGGAACGTACCGTTGCTGTAGCCGGTGGTGATACCCTCGCCTGCCGCCCAGAGTATGGCGGACTTGAAGTCGGCGTTGGTCACGGTGCCGAGATCTGTGAGCGTCACGCCGGGCTTTGCGGCGGGCTTGTTCTCATAGCGCCAGAGGAAGGTCACGAACTGTGCGCGGGTCACCGTCGCGTCGGGCGCGAAGTGCGTTGAGTCAACGCCGAGGGTTATGCCTTCGCCAACCGCCCAGAGTATCGCGGTGTAATAGGGATTGTCCTTACCGTTTGCCTGCTTTGCAGAAACGTCGACGAAGGGGTTATTCGTCGATTTCGGAGCCGGCTCGCCCGCCGCTCTCCACAGGAAGGTCACGACCTGCGCTCTCGTGCAGTTGGCGTCGGGCTTGAATACGCCGTTGCCGTAACCGGTGGTTATGCCCTCTTCCGAGGCCCAGAGTATCGCATCGGCAAAGGGCATATGCCTGCCGGCGGTGTCAACGTCTGTGAAGGGGTAGGCTGACACTCCATAGTGGATCGCTGCCGCTTTTAGGGGGTCGTTGTTGCTGCCAACCGATACGGCTTTCCACTGGGTTTCGGTTCCGGCAAAGTATACGTCCTTAAAAGCAGGGAGGCCGTTATCTCCGAAGAATGCAAAGGGTTCTATCTTCTCGAGCGCACCCGGAAGATATATTGATTCAAGCGCGGTGCAGCCAAAGAAGGCTCCTCTGTCTATTACCTTGACACCGGCGGGGACGCTGAGGCTTTTCAGTGCGGTACAGTAAGAGAACATACCCGATTTAATGGCAGTCAGACCCTTGGGAAGGGTGATGCTCACCAGCGCACGGCAGTTCATAAAGGCCTCGTCGTCTATTGTTTTAACGCTGTCGGGAATTGTTATCTCCGTAAAGCTGCAGCCGGCAAAAGCCCCCTTGCCAATAGCGGTCACACCTTTGCCGAGGTCCGCGCTTGTCACACCGGTGCAATCGGCAAAAGCGCTCTTGCCTATGGTTTTGACGCTGTCGGGGATAACGATGCTTGTGATGCCGCAGCCGGCAAAGGCTCGGCTGCCTATGCTCGTTACGCCGCTGCCGATAACTATACTCTTGACATCGTTGATATAGGCATCCCACGGAGTAAGCACATCATAGCCTTCAGAATTGGGGCCGTAGTCGGTCATAGCGCCTGTTCCGGAGATGGTCAGGACGCCGTCGCCGGTGAGCGCCCAGGTCAGGTTTTCGCCGCATGTGCCGCTTTTCGGAGCGTCGGCGGCGGCCGATACCGGCAGCAGGCTGCATATCATCAGCAGCACCAGTATAAGACTAAGGGTTCTTTTTTTCATAGTTTTCCTCCTTATGTGCAATATAATATGGTAAGCGTATTTTGCTGTATTCATTATAGTCTTTTTAACGAGCATAGTCAAGAAAGAATCTACCACATAAGATATTTACATAGTTTTATGGAGGTAGCAAAATGATCTCGTATACTCCGTTTTGGGACACATTAAAAGTGTCGTCCGAGTCAACTTACACACTCATTAAAAAGCATCATCTTTCGAGCTCTACCATTGATAAATTGCGAAAGGACAAGCCTCTTAACACCACAACGATAAACGACCTGTGCCGCATATTAAACTGCAATGTTTCTGATATAATGGTCTATATTCCTTCAGAAAGTGACCAAACATTATAGCAGGCGACAAAAAGGGGCTGTGAGTTTTGACTCCTGCCGCTTTTTCGGTCATCTGGAATAAAACTTCCGTTACAGACAGCTATATATCACTTCGTGCCGAAGATGCGGTCTCCGGCGTCGCCGAGACCGGGGACTATGTAGCCGTGCTCATTGAGGTGGTCATCCAGAGCGGCGACGAAAATGTCCACGTCGGGATGATCCTTCTGCATACGGGCAACACCCTCGGGCGCGCCGATGATGGACATGAGCTTAATGTGCTTGACGCCGTCGGCCTTCAGAAAACTGATGGCGGCAGAGGCGGAGCCGCCTGTCGCCAGCATGGGATCGACGACGATAACGTCCCTCTCATCGATATCGGGGGGCATTTTGAAGTAGTACTTGACAGGCTCGAGGGTCTCCGGGTCGCGGAACAGGCCGATATGTCCAACCTTGACATTTGGCATCATGCTGACCATGCCGTCGACCATGCCGAGGCCTGCGCGGAGAATGGGCACGATCGCCAGCTTCTTGCCGGCAATGCGGTTGACTGTCGCCTTTGCAACGGGAGTCTCGATCTCGACCGGCTCAAGGGGCAGATCGCGGGTGGCTTCGTAGCACATCAGCATCGCTATCTCGGAGACCAGCTCTCTGAATTCCTTGACTGAGGTGTTCTTGTCTCTCATAATGGACAGCTTGTGCTGGATAAGGGGGTGGTCGAATACGCAAACCTTGCTCATGTTGTTTCTCCTTTTTCAGTACGCTCCTTTCGGAGCCTATTTATTTTTATAACACCGGAAACCGGTTCTATACATTTTCAGCGCCCGAGCCGCTCCTGCCGCTCGCGCTCTGCCTGGCTGAGCCGCAGATACACCGGCAGCAGATCGTCCGCACTGCCGGCATCCTTGCCGAGGGCGGCCATGCCGACGCCCCACGCGCTCTGGTAAAGCAGATTTGCCGGTGCTATGCGGCAGGCTATTCCCTCGCTTGTCAGGTAGTCATATGTGAGCTTTGCGCCGTCGCCGACCAGCAGCGGCGCGCATTCATAGCCTTTAAGCTCCCCGGCAAGCTCGGCAAGGGAAACGGCTCTGTCCTCCGTCAGGCGCACCGGACGTCCGCTCCCGTCGGTCTCAAACAGGGCGTTATACACCTGCGAGCGCCGCGCGTCCATGACGGGGCATATAAGCCCGCCCGCGGAAACACCGTGCCACGCCATGGCCTCAAGCGTGGAAACGCCGACGCATTTCTTATCGGATGCCCATGCAAGCCCTTTCACGGTGGAAACACCGATACGGATCCCTGTGAAGGAACCCGGGCCGTGAGCAACGGCGATAAGATCGACGTCGGCGATCTTCTTTTCAGTATTTTTAAGCATATCCTCAACCATGGGCAGCAGCGTTCTGCTGTGGGTAAGGCCGCAGCACTGGCTGTACTGCGCGATGAGTTTCTCATCCTCCATGAGCGCAACGGACGCCGCTTTTGCGGAGGATTCAAGTGCAAGTATAAGCATTAGTCTACTCCCTCCCCGATGGTGATGCGTCGTTCATTGTCGCCAAGCTTATCGATGCGGACAACGATCTCGTCGCCGAAAAACGCGTCCTCGACCTTCTCGCTCCACTCGACGGCGCAGACCGCGCCGCGGGCGAGATAATCCTCCCAGCCTATCTCGAACAGCTCGTCCGAGCTCTCAAGGCGGTACATGTCAAAGTGGATGAGCTCCCTCTCTCCCTCGTACTCATTGACGATGGTAAAGGTGGGACTGGACACCCGGCAGTCAAGCCCCATACCGCGGGCCATGCCCCGGACAAAGGCGGTCTTTCCCGCGCCCAGGTCCCCGTACATGGCGACGACGGCGCCGCCGGCAAGGTGAGCTGCAAACTTTTCGCCGATAGCTTCCGTCTCAGCTTCGCTGCGGCTTATATACGTCTGCACTTATCTCACCTCAAATTTAAACTTTTTCTAAATTTGAATTATACCACAGGATACCGCATTGCGTAAAGGGCAATTATGTGCTAAAATGTTGCGTGTCCGAGCGCGATTATTTGTTGAATCGAGCATTTTTTGAAGGGCGGTGGGCTCAATTAAAATAAATTCCGGATCTGTCAAAGATTTTTTTAAACGCGCAGATATGTTTCTGCTCGCGGTCTGTATTATATGCACCCTTTTCGGCATCATATGTATCCATAGCATAACGAGCTCATCCGGCTCGGCAAAGTATGTTATCGTTCAGGGCTTTGCAATGTGCCTCGGCATTGTCGCATTCGTTATATTCACGGTCATTGACCCTGACCTTATCGCCGATAAGTGGATCTATCTGACGATCTTCAACGTGCTGTTCATCCTGGGCCTTATCTTCTTCGGCACGGGCGAGGAGGTCGGCAGCCGCGCCTGGTACCGCTTCTTCGGCATCGGCGTTCAGCCCTCCGAGATCGTCAAGGTCATCTTCATCGTCCTGATGGCAAAGCAGATAACCAATTATAAGGAACAGCGCACCCTGAATAATTTCGGCTCAGTTGTTAAGATGGGGCTGCACTGGTTTTTGTACTTTGCACTGCTGGTCGTTATCACTAACGACCTGGGCAGCGCGCTTATCTTCCTTGCCATCTTCGTCGTCATGCTCATATGCGCGGGCATCGCGTGGTACTGGCTGGGCATCGCCGCGGCGGTCGTCGTCGCGTTCATCCCGCTGATCTGGAACTTTGTTCTTCACGACTACCAGAAAAACCGCATCCTCGCGCCGTACATCCCCGACGTCGTGGACCCCACGGGTCAGGGCATCACCTGGCAGACCAATAAGTGCAAGGACGCCCTTGCCTCAGGCCGCTGGACGGGCGTGGGCTACGGCGAGGGCAGCTTCGCCCAGAGCAGCTATAACGCAAGGCACACCGACTGCATCTTCGCCTCCATCGGCGAGGAGCTCGGCATGATAGCCTGCATCGCCATCATCGTTCTGCTGGCAATAATCATAATCCGATGCTGCGTTGTCGGGGTCCGCTCCGGCAGTCCGTTCGGAATGCTCATCTGCTTCGGCGTCGCCACCGCGCTTGCTTTCCAGACCTTCATAAATATCGGGATGTGCATCGGTATCACCCCCGTTATCGGCATCACCCTGCCCTTTTTCAGCTACGGAGGCTCGTCGATCGTCGCCATGTTTGCCGCGGTCGGACTTGTGTCGGGCGTCAAATACCGGCCAAAGCCAAAACAACACTTTATTCAATATCAGTCCTGAATAAACTCGGAAAATGCGTCTGTTCAGACTATACCAAATTCGATGAGGGCGGCAAAGCATTGGCCTATCACGGCCTTCAGCCCGGCCTCATCCTCTTTTTTACCGTTCTCGACCCATGTGACGATGATCCCCATCACGCTCACCGAGAAGACCGTCAAGCGCGAGCACTATCACAATCCCAACGTCACCGTAGACGAACTCACGCAGGACGTTATTCATTTTGATTAATCTGTTTGATTTTTCCGGCATATGTGCTATAATGTGTAAGCAAATATAATTACCGGAGATTGAAATATGGTCACTTTTAAGCTAAAAGAAGAAACCGAGCAGCAGCTCGTGTACTGGTATTTCCCCAACGGCAACGAGGAACACGGCCACGGGACTATCGTAATCGACCGTGTGCACGGGAAGCTGGACGTCTCGGAGCTTGCTCCCGACGACAGGCTCGTGCGGCACACCGTTGAAAATCAAAACCGCTGGCGCAAGGCGGTAAATAAGATGCGCAATATCGAGCAGATACCCGAGCTTACCGACGAGGAATGGCCCGAGGCCACGGAGGACAGGATATCCACCGTGTTCGCAGACCACGCCATCAAGAAGATAATCGAAGCGTATAACTCAGGCGAGATCCTCGAAGAAGGCGCCGAGACCTGGCAGATCTGAAAAAAATCTTCCCTGAAGCAATGCTTCAGGGAAGATTTTTCAGCTATAGCGGGAACTCCGTCTGCGGGGCATGGCAGACGCCGTTTTCACACAGATACCAGCGCGCGCCCTTTTCCGGCACAGGATAAGCCTCTGTAAAGGGCGCACATTCGGCAAGGAGAGGCGAGTTTTGCGTGGATTTATAAAGAACGCTCAGCTCATATGCGGCATTATCTTTAAGGTATTCCGTGAGCTCCGGCGGGACACTCTCGGATGCACAGACAAGCTCGCGCCCGGGCATCAGGCGCTTTGCCATCGCAAGCAGGGCAAAGCTGCTGCCCGCCGGGTATCTTTCTATCCTCCCCGAGATAAAGCCAAGCTGTCTGTCCGACCTTTCACGCCATTTTGTCTCCCCCGTAAGGGCCGCCAGCTCCTCGAAGACCATAGCGGCGACGGAATTGCCCGAGGGTATCGCCCCGTCGTAAAGCTCCTTGGGTCGGGAGATAAGAGCCTCCGCGTCATGCGCGTACATGAAATATCCGCCCTTTTCGTCCTCAAAAAGCTCGGTTATCTGCTCTGCGCGGCGTATGGCCGCCTTCAGATACTCCGCGTCGAAGCTCGTCCTGTACAGCGAAAGCAGCGCCAGCGCGTAGACGGCGTAATCGTCGAGCTGTCCGGTGCTGCCGCCGAGGCTGAGCAGCAGCCTTCCGTTTTCGTCGGTCATGCTCTCCTCTATGAAGCGCTGCGCCTTCATCGCGGCGCTCAGATACCGCGTCTCGGACAGGACAATCCCCGCCTGTGCGAGGGCGATTATCGTCCACGCGTTCCATGACAGGAGGCTCTTCTCGTCACGATGCAGCACCGTTCTTTCCTTCCGGTAGCGGCGGAGACGGCATATCCTCGGGTCGTCCGCTGCCCACGCTGCGCCTTGCGCGCTTATGCGGTTCGGCACGCTGCCGCCCTCGAAATTCGGCTTTTTCCCTATGCCGTACAGGCGGCAGAATTCCCCGCCGTCCTCCCGCCCCAGAACGGAAATTATCTCCTCCGGAGTGAACACATAGTATTTGCCCTCGACTCCCTCGCTGTCGGCGTCCTGGCCGCAGTAGAAGCCGCCGCTTTCATCAGACAGCTCCCGCAGGATATAGTCTGCGGTGCGTCTTGCGATATCGGCATACTCGGCATCCCCTGTCGCCTGATACGCGCTGACATAGGCTATTATCAGCAGCGCGTTGTCATACAGCATTTTTTCAAAATGCGGTATAAGCCATTTCCTGTCGGTGGAGTAGCGGGAAAAGCCGCCGGAAATATTGTCAAAAATGCCTCCGTGAGCCATTGCTTTCAGCGTTTTTTCCGCCATAATGGCGGCGTGCGGCTCCTTCATGCTTTCGGCATAGTGCATCAAAAACAGCAGATTGTGAGCCGCGGGAAATTTCGGCGCCGCGCCGAAGCCGCCCCACTCTGCGTCAAAGCTGTCGCGAAAATAAGCGTACGCCCTGTGCAGCAGCGCCTTGTCCGGCTCTGCCTGCCCCGGCTCCGCAGCCGGCTCCAGGGCACTCATTATCCTGTCGCCCAGGGACAGGAGCCTTTCCCTGTCATTGCGCCACAGCCGGGATATCTCCGTCAGCAGCTCCATAAGTCCCGGCTGGCCGTAGCGGCTGCGTTTGGGAAAATATGTCCCCGCGAAAAAGGGCTTCTGCTCCGGAGTCATGATGATCGTGAGCGGCCAGCCGCCCGAACCGTTGATGGCCTGACACACGGACATATACACAGCGTCGATATCCGGCCGCTCCTCGCGGTCTACCTTAATGCACACATAGCCTCGGTTGAGGATATCAGCTACCGCCGCGTCCTCAAAGGACTCGTGGGCCATAACATGGCACCAGTGACAGGTGGAATAGCCTATGCTCAGGAACACCGGCTTATCCTCCCGCCCGGCTTTTTCAAACGCCTCAGCGCACCACGGATACCAGTCCACGGGATTATCCCCATGCTGCCGGAGATATGGCGAGTTTTCGTTTTTCAATCTGTTTGACATGGCAATCTCCTTTTTATATATGATAATACATTGAGCTTTAATTCGCTAAGGCATATGCCACAATTGCAGCAAAAAACCGCCCTGCGGCGTAGAGCCGCAGGGCGGTTTGGCAGGTCGAAGCGGCCTCAGCGGTTGTTCTGCGCCTGCTGGTTCTGCTGCTGGTTATTCTGCTGCTGGTTCTGCTGCTGGTTATTCTGCTGCTGGTTATTCTGCTGCTTACGCTGCTTCTGCTGCTTCTGGTTATTCTGCTGATTCTGCTGGTTCTGAGTATTCTTGAAATTTTCGTTCATACTGATACCTCCGTATACAAATTGCATTATATGCATGAATATTATTCCGCAAAAAGGCAGAAGATATACGCGTCTTTCAAGATTTGAAAAAAGTGTCCCGTGCCTCCTGCCTTGCATTTTCCGCACGGCTGATATATATTTAGAAAAAAGCCATTGTCGGAGCCTTAGTGATGAAAAAGCTTATATCAAAATTTCTTGATAAAACGTTCCTGCGTTTTATTATCGTCGGAGTGATAAACACCGTTTTCGGCACGGCGATCATGTTCGTGTTTTATAATGTTTTTCATCTGAGCTACTGGGTCTCCTCTGCCTCAAACTACCTTTTCGGCAGCATCCTCAGCTACTTTTTAAATAAACACTTCACCTTTCAATACAAGCAGCGCGACCTCGGCGTCGTTCTGCGCTTCATTCTCAATATCTCCGTGTGCTATCTTGCCGCTTACGGCATTGCAAAGCCCCTGTTCCGGTGGATGCTGTCGGGCTTTTCCACCGCGGTACAGGAAAACGTCGCGATGCTGGGCGGTATGTGCCTGTTCGTTATATTCAACTATATCGGCCAGCGCTTCTTTACTTTCAGGGAAAAAGAGGCATGAATATCCGCGGGTGTGGAAAAAATCGAACGTCAAGCACAGTCGGCGTCTGCCGGCTGTGCTTTTTTCGTGCCTTTCGTTTTTTCCTTGTACGCAAATGTACAAGTTTTGAGCCGGTGCAGCGTATGGGTGGAAGGGTATTTAAAAAATGAGGTGATATTACGAATAAACTAAGCATAAGCAGCACGTCGGCTGAGATCCTGCAAGCCGACACGCTTACCTCGGGCATGGTCGGCACCGAGGTGGAGTTTCTCTTTTCAGACGAATGGGCGCCGCTTATAAAAACCGCCGTGTTTATCGCGGGGAGCCAAAAGCGCGTCGTTCTGGAGGCCGCATGGCGCGATAACATCTGCACCATCCCCCATGAATGTCTTGCCGCGCCCGACGTTCATCTTTTAGTCGGAGTTTACGGCACAAATGCCGGCGGCAGCCTTGTGATACCGACTGTATATGCCGATCTGGGCATGATCTGGACAGGCGCGGATACCGACGGCGAGACCGGCGCCGAGGCAAGCCCCGAGCTGTGGGCTCAGCTTCAGGCTCAGCTTGACCTGAAGGAGTCGGCTGAAAACAAGGTGACTTTTCTCTCCGAGGCGAGCACCGACGAGCAGTATCCGTCGGCCAAGGCGGCCTATGAGGCCATTGCCGCGGGCGGAACAGTAGTGATCGAAGGTACTGCCAGCGACGATATGAGCGAGGTAACGATAACTACGCCCGATGCGTGGACGCTGATATCCGAGGCATGGAACAGCGAAAAGCGTCCTCTTGTCGTGCTCAGGCTCAACGGTCAGCTCTGCGCATATCTGTCTTGCGTGTCATACGCGGATGGCTCTAACGGAGAGACAACCGGCCTGGCGGCGTTCTCCTTTCCGCCCAGTCATCTGCTTGACGATACTCCGCCTTACAGCATATGGATGTACGAAGACGGCGAGGTTCAGGTATTCGAAGTACAGAGTCTTAACGGTGCCGACGGCGCAGCGGGACAGGACGGCTATACGCCTGTTCGCGGTACAGACTACTGGACGGCGGATGACATAGCGGCCATACAAAGCTACATCGACGAAAAGGCGGCAGCACTCCAGTCTAAGTCCATCACCGACAGCGGCGGCCATTTCGCCACGGACACCGTGGAGGGCGCTTTGCAGGAGATCGGCGCGGAGCTTGCGGGTATTAACACGTTGCTCGGGAGCGGGATACAGATAAGCTTTACCATTGACGGCGAAACGTTCAGCGTTGTTTCCGGCACGACCTTTACCGAGTGGATAGGCACATCGCGTGTTATTTCCGAGACCAGCGGGCTAACGCTATACGTCTCCGCCGACGGGCACATATTTGCTGACGAAGCGGGTGTGTATGCGCTTTCGCTCGACGGCAGCACCGCGGTAAATGGCAGCGACAAGATAATATCCGGCGCAACATACACCATAATCAATTGGGGCGGTTAATACGAGGGAGGCAACGCTATGAGCATAAAAACTAAAATGCAGTCGCTGATAGACGCGGCGAACGCCGAAACCGGCAAGGGCGATACCGACCTCACGGCGGCGGTGCAGAGCCTTATCTCCGAATCCGGCGGTATTACACCAAGCGGAAACAAGGCTATAACCGCCACAACATCAACTCAGACAGACATTGATGTAACGAACTATGCAACGGTGTCTGTTGCTCCTACCCCGAGCGAAACAAAAAGCGTCACCACCAACGGAGATGTAACGCCGTCAAGCGGTAAACTGTTATCAAAGGTTACGGTCAATGTTCCCACGGGAGAGGCGAGGACTTCTTCCGACCTTGCTGTCAGCGGTGCAACTGTTAATGTACCGGCAGGCTTGTATTCTTCGGCAGCAAGCAAGTCTGTTGCAAGCGGAACGGCAGGTACTCCTACGGCAAGCAAGGGCGCTGTCAGCAACAACTCCGTGACTGTTACTCCGTCCGTTACGAATACCACAGGCTATATCACAGGCGGCACGAAAACGGGCACAGGTGTCACTGTATCGGCAAGCGAGCTTGTAAGCGGAAACAAGGCTTTAACTCCAAGCGAAACGGCTCAGAGCGACATTGATGTGACCAACTTCAAGACAGCATCTGTCGGCGCAATTTCATCGACCTATGTCGGCAGCGGTGTAACCAAAAAGGCGGCGGCGACTGTCGCGCCATCCACAAGTGAGCAGACAGTATGCGCAAGCGGTGTTTACACCACAGGCGAACAGAAAGTATCCGCAATCACACCAAGCATTGTCGGCAATCTTGACGCGTCGAGCTTCGCGGCATCCATCGTTGCCGCCATCGAGGGCAAAGGCGTCACCGTGCCGGACGGGACGCTGCTGGACGGCATGGCGGCGCTGATTGAGAGTATTGAAGCTGGTGGGGGCGCCAAAATAGCAACTGGAAGCTTCACCCCAACAGCAGGTTGTAATTATTACGAAATAACACATAATCTTGGAGAAAAACCGACTCTTGCAATTTGCTTATGCACCGAAATAATAAGAGGGACATTTGAAGTATTATATGACGATAGTACACAGCGCATTGCGCTATCTTGTGATAGTAGCGGTTATCTAAGCGGTCTTGACATGACAAATAGCAGTATCATAAATCAAACGAGCCCGAGCGGCAGCAAGGTAAGTAACTCTGGGATGTACAATGCGACAGAAAATACGATAAAAGCAGGAAATGAACTATTGAGTATCAACTATTTTGTAACAGGAGCGCAATATATATGGATTGTGGCGGTGATATAGCATGAGATACTACGCACAATATTCCGATAACAAATTGATAGCCATCGGCACGGGCCACGGCGGCACAGAAATCACCGAAGCCGAATACAACGCCCTGCTTTCTGAAATCCGTGAAAAAGCTGCGCTTGTGAACAAGCTCTACAGCGGCGGAATCACCATTGACGAAGTTCCGGCAGACTGGCAGGAGGAGATACGGCACCGCGTGGACGAACGTATCGCTGCCGAGGGTACAGCAGAGGAACAGGACATTTCCGCAGAGGAAGCGCTGGATATTATTCTGGGAGGTGAAACCGTATGACGAGAGTCGAAGCACTCCGCCTCCGCGCCATCGTAGAGCAGGCGGCGGCGTCATTGGACGACAAGACCGCATCGACCGCCGCGGCGCTTTTCCCGCGTCTTAAACAGGACGGTGCGCTGGTCAGGGCGGGCACGCGCATCAACTGCGGCGGCAGCATCAAGCGGGCAGCTGCAGACCTGTGGGACACCGCAGAGAACAGCCCTGAAAACGCTCCAGCACTGTGGGAGGACATCGGCTACCGTGACGGCTTCCGTATAATACCCGCCGCTATGACGGCGGCCGCGGCCTTTGCACCGGACGAGTGCGGATGGTGGGGCGGCACGCTCTACCGCTCGAAGCTTGCAGCGAATGTATACACGCCGGAGCAGTATGCGGCAGGCTGGGAAATCGTGACCGCATGAAAAACACGCTTAAGCATTCCCCATGACAGCGGCACCGCCGTATGTGGCAGAGGCGAGATAATATCCGGCGCGCCTGCGCCCTGCACACCAACTGCGCATGATAAACTGTTGAATTTACCGCCGGGAACGCATATAATATGTGAAGAACTCCAATAAAGGTGATATCATGAACACTCCGAGATTATACATTGTTGTCCCCTGCTATAACGAGCAGGAGGTGCTTCCCATAACGGCTCCCATGTTTCTCGATAAGCTCGGGCAGCTTGCTGCCGAGGGCAAAATATCCGCCGACAGCCGTCTTCTGTTCGTTGACGACGGCAGCAGGGACGGCACTTGGGACATCATATCCGGTCTTGCAGAGGCGGACGAGCGCTGCATCGGCATACGCCAGAGCCGCAACCGCGGCCACCAGAATGCCGTCCTCGCCGGTCTGATGGAGGCGAAGGATAGCTGTGATATCACCATATCCATCGACTGCGACGGTCAGGACGACATTAACGCAATGGACAGGATGGTCGACGAATATCTCGGCGGCTGCGAGGTGGTTTACGGCGTGCGCTCGGAGCGCAAAAGCGACTCGTTCTTCAAGCGCACAACGGCTCAGGGCTTTTATAAGTTTCTTGCCGCCATGGGCGCGGAGGTCGTGTATAACCACGCCGACTACCGCCTTATCAGCTCAAGGGTACTGCGGGAGCTTGCCGGCTTTAAGGAGGTCAACCTCTACCTGCGCGGTATGGTGCCGCTTGTCGGCTTTAAGAGCACCAGCATCGAATACGCCCGCGCCGAGCGTCTTGCCGGAGACAGCAAATATCCGCTGCGTAAAATGCTCTCGCTTGCAGCAGACGGCATAACCAGTCTGTCGGTAAAGCCGCTGCGCCTTATCATGAGCTTCGGAATCATCGTTGCATTTCTAAGCTTCGTAGGCGTTATATGGGCGGTCATCGCCGCGCTGTCCGGCAGGACAATAGCCGGCTGGGCGAGCATGACCTGTATCATATGCTTTGTCAGCGGCGTGCAGCTCATCTGCCTCGGCATAATTGGCGAGTATGTCGGTAAGATATACATGGAAACCAAGCAGCGCCCGCGGTATATAATCTCCGAGCGCACATGGGAGAAAAACGATTGAGCGTATAGTAATAGCCCGCGTCTCGTTGAGGCGCGGGCTTATGTTGTGGTTCGTTTGCTTATTTCGCTTTGGACGCATTTCATATTCTTTGACAATTTGTCCAAAAAGCAAATCGTTCTAAAAGTTCCCGAAAACGCAAAAAAGACCCGAAAACTTGCGTTTTCGAGTCTTTATAGTTGCGATAATAGCACTAAACGGAACATAGAAAAGGGTGTTTGCAGTAAAAGTTACTGATTACTCCATCTGCAGTAATCTTCAAATGCAGAGCTTAATTGCGCTTCTTCCATACGGGCCAACGCAACAAAGCTAACACCTTTACTCTGTAATATTTTTTCGTTAATCTTGTAAAGATGAGCTGCCTCATATATGATGCCAGTTGATTTCAGATAGTTCAATACGCTTCGTTTTAATGTACTATTTCCCACCGTTACATTTTCGATTCGATCTGCTGTTTTTGCGAGAGTGTCTTTTCTGTCAGTGCGGAATTCAACGAGAATACATCGTAAAGCATGCATAAACCTCGTAATATCAATTGTTGACGTGCTTTCAAAATCGTATTTATACGGGATCAGTCTATAATATGTCTGAATATTAGGCGCTGAGACCATGAGCTTATCAACGTGAACAATGTCTATTTGAGGTGTTTCTCCCGTAATGTTGTTCATAGAGGCAAGCAGACAGCTTGCAGGCGAATATGATTCGATAGCAATATTCTGCGTTGAAAACACGATTTCTTTGCAAATGACAGAAGAATTGATGATTCGTGCATCTGTTCCGATTTTTCCGATGCGTACAACAAAGCTGGGTGCGTCAATAGTTATATTAGTAAGCTGGCTGAAACTCAACTCAGAGGTTTCAGCGGATATTTTGAGAATGATATCATCACGCTTTTCAGCACGTTTGTCACCATTAAGCATGCCAAAAGTTGCGCTGATTTCTGTTGAGCCATCATTCTCTCCCGTAATTTCTGTGCACTGCAAATATGGCGTTTCCAGCGCGGTTGCCTTTGCCCTGAACGAATCATATACGTAGGAAATGTGCTCAGAGTGTATGATGTTTTCTGACAGTTTCGTGTAACAATCAAAAAATATCTGTGAAGGGAAGTATGACCTGCTGTGCGACTCTTCAAAATAGAAATTGGCAAATTCTGCGTCAGACGGAGAAAGGATAATCCTTGCCAACGCATAATCTCTAAATGCTGGTCCAGTAAAATCAATTTTGCTGTCAGCAAATCCATCAGAAAAATTGTTACGTACAAAGGGATGCTGGGGTAAAAATGAATCCAAAAGGGTCTGATACTCGTCAATTAATTGCGGAGGTAAATTAGGAATAGGATAGTTTCCGTAAGCAGTGTCTTTAAATACGATATAGTTTATCAGACGTACCAGCTGCTATTCATCCGAATACACAGAATCCCACCCATCAAATTCCGGGTGTGTTTCCTTGCATTTTCCTATAAATGCAGGTATCACTTTTTCTTCCTGTTCTCTCCGTAACAGATCCCTCATTATGTTCATGATAATAGCAACACAATCAGTCTGATTCGTTAAGTCACTAATCAGCTTTGCTTTATTAGCAGTAGAACTAATATGGGCAGAAATTGCCTCGAGGACAGGAGCATAACCTAAGAAAGATGTGCGTTCTTCGCTTGTAATGTTTCTTGAAATAAAGTTGTAGTATTCATCAACGCAGTGCTTGTCTGCCAGAGTTGACGATACATTTGGAGCCAAAGATTTCTGAAGAATAAAATCCTTTGCTGCCGTTTCAGGGAAGAATCCTATTTCATAGTGTGCAAGCGGAATTGAGTGATCTGCACAAAACGACGCAATAAATTGCGCAGTTTCCGTGCGAGCAAACAAGAAAACAGAAGGGGTTTTACATGCATCAAGACTTGTATTTATGTCACTAATAAAAGCGCTCAACATTTTCCGCCCCGAAATAATCTCTGCTTCGTCAAAAGCGTCAATGGCAAGGAAAATAGAGGCCGAACTGAGATCAGATATAAAAGAGGAATAATTCGATGCACCTACCGCGCTCAATATAGATCCAGCAAAGCTATTGGTACCAAGTTTAATCTTCGCAAGGTTCCAATATATTGCACCGTATTTATTTGCTATATATTTTGCTAAAGAACTCTTTCCTGTTGCACCGGGCGCAGAAAACAAGACAAATTTGGGATTAAGCGTAGAAATCTTACTGTCAGTTTTTACATTACTGAAAGAAGGGGAAATATAGAACGGTTTATTCTCAACATATTCCATATATGTTGAGACGGTGCTATTCAGTGCGTATTTTTTACAAGGTTTATAATCTGTGAGAATTCCGTCTATTGTCATTGGTTCCACCTCCACAACGGAGTTGATATAGTCAATAACATTATAGTAAAAAATATTTGTCACGTCAATTCCTCCAAAGTTTTTCCTCCAATAATAGCGCGAAATATATGCAAATTTGCACGAAACAGTGCAGCAAATAATCTGCTGAAGTAAATTTCAGCAGATTACACATATCCCTTCTCTACCGTCACTCCACATTTGAGGTGTATTTCCATCCTGTCCCTGTGCACCACGATGTATTCCACCATAGCCTTCATGACCGCAGCGTTATCGGGATCGTAGATATCCCCGGTTGCTGCGGTTTCTTTGAAGGTGTCCAGCCAATTCTGGACGGCAGTGTATTTGTTGGACGTTCTTTGCAGCTCGCTGCGTCGTGCCTCCAGCTGCTGCATCTGATCGGTGTATGCCTCGATCTGTGCATTGTATTCTGCCTCCGTGACCGCATAGCCCTGCCGGGCACGATGGAAGTCCAGCACCTCCTCCTGCAGCTTGATGATCTGCCGCTCGACCTCTGCCAGAGCTTCATGGTTATCTGCCACCAGCACCATCCGGCAGCTATCCTTCACGGTCTCAATGATCGCATCAATGTCGCCCACAGCATCCATGATCGCCGCACGGTATGTCTCTTTCATAGTGTCCTCCGAAATATGCCGTGAGTCGCATACTGTTCTGCCATTTGCGATCCGGTTTGCGCAGCCCCATGCAGCGACCTTTTGCCCGCTGCCCATCGTGCGCACATGCCTCCGCAGCCTGTGACCGCAGCAGCCGCAGATCAGAAGACCGCTGAACGGGTATTTACCGGTGTACCGGCTCCCGCCGACGGCAATGTCCTTCTCGTCCTTCCTTCGCTGCATCTCGTCCTGTGCCAGATCGAAGAGCTCCTTCGGTATGATCGCCGGATGGGTATTTTCTGCGTAGTACATGGGCGCCACAGTGCCGTCGTTCCTGATCCTTCGCTTGGATAACACGTCCGGCTTGTAGGTTTTGCCGAGGATGGCGTTACCAGAGTATTTCTCGTTCTTCAAGATACCCAGCACAGCATTCGGCCTCCATACTTCACTACCGCGCTTTGTCTTGAAGCCATCTGCCTCCAGGCGACGGGCAATCTGCGGCACAGACATGCCGGAGACGTATTCCCGGAATATCCGGCGGACGATCTCCGCTTCCTCCTCGACGATCTCATACTCACCACTGGCTGCTTTCCGGTATCCAAGAACGGTGCCGGTATTGATCATTACTTCGCCCTTTTCAAACTTCTTCTGGTATGCCCACTTGATGTTCGTGCTCATGGTGCGCGATTCCTGTTCTGCCATTGCTGCAAGAATCGTCAGCAGCACTTCGCCTCCGGTGCTGAGGGTGTCGATGTTCTCACTCTCGAACTGAATGCCGATCCCGAGATCCTTGAGCTCCCGGATATAGTTCAGCGCGTCCACAGTGTTGCGGGCAAAGCGGGAGATGGATTTGACATAGATGCGATCTATCTTTCCGGCACGACAGTCGGCAATCATGCGCATGAAGTCCGGGCGTTTCTCTGCTCTGGTGCCGGTGATACCGGGATCAGCATAGATCCCGCCGAACTTCCATTCGGGATTGGAGGTGATGAGCTTTGTGTAGTGCGCCACCTGCCGCTCGAAGCTGTCCTCCTGTTCCTCCTTCTCCGTCGATACACGGGCGTAGGCTGCCACGACCTTTTTCGGAGCTGCATAGTGCGATGTGCGGAACATATCTGCCGACGGCATCCGGTGCACAATGCGTCTCGTCTGCTCCATGTCTTATCCCTCCTTCCTTTGCTTCCAGCCGGGCTTATTGCCGGGCTGCCCGTTGCTGTATTCTTTGCGGATCGTTATGCCGTTGTAGAACAGGAAGGCCACCGTACCGTCAGATACGATGACATTCTTGATGAATTTCTTCAGCTTTTCCTCGCTGAACTCTGTGATCGGAGTATAGTCGCTGCCGCTCACGGTGCTCTGCACCTCGATCTGCTGCCGGAGCGCTCGGATCCTCTCACGGATCCTGCGCTGCTCGCTGTGCAGTGTACTGATCGGCAGAAGGTGCTTGAGCGCCAGAGCAGCCAAGTCTGCTTCCTCCTTCTGCAGCCGGTCAATGATCTCCTGCATCGCAATTACGGAGCTGTTCTGCGGGCGAGCTGTAACGAACTCATTATATGCTTCGACGAACTTCTCCTTCAGGACACTGTCCTTTATGCGGGTGCAGTCGCAGGCGGTCTTACCGTTTACGTACTGAGTAGAGCACATCCAGATGGGAGATACCCACTTCTGCCCGCTGGAGTTGATCTTGTGTCGGTAGTGGGCATGGCACTTTCCGCACTCTATGAGGCCGGTGAACGGATATACCGTGTTCTGCTGCCCCACCAGCTTCGGATTCTTTCGCTGCCGCCGAATGTCCTGTGCCCGCTGCCACACCTCACGGCTCACAATGGGCTCATGGGAATTTTCAATATAGTACCGCTCACCGAACTGACCGTCGGAGTTGTCGAACTTCACACCCTGCTTCTGCACAACCTTGCCCATGATGGAATCGCCCATGTATTTTTCGTTGCTTATGAGCTTGAGAAGCGTGTTCGATCTCCAGATGCCTCCGCGAGCGTTCACAATGCCCTCCGCATTGAGCACGTTGGCAATGGCCTGTGCACCGTACCCGCTTATGTACATGTCATAGATACGCCTTACGACCTCTGCTTCCTCCGGAACGATCACGAGTTGGTTGTCTGGCATCATCCGGTACCCGTACATGCCGCTGCCGATACAGATCCAGCCGTTTTCAAATCGGCGCTGCATCGACCAGTGCTGACGATCTGAGTCAACAGCAAGATCGTTCTCCGCCACCGTTGCCGCAATGGTGAGGTACAATTCACTGGTGGGTTCCATGCTGCTGATTTGCTCATTCTCGAAGAACACCTCGATACCGAGATCACGCAGCTCCCGCACTGCCTCCAGCAGCTCCACGGTGTTTCTCGCAAAGCGGGATACGGATTTTGTCTGTATCTGATCAAACCTGCCGGAGCGGGCATCGTCCATCATCCGCAGAAACTCCGTGCGCTTTTTGACGCTGCTGCCGCTGATGCCTCTGTCGGCATAGATGCCGACCAGCTCACGCTGTGGGTCGTCCGCAAATTTATCCTGCCAGTATCGTTCCTGAAATTCATAGCTGTGGAGCTGTGCCGAGCTTTTTGACGATACACGGACATAGGCAACTACACGTTTCTTTTCCATTCTTTTGCCTCCTTCCTTATAAGTTAAAAGGAACACTACCAGAGAAAACGGGGAAAGTCCAGAAAAACCTGAACCTTCCCCGAAAAGATTATTCCTCGGTGTCTGCGATCTTGATAACCTTGATCGCCTCGGGGCGGATGAGCTTTGCATCCATGTACTCTGTCGCAAGATATCCAGTCTGCTGGTATCTCTGGTACAGCTCACGGATGGAGCGGATGCTGATGGGCTCGCGGTCTACGATCCAGTAGTAACTGAAATCCCCGAATGCGATGGGTTTTTCCCCGGCACCGATGTCGGGCATGGCGTTGCAGATATACACGGGCTTGCTGAGGATTGTGTCATTGGCATGGTTCCAGAGGTGATTGCCGTTTTCGTCCTTCATGGTACGCAGCACCAGCGCCGTTGCGTCGTTCATGAGCCATACACCGTTGCCCCTGTAATCAGGATCGACGGAGAAGAACAGGCGGATCACATCATCATAGGTGAGGCTGCCAGTGGTTACGCCGACCTCGGCTCCGCCGGTACTGTTCAGAATACCGGTGGGCATTTCGCTGCCGGTGCCATTAATGAAGGCATTATCCTCGGCCTTCGCAAAACTCTTTGCGAAGCGCTTTACCAGATAACCTTCCAGATCAAACTGACTGTCGGCAATGGTATCGTCATGGACGCGCAGGATCGTCGCCAGCTTGTGATTGCCGATGGTGTACTTCGTGAAGCTGTCGACACCGTCCAAGACGGGGATCGCACCACCCTCCGGAACCCACGAGATGTTGTCATACCCGTCCACGGCAAACATACTGTAATCGTTGTCGAAGGCGCTCATGCTGGTGGCAATCTTACGGAATACGCTGGCCTTGCGTCTTTCCTTGCGGTATTCCTTTTCCGACTGTGGAGGCATCAGGAAAAGGCCGGAAGCGGTTCTGCCCTTGATGAAGCTCTCAAAGGTTTCTTCGTTACGCTGCTGCAGTCCCTTCCAATAATTTTCCGCGTAGTTGCTGTACTCCATGGTGAGCTTTCTTGATTCGAATGTGTTCATAAATAATCCTCCAAATTGATTTGATTTTTTGAAAAACTTGAAAACAGGGGCTATATAGCCTCTTGATTTCCCGAAAATTTGTAAATGACCCCGCGCCGTTCCCCTGATGGCGTTCGGCTGGAGATTTTCATCCCCCTACCCGTTGCAGGACGGGCAAGTATAGCGAGCAAGGATGTGCTCGTCGATGTGTATATCGTCAAACTGCATCGCCTTGCCGCATTTGGGACAGTGAATGTTATAGAGCAAATAATCCAACATGCGGTGGGCATCTCTGGCACGGAGCCGGTAATGTCCGGGTCGTTCTTCGGTCAGGTAAAACTTTGTCCGGTTCCGAAGGATCTGCTCGCCGGTGGCCATAAACATCGGCTGCTTATTCAGTCCGCTCGCATCCATATCTATAAGCGGGTAACATCTCATGCTGCATCCCTCGCTCTCATGGCCTTGTACCGTCTGGTAAGGAGCTTTGCCCGGAGCTTGCTCATATAGCCGACGTTCACACAGGTGCCAAGAAGATGCTCCAGCGAGCCATACCACTGACCGTTGTCCTTGATCTTCATACCGAAGAACGCATTTGCAGTTTCGGGTTTCCTCGGCGCCAGCAGCACGATGGTGGGCTTGTGCTTTCCTGCAATCACGTCCAGAAGAAAGAATTCACCGAAGTCCACCTCGCAGCGAAGGTGCTTTTCCAAGCGTTTACTGATCGTCATGTTTTTCTCCCTTCACCAACGTATACCCACGGATTTTGCAGAAGTGGGCAGCTTCCTCGTAAGACAGGAAATGGAAGTCCACGACTCCGTCAATGATCTGCCAGTGCTGCGGGTGCTTGCTCTTGCTGCGGAACAGCACCACGGGCTTTTTGTCCCGGCGCTGATACAGCCCGATCCCTTCAAATTTGTCGTCGCTGAAATCCGACGGGCGCATAAAGTTGATTGCCGTACTGTCATCAGCAACACCGATGATTTTTTCGTTTTTCATTTTTATCCTCCTATGTTTTTTCATCTTGTAGCAGATGTAGCAGGAGAAAATGGTTTTTTCTATAGGAATTTCTTTTTTAGGAATAACCATAATTACTTGCTACATCTGCTACATTTATTACTGAAGGGGTTCAGCCCTTCCAATAAACCTGTATCCGAGAAGCATGGTAGTGGCGCCTCCGCCTGTTTTCGGGCGTTTTCGTACTACCTCTGCGAAGCTCCGCAGGGCTTGATTGAAATTCTTGATGTTCTCTGCGCCGAAGTTGTTCTGCATTCACTGGCTTTTGAAAAAATGCATCGAGTGCTTGATGCGGTCTGGCGCGAATGTGACCGTGTACTCGTTGATAACGGTTTCGTATGCATCAACATTGGCGATGCTACCAGAACATTTGACGGCAATTTTCAATTGTTTTCAAATCACTCGAGAATAATACAGTCCTTCTTAAACATGGGCTATTGTGTTCTCCCGGATATACTTTGGCATAAACCATCAAACTCTCCTAATAAGTTTATGGGCTCTGGAATGTATCCAGCTGGTGCGTATGTAACCTACGAACATGAATACATCCTTGTTTTTCGGAAAGGTGGCAAGCGAGAATTCAAGGGAGTCGGGCGAGAGCTCCGGCAAAAGAGCGCATACTTTTGGGAAGAACGAAACGTATGGTTTTCAGATATTTGGGAAATCCGGGGGACTAATCAGACTGTAAATGGAAATGCATCTTCAAGAAAACGTAATGCATCATTTCCTTTAGAAATCCCTTATCGACTTGTAAACATGTATTCCGTTGAAGGCGATACTGTGTTGGATCCTTTTGCTGGTATGGGTACCACTAATATGGCTTGTATGGCCTCAAACCGGAACAGCATCGGTGTTGAATTGGAAAGAGAATTCGCCCAACTCGCCATTGATGCAATAAGTGTTAGTCCGGATGTTCTAAATCAGATTGTTGATTCACGGATTAGCAATCATATCGCTTTTGTCGATTCGCTTCCTGATGACAAACGTCAAAAATGTTATGATAACACGGCTCATGGGTTTAAGGTAAAAACACGGCAAGAAACGGCTATAAAAATTGAGCATGTTAAATCCGTTTCAATGATTGACGACAAAATTGAGTGCCAGTATACATAATTTGTTAATAGAAAGAGCGAACATTTTCATATGTTCGCTCTTTGACCTTTTATATTAATGCTTTTATATCAGAAACGACTTCAGGATTAACAAATTCTATATCGCGGATGTCGCCATTGGAAATGTATTGTAAAACAAATGCTTTTGCATCGTTTTCTCGGCAAAAACGTTCCATTTTCCCACGAATGTCAACAACGTTATAGTAATGTCCATAATAGAAAGTATCAGGCTTAAGCTGTATCCAGCCTCTCTGAGCTCCGATACCGAGATCCCGAGCTCGTCATCAAGGCGCCTAAGCGCAGCTTCGATCACCGTTTCGTTCTCTCCGGGGTGAGAGCAGCAGGTATTTGTCCATTTGCCTCCGCAGTGGTACTTTGTAGCCGCGCGCTTTTGCAGCAGAAGCTTATCGCCTTTAAACAAAAACACCGAAAACGCACGATGCAGAAGCCCCTTCTCGTGGGCATACATTTTTTCTGCATGGCCTATGGGTCTGTCGTCCATATCAACAAGTATAACTTCGCTCAAGCCTCAATCCTCCATACTTTCAAGTAGCTGCCCGAGCAGGCGCTGAGCTGAGCTCTGCACAAGCTTTATCTGCTCCGGGCTTATGTTGTCTATGTGTATACCGCAGGAGCAGACTGCTGTGCAGCGTCTGCTTTTCGCAACAGTCTCGGCAAAGGTGCGCGCAACGACTTCGTCTTTGTGCGACACAGCGTTGAGTACTGACGACGTTACCCTTATCCCCTCGCCTGTCGGTCTGGGGCAGGCAGTCGCCATGACCACGCTCCCGACATGCGGAGCATCTCCGCCGTAGACGGCGATAGTGCAGTCATTACCCATCTGAACAATATCGCAGCAGATAAAGCAGCCGCTGAATATTTCTTCTTTGAGCATAACTTTGCCTCCTTATGTACCGTTGTCATACGCATCCGTCCACGGTCTGAACAGCTCATGCGTGATGCCAAATTGCAGCAGCACCTTGCCGACTATGTGATTTATCTGATCCTCAATTGTCCGGGGGCCGTTATAGAACGTCAGCATCGGCGGCACTATTGTGCAGCCCAGATCTGCCGCCTCTTTGAGATTGCGAAGGTGTATCTTACCCAGCGGCATCTCGCGGGGAACGAGCACCACCCTGCGGCCTTCCTTCAAGCATACGTCGGCAGAGCGAACAACAAGATTATCAGCATAGCCGGCTGTTATTCCGGCGAGTGTTTTCATACTGCACGGCATAACGATCATGCCGTTGGTGACAAACGAGCCACTGGATATGGACGCTGCCAGATTATCCTCATTATGCACAGTATCCGCGAGTCCGTAAAGGCTCTCGATTGGTACACTGCTCTCCAGAGCCCATGTGGTCTTTGCCCCGCGGCTTACTATAAGATGTATCTCGCATCCTTCGACGCTTCTGAGCGCCCTGAGCAGATAATAGCTCATCCCGACACCGGTAGCGCCGGTCACTGCAACGATTATTCGCATACTATAATTTATGGTCTGACAAGGCCGCGCGGTTTTTCAGACCATGTGCCTCCATTCCGTTTTTAAAGACTACACAAGACCGCGCATTTTCCAATATGGGTATGTAATGGCAACCATGAACACAATGCCCACTAAAAGTCTGACTGCCATAACTTTCGTGAGGTGACTCATTTTTATGTATCCCGAGCCGTAAATGAACATAAGCGGTGCGATCTGATATGGCAGTATCGCCTGATTAAAGCCCATTATCATCGCATAGCCTCCAATCACTGCCGGATATCCGAGAGACATACAGACTTCAGACACTGCGCCCATCAGTGTTCCAGAAAGAGCCAGGGGATTGAGGATAAATACACATGCGAACGAGAAAAGATATATTCCCAGGACAAGCATAAGCGGGCTGCAGTTTTTCAGTAATTCCGCAAAGTAGCCAACGACTACGTCTGCAATGCCCAGCGATTTTGTCACTGTGCCGATAGACACTGCGCCGACGAGGAAAAACACTATTGAAAACGGTATCTTGCCAAAGTCCTTGGCTTCGAGCACACCTATTTTGGGGACAAAGCAAAGGCATCCAGCAAACATCATGATCCATGCAGCGTCAACGTTATGCACCGAGTCTGTCGCAAGCAGGATCAGCAGCAGCACGCCGAGTGCAGCCACACGCTTCTCCTTCTGAGAAAAAGCGCCGAGCTCTTCATACTTTTCCCTTACATATGCCTTGTCGACTTTTACTTTATCGGGCTTTATCAGGAATACGAGTGAAACCGACAGCGCCGTCCACAGTATTGCCGGGATAAACATGTCCTTTGCCCAACCCATCCATGTTACGCTGACACCGGTCGTGCTGCTGAGTATATCGGCAGCGAGGATCGAGTCCGCGGATGCCGTGAGAAAGGCCATCTTGGGCGACCACAGCGCATAAAAGACAGCAAGCATCAGCGCTGAAGCCGTCTTTGACTTTTTCTCGGCTCCCAGAACATCGCACAGTCCGATGGCGATAGGCGTTATAAGCGCGACCTTTGCCATGACCGACGGTATGGCCGGAGTAATTATAATGCAGGTAAGAGCAATGCTTATAATAACGCTGCGGAAAGAGCCGCCCGTCAGCAGCAGTATCTTGTATGCTATACGCTTGACAAGTCCTGACGAAACGAACGCCGTTCCAAGCATCAAGCCGCCTATCGTTGTCCACGGAGTTGAACTTAGCCAGCCGGAAAAGGCCGTTTGCGCATTTGCCGCGCCAAGCACCACATACAAAACCGGCAGCAGCAGGCCAACGATGAAATTGGGCAGCAGCTCGAACATCCACATGAGGATGCCCCAGGCAGTGACTACGATATAAGCCTTCATGCCCGCTTCCGCTTTCACAAACATAAGCGCGACAAGAACCACAATGCAGACAAGGCATTTGAGCTGCGCGCTGTTGGTTTTAAAATTAATTGTACTTGCCATTACAGCACCTGCCTATTTGATTTTGGCAAAGGCCAACCGCATATACGCAGTTGGCCTTTGTTCAGTTTATTAATCGATCTCGGGGAAGGGATACTCCTCCCAGCCCTTGATCTCAGCTACCATGGGGAATTCGACCCCGTAAGGCGTTGTTGCATCGATACCGATCTGGTCATTGAGTCTTGCACTTGTATTGCTCTCATTTGTTGAAGATGGGTCGAGCGGAGCGGACGGGACGTTGTTTATTATAAACACGTCTCTGCCGGGCACCGTTCTGTAAGACATCGCCCACTCCACCTCTGCTGAATTATGAACATCAACATCGTGGTCGACAACAATCGTCCACTTTGGGCGGATATTAGAGGCCATCGCAGCCATAATGGCGTGCCTGGCTTCACCCGCGAACTTCTGCTTCATCGACATTACGACATAAAGCTGCACACCGCCGGACGGTCTTACCGAAACGTCCTTTATTCCGGGGAACTGCGACTTCATGTATTTCAAGAAGGATGCTTCGAAGGGGATGTTTTTAAGAACGTGGTTCTCGGTCACAGGCTTGCCGGTAAGCAGCACCTGGAACAGCGGATCCTTCCTGTGAGTGATGGCCTTTACCTTGCAGATAGGCTTGTCGCTTGCGGGAGTCATGAATCCCGTGTACTCGCCGAGGGGGCCTTCGCTGCGCTTTTCGTTGAAGTTTACTTCGATCTCAATTACAAATTCTGCTGTCGCAGGGACATATAGGTCAATGGTCTTGCACTTGACAAGCTCCACCGGCTTGCCGCGAAGTCCGCCGGCAATCGTGAAGTCGTCAACGTGATCGGGAATCTGCTTTATCTGGCAGGTATAGCCCAGCACGGGATCGGTGCCGATAACTATCGCCGCCTCGTATTTATCCTTTCCCATGGCCTTGGCCTTGCCGCAGTTTTTGCCGAAGCGATGGAAGGGCTGAGCAAACCAGCCGAGGGTGTTTTTGTCATGGAGCATATAGCGGAAGTGACCGATATCCGTAGCGCCTGTCTCCGGGTCTTTGGAAACAGTGATGCCGGCAGTTATGAACGGGCCGCCGTCGGAAGGGTTAAAATGAGGAATGGGGAGCTTTGTCAGGTCGACCTCATCACCGATCTCAACGACCTCCTGGCAGGGTGCTTCAGTTACATAAACAGGGTCGATGGGGTTATCAATGCCCGCCGTAAACTTCTCCATAATGTGAGCATTGTCGGTCTCGAAGGCGCGCAGAGCACGTTCTCTGTTGCCGAAAACGCCGGCGATCATGGGATAAGCCTTGCCGATGGGGTTTTTGAAAATGACCATGGGTGCATTTTTGGCATAGCACTTTCTGATAGCTTTTCCGACCTCGAATTCGCAGTCGATGGGTCTGTCAACTTCAATAACGTCGCCCTTTTCGCGGCTTGCCGCAATGAATTCTCTTAAATCTTTGTAAGCCATTATTTCACTCCTAATCGTTTTTAGATTTTTTTGCAACGCATGATCAAAGCAGGATGATGTATGCAATCACCGCAACTATTATCAGCGCTATCATCTGCCACTTGAACATGATCCTGAACATCTCGCCGTCCTTACCCTTTATGCCGGCCATTGAGGACGTATTAAGAATAAGCGAGGGCTTGAGTGGGTTTGCAGGCCCCATGGTTATGAGGGTCGATATGCCAATGAGCACTGCTGGCGAAATTGCAAGGACTTCGGCGGCCGACATCTGCATTCTTGCAAACATTGAGCAGGCAGGGATGCCCTGTCCGAATGCCATTCCGGCCAGGAAGCCGATACCGGAAAGCAGAACTCCGTATATCGATGCGCCCCACTGAGCTATAGCGCTTGCAAGGGTGCTTATCTGTCCGGTGTTTACCATAAGCTGAACCATTGCGCCACCAAGCATGAGTGTCACGAGAGACGGAACGGAGCGCTTGCTTGCAACGGACACATCCTTCCAGAAGCTGCTCGTGCGCTTTATGGGCAGCAGGTGGCATACGATTGCTGCAACGACGACGTAGAATCCGGGAGCAGTTATAAGGGAGACCGAGGTTTTTTCGCCCCAGAGCGAGATGGTGAAGGTTGTTGCCGCAACAAGGCTCTTGAGCGGATAGTTATTCAGGATAACAAGAATAACGACTGCCGCCAGCGGGATGAATGCCTTGATGACATTCAACTTTGATATGCTCTCCTTCTGCTCGGCATCCTCTGCCGACTTGCGTCCGAACTTGCTGAGCAGCCAGAAGCCGACCAGAGAGAACGTCGCCGCCGCCAGCAACGTCATGATGTACATCTCTGGCAGCAGGATGGTGAAAATGACGACACCGAGAATGTTTCCAACGCAGGAAATGATGAAGATTGCAAGATTGTTCTTATCGCTGAGTTTAAACTCAAGTATGCTGAAGAAGCCCAGCGTTGCGACTATTATCAGCGGGATGGTGATAATGCCCATGGTGGGGACGATCTCCTCTATGGGCACTCCGGTCACGGCCGTTGCAATGCTGTTTCCTATGAACAGGCTTACGTAGGAGACGCACCAGGAGAAATACACAAGGTATCCAGCAGCAGCGCGCAGGCCGCTGACGCCGAGATTGACAAGGCCGGGAATAGTTACTGGGTAGGTCGCAAAGCCGTTAAATGCACCAACATAGCCGCCAACTACAGAGACAAGGGAAATCGCTTTTCCTTCCTTACTTGGAAGGATTCCCCCCAGTGCCTTCAGCATGACATTCAGTGCACCGGTTGTGCGAAAGCACTGCCCGAATACCTGACCGCCCCAAAGCACCAGGAAGCCTGTCCAAAGTGCAATGTTGCCCCAGATGGACGCTTTCAAGCTGTCGACAACCGGCATTTTGTAGAATGCGATCGCCACAACAAGTTCAAGGATCCAGACTATCAGGCTCATACGCAGTGCGCTTTGCTTGAAAGCAAGGAACCCAACCAGCATCACCGCAAACGGCAACAGCGTAAGAATGATGCTCAATGTTTCGTTCATATAAATCCTCCTATTTATATATTTTTCTGACTAGATAACCGGTGGAGCGGACCACCTTTGTCCTGCTGTTAACAATCTATCACGAAATCTTTGTTAATTTCGTCGCAATATTGACAAATTTGTTGTAGTCTCGACTACAGTTTTTAACTGCAAATTTCAAATACAGTACTGATTCAGGCAAAAATGGCAATAGGTGCTATCTATAAACTCTGCAAATTTTTTAGGAGCAGCTATAAATCAGTAAAAAACGGTGTAAAGCACCGCAGGCAATAACTTTCGCAGGCGACCACTGTAAAATTTAAAATTTACAGATGAATTTTACAGCGTTTCAGGATATACGTTATTTGAGTTGAGCTTATATGCCGAACATTAAACTAATCTCTGAGCTGCTCAATTACACTGAGGTACTGAACGATGTGGCTGTCGGAGCTCCTGTTTTTCTGACTAAGAAAGGGCACGGTAAATATGCAATCGTGGATATGCAGGACTACGAAAAAGCGCAGGCGACTATCCGACTGATGAATGAGCTCGCCAAGGGACGCAGCTCCGGCGAAACAGAAGGCTGGCTGTCCTCCGAAGATATGAGGGTGCGTTTCCGTGCAAGAGCAAATGAAGAATAGAATACATTACGCTTTTGAGTACCGGCGTGATTTTGATGAGATTCGGGATTACATCCAGCGGAGCTTCAAAATATCTCTGCCGCAGAGCGTGTGGTGACTCGCATCATGGATGAGGTCGACCAGTTGGCGGGATTCTCCGAAATTGGTGCACCGTTGTCCTCTGTTGCTGATGTAGTTAGTGCCTACCGTTTTCTCATCAGCGGCAGCTATATGATTTTCTATCGCGTTAATGACTACGGTGTATATGTTGACCGCGTGCTGTACGGTCGCAGAGATTATATGAATATTCTGTTCAAAGACATAACATTTAAAGAAGCTGAATGATTAAAACCGCTTTCTACATGGTAGGCAGTTTTGCCGCCCTGCATACTTTGAAGTGTGCAGGGTGTTTTCTTTCTGGTAACATAGTATTAAGCAAAATGAACGGTAATAGTGATACTGAAATTCTCCGCTATTATGCTGGATTTTGCCGCAAGTTTGATACTAAACACGGACAGGGTTAAATTGATACTGCCGGAAAGGAGATAACATGATATACGGCTATTGCAGAATAAGCACACGCAAACAGAACATTGAGCGGCAGATACGCAACATCAGGCACGAATACCCCGAGGCGGCCATAGTGCAGGAGGCGTATACCGGAACTAAGCTTGACCGCAAAGAATGGCAAAAGCTTATACGTTGTGTTTCCTCCGGCGATACTATCATATTCGACAGCGTGAGCCGCATGAGCCGCAAAGCCGCTGAGGGCGTGGAGGCGTATGAGGAATTATATAACCGTGGTGTTAATCTTGTGTTCCTCAAGGAACGGCACATAGACACAGACACATACACATACAAGCAGGCGCTAAATAACAATGTGCAGCTCACCGGCGGCGATGTTGACTATATCCTTGAGGGCGTTAACCGGTATATGCTCGCTCTGGCAAGGAAGCAGATTTATTTAGCGTTTGAGCAGGGCGAAAAGGAAGTTGCCGATCTGCACCAGAGGACGAAAGAGGGCATAGAAACGGCAAGGCTTAACGGCAAGCAGATAGGGCGAGCAACGGGGGCTAAGGTCACTACCAAAAAGAGCGTTGAAGCAAAGTTGCTCATATCAGAGCACTCTAAGGATTTCGGCGGGAGCTTGGACGATAGCCAGATGCTAAAGCTTGTCGGGCTGGCAAGGAACACATATTACAAATACAAGCGTGAGCTGAGAGCGGGAGCTTGAAGGATAATTTTCAAAAATCTAAGCGGCGGCGTAATGCCTTCGCTTTTGCTTTTAATGTGGTTTCTTACCTTGTGTTTTGCGCTGTAACCGCGTTTCTCATTTTAGGGTGTATAATTACCCCTCCGAACATAAAATTGGCATAGTCAGAGTATTAATAAAGGAATAATACTATAAATAAAGAATTGTATTCGTTATGATAATCAGCAAAATGATATGTTTGACAGAACACTATTTAATACTTATAATAATAATGAAAATGTTGTACGTGTTGGCTTTGTAGCTAATAACACGACACCGAGACAGGATTCTATTATTTAAACAGCCGCTACTACAACCCCGAGGTGGGTAGATTCCTCAACGCCGATGCATTTGTCACCACTGACATAACCGGAGCACTTAGTGCCAATATGTTCGCATA
>OLSB01000720.1_pt1 | contig 37128 bp, 30 predicted proteins | sample 1672071 | NCBI WGS metagenome assembly OLSB01 (sample SAMEA3136642, study PRJEB25190) | human gut metagenome | biome: human gut; feature: human-associated habitat; material: faeces | place: Austria | collected 2013 | reverse complement strand
TTTATTATATCATATTCCCCCTGTTACTCTATCAAAAATATGATAAACTCTCATTTCAAACCACCTTAATCTTGATTTTCTTGACTTTGGCTTTTGTGAACTTGATTATCAGTTCATCTATAACGTCGGTGTACTTTCCTCGTGAGATGAGATCATTTCTCAAATCAATAAGGCTGTTGATGACTGTACGCCGTTCATCGGGTGATAAATATAAGTGATATCTCGGATTTCTCATTCTGCTACCTCCGTTTCATTTTGATGATTTCATTATAAACGGAGCTTACCCAAAAATCGAATATGTGGATAAAAAATCTTTTAAAGACAGAAAAACGCCGCTTCAGCTTTTACACTGAAACGGCGTTCTGTTTTTGTATCAGAGAACACATCTGACGGCAAATCCGCCGCTGAAAAAGTAGGTGTTCATCCAATACTTGTTTGGTGGAGTTAAGGTGTTAAAGGTCGAACCCTCAACACCTTTGTTTCCTAAATCGTGTATCAAGTCATCAAAGGTAACTTTGTCTGATGTACTGGAGCCATTATAGTACACAATAAATTTATCATCAAAAACATAAATTGCATTTATAAATGTATAAATAATTTTCTTCTGGAATTGTTTATCATTAATGTCACCATCCATAATGTCACTAATGAAATCTATAACATCAGAGCGTTTCATAGTAGCATTTGCTATTGCTTTTTCTCTTGCTATTTCTATTTCTAGTTCTGCAAGTTGATTATCAAGCTTATTAATTTGTTCATTAAATTTCTTTAGAACTCTTGCATTTGTAGTCTTAAGAAGCCCATCAGAAAGTTCCTCTAATTTCTTTTCAAGTTCTTTTTTGTTTAGTTCTAAAGTCTTTAAATGATTTTGGCCACATTCTTTATTGTAGAGGTCAACAACCTTCTGTGCCACTTCATTTACAAAGTCTTTGTTTTTGTACATATACAAGGTGCGTTCAACAATAAAGGTTTCTAGTTCTTTCTGCTTTTCTCTTCTTTTTTTGCAGTCATTAATATGCTTTTTTCTGTTTCGACAAACATAGTAGCCAAACTTTCCACCACCTTTACCGGTAGCAGTTTCACCAATCATACTACCACCACAGTAACCACAAAAAATTTTAGTTGCAAGAAGATACTCGTGTTTAGCTGATTTTGTTCCTCTGTTTTGTTTGTTTTTAGCTAACTGTTTTTGTGCCAAATTAAAAGTCCTTTCATCAATAATAGCCGGTATGCCATGTTCAATAACTATATCTTCATACTTGTACTCTCCAATGTATTTCCTGTTGGAGAGTATTTTATTTAAAGAATTAAAAACAAATGTACTGCCGTTCTTAGTTCTCCAGCCTTTAGCATTTAGCTTATTTACTATTTCTTTTTTTGATGTACCGGAAACATATTCGTCAAAAATAAATCTTACAATCTCAGCTTCTTTTTCGTTGATAACATATTTCTTATCAACTGTATCAAACCCAAGAGGTACAGAACCACCAACAACTTGACACTTTAATGCTGATTCACGCATACCTCTTCTTACATTTTCAGAAAGCTGTCTTGAATATGTTTCAGCCATAGCTTCTAGCATTGCTTCAAGTAGTACACTCTCTGAACCTTCACCTAAGTATTCTGTAACTGAAACAACTTTGACATTATTCTTTTTTAGTGCATTTTTATAAATAGCACTATCATATCTGTTTCGTGCAAATCTATCTAACTTCCAGACAAGGACCACATTAAACTGATGATTATTGCTATCCTTAATCATCTGTAAAAACTCAGGTCTGTTGTCTGATGTACCACTAATAGCACGGTCTATGTAACTATTGATGATAGTCATATCATTTTTCTTTGCGTATTCAGTGCAGTATCTAATCTGACCTTCAATGCTTTGTTCCTGTTGGTTATGGCTAGAGAACCTAGCATATATTACTGCGTTCATAGAATTACCTTTCTATTTTAATCTAATAAATGCTCTAATTTTGATATAAATTCTATTGTATATTCTTGAATAATATAAGTGTTTAGATTAATATCATTTTCAGAAAAAAATACACAAGCATATGCAGATAAGTCTAACAATGCTGATTCTATATCAGATAGAGAAGTTATATTACTAAAATTCTTATTAAATCTTTTACCTAGCGTTTCACTATAATCACCCATTAATTCAAGAACTTTAACAGAACCTATAGTTCTTTTTGATTCAATATAATCAATTAATATTGAATCGATTATTATAATATCATCATGACTCAATGGTTCTACTAGTGCTGTTATGTACATAAAGTAAGCATATGAAAAAGCAATACTATTTGATGTAATTTTCTTATAAGATTTACATTGCTTAAACATCTTATGCGTAATTTCAATTATTGCTTCTGTAATATTGTTTAATTGTTCCTTCCTGTATAATGATTTCTCATTATTTTCACTGATTTTATCTTCTTCAGCAGGGAGACATTCAAATAACTTATTAAAGAAAGATAATGTATAATAAAAAACTTTTCCTTCTTCAAAATTTCCATATATTCTTTTTAGCTGCCCTTCAGTATAATTAGATAGCAATTCTAAAATTTGCATACAATTAGTATCAGTAGGGTCATTAGCTAATTGTTTTATAGTTGGTAACAATTTCTTTCCAATGTCATTTGTGTAATTATCATTATATTCTTTAAAACTAAAGAGAGAAGAAAACGAATCATTACAATAATTCTCTAACACCTTATTAGCGACAGTTAGTATTTCATCTTTACTAGGCGATAAAAATACAATAAATAAGATGTTGTAGTGTGCTGATAGTAATCCCATACCTTTTAAGTCATCTTCATTGTTAGGATAATCTAAATCAAGTATATTATTAATCGACTCAATAATATTAACTACAATAGGTCTCTCAATACCATAATATACTTTTTGTTTTTGTGTTTCTTCTTTAATTTTTTCGGCTTTTTTGCGTGGAATATATTTAAACTTAAAATGAAAATTTTTTAGATAATCTAAAAGATTTGTTCCTTTAATTTTAAGAGTATCATAGAGATACTTACTAGCGTAATCTGATAATTTGGATAAACACAATAATAGATACTCATTATCATAGCTATTTATTGTGTTTAAATAAGAATTTTCCTCAATAATTTGTCTATAATATTCTTCGCAATGTTGAATAATAAAATTATTGTCTTTTTCTTGTCTGTCAAGAGTAGTGGCTAATTCATTCTTCACGCTTTCAAATACTCCTTCTGAAAAACAATAATACGAAAGTGAATAAAATAAGGCAATAACAAAAGAATACTGTCTCCAAGTTACCTTTGTAGTGCTATCTTTGAATAAAATTCTTTTACTTGATTCAATGATATACTTAACGATTGGTTTTGCAAGAGTAGTATTAGAATATATATTTTCTGAAATAGATGTATAATTTTCCATATTAAAATTCCTTCCGTAAAACAATTACTTAAAGTTTTGTATAAAATCTTTGAAAAGCTTAAAAACTTCTCTTTCAAGTGGGTGAGTGTACCACTTGTTTCTTTTTTCAAGTATTTGCATTCTCTCAGAACGAATTTTAGCAGAAGAATAAGAGATATTACATAGTTTTGCTATTTCATCAGGTTTAATAATTCCTAGTTCATGCAACACACAAGCCGGAGATAATATATCTCTGGCAAAAATGTTAGCTGCACTTTCGGTAAAGTTGTTGTAGTCAAATGTTCTGTACTTCTTCGTATCAATTAGCAGATGACCTAAGAATATATGGCCAAGTTCATGTGCTATAGTGAATCGGTTACGCTGAACACTATCATTATCATTGTAGATAATATAAAACTTTCCATTTTGTAAAAATGAAATACCACTTTGATTATCTTCAAGTATATTAACATTACTGTTTTTAAAAATACTGATATTACATTGTTTTGCAATATCAGATAACTTTACTGGTAGTGAAGTTATCTTAAAATCAATCAAACATTGCCAAGCTGCATTCCTGGAATTTTTATAAATACCGTACATATAACCACCTCATAGGTAGTATTTCCTATGAAGTGGTTTTTTATTTGGTTTTATAAATCAATATCCTCAGGAGTTAATTTACTCATATCAGGTATTTCTTTAATTTGCATTGGTTCATTATCAGAACTTCTTGCAGCAACAAGTGTCGGAATAGTTTTTTCAGATACACCAACATCAAGCAACTTCTTAACAGCTTCTTGCATGTTTGGATTAGCACGATAAGCAATAACTATATCATGTTCCTCTTTTGTTAAGTCAAAAAGTTGATGTTTCTCAAATTCTACTAAATCGTCTAAAGTATATCCTAAGCAATGAACGATAGACTTAGTGCTATTTAGATAAGGTTCTTTAGTTTGACCAGAAAATAGTTTATCTATGGTGCTTTTTGGTATATTAGTTTCAGCAGAAATCTGTTTAGATGTTTTACCGGATAATTTTTTCATTCGTTTCAAGTTTTCTAACCACATAATTTTCGTCCTTTCATATAAGATACAATATGATATTAACACTATTTTTTTGTATAGTCAATAATAAGTTGCTTTTTGAAGAAATTTATTTCATATCAAAAAATGTGAAAAAAGGTATTGACAATTTCCACATAAAGATATAATATTTAGTTAAGCAAAGAAAGTTGCTGAAAAAAGAAATCAATTTCAAAAAGGTGATTATATGAAGAACTTATCAGCAGAAATGAAAAGATGTGGAGTTTCAAACAATGACTTGGAACAATTATTAGGTTGTTCATCAAGAACTGTTACGAATAAAGTTACTGGTATTACAGAATTTACTTTTCCAGAAGCTCTAAAAATTCGCAACACATTTTTTCCAAATTTAAGATTGGAATATTTATTTGCAAGTTAATGTTCAACTTCACAGAACTTAAAAGTCGCATATCTGAAAAAGGATATACGCAGAAAGAACTATCAAAAGAATTAGGTATTTCTGAAAACACTTTCACAAGCAAAATGAAAGGTCGCTATTTCTTTGATACTAGAGAAATAGTAATCATATGTAATTGTCTTGATATATCGTTAAGAGATATATACAAATACTTTTTTGTATTAAATTAATCTAACGCTTAAATTATACAAATATATTTGTATTTTGTCAATTAATATATATAAATTGTTGAAATTGTGAAGAAGTATCTACAAAGAAAAGGAAAAGAGGTACTAAAATGAAAGCATTTATAGCTTACAGAAACGCAGACGGTAGCTTTGGCGAACTAGAGCCACTTAACAAGGAAGCAGAAGAACAGAAAACATTCAGTGAAAAGGAAACTGATGCTTTTGCTCACATTGTTCTTGATGCCATGTTAAGAAACAAAGATAAGGTTAAATCATGAAACTAAAGATTAACTTTATCAACAGGACAAGCCGTACAGCAGTAAATGTTAGAGAAGCCTATGTGCTTGGTAATCTTTTGGTTATCAAGCACATCAACGGCAGAAGAACATTTATTGACTATCACTCTATTAAGAGAGTAAGAAAATTAAAGTAAAAGATAAGGAAAAGGTGGAAAAATGAATATTTCAATTTCAACATTAGTTATTATGGCAGTGGTATTTATTGTACTTATTTTAAGCATTGTGCTTTTGACAGGAAAAGTTGTAGCCTACCACAAGGCTTATGAAGATTTGCTTAATAGAAGCAAAAATTATTTGAATTTGTCAAAGAACTGTAACAAAACATCTGAGACAATTATTCAGCAAAACAAAGACCTTCTTAATGAGCGTGAAATGTACAGAGCACAACTAAGAAGTTTAACAACTTCTGCAGAACAGTTACATCAAGACAACTTTAAGTTGAGAAAAGAGATTAGAGAAGTTAAAGATATAAACAAAAAGCTAGTTAGTTTTGATAGTTGCAAGGCTCTAAAAAAGCTCAATACAAAATACGAAAGCTTGAGATTTGATTTTTTTGACATCAAATTATTCCTATCCCGTATGCAGACTTGGAAAGATGAAGAACTACAGAACATGGCAAAGTTATATATTACTGATACCTACAGTAAATATAATAGTGATTTCAAAAAGTTTTGTAATGAAAGAAATTCTGAAGGCGAAACTAATTTAGAAGTGATAGAAGATTGTCTTAATGAAATCGAAAAGGATTTCGCTTTCTCAAAGAAGAATGGTGAAACAAATGAAGAAGATTAAGATTGTTGGATTTATTGTTGTAACTGTTGCAACTTATGTTGTTTCGCTGATTTATGGCATCACATTAACTGCCAAGAATGGTGGTCTGATGTTGCTACCGGTATTGTATTTTCTTGTTGCTTATGTCATTCCACATATGGTGAAAGATTACATAACCGGATGGAAAGAAATCATCAATGACGGTGAAGTATGCTTTACAAAAGGTGAAAAGTATCGTAGATGGTTTGAAGAAGCCACAGGTGAAGAGGTTGAAAGACTAGAAACTAGTCTTGAAGGTGAAGAAGTATCTGATAGCAAGTTACAGGCAAGTTAAAGAGAGGTGTAATAATGGATAAGTTTAATCAGCTAGAAAGTCTTGATAAGTTAGCATACACATTTGCTAACACAGACAAGATGATGATGGCATCATTAAAGTTTGAAGAAAGAAGCTATGTGACTACTTTAGCAAGTCTATATATGATGTATGACCTTGTTGGTACACATATCAAGGATAAGGTAGTCAAGATTAAGCAAGATGCACTTAGGGATTTTCGTACAATTCATTCAGAGTTGTACTTTGAGCGATTACATTACCAACAGTGGATTAACTCTATCAAGCATACTGAAAGACAGATAAGAGAGTTAAGAATATCATTAAAAGAAGGTAATGTTCATCAGTCATTAGAAAAGGCTCTTGATATTATAGGAACATTGTTAAAAGAAAACACATTGATTGACCTATATCGTTCTGTTATGCAAAGTGCAGTTACTGATAAAGAAATAGATACAGCAGTAGCTAAGTATGCAGAAGAATATAATCTTGAAATTGATAGCAAAGATGTTGAAAAAATTATATACAAGTTTATTCAAAGTCTTGGTACACAAGAAGACCTGCTATGCTTTAAGTCTATGACAAAGGAAGAGATAGAGGAATTTTCCAAAAGACTTCCGGATAGAAAAGTGGAAGGTATAAAAACAGAAGTATCCGAAGAATACTTAAAAGCACTGTCAGCAAGTTAGCTGACAGTTGCATATGGGATTGTTGAATAACCGGTAATTCATCAGATGAACCGTTCGTGTCTGATATGTAAGTTCAAGTCTTACCAATCCCACAACCACCTCTGCAAGTTACTTACTAAAATCAATTTAAGTGTATCTCCTAAGTTCTAAGATAGAAAATCCTTCACGCAGAGGTTTATGCAACAAAGGAGAAGGTTACTACATATTCGTAGTACCTTTGTTGCTATAAGAAAAATGGAACTGTAGCATAAGTAATGCGATTAGATCATCCGTACAGTCTAATTATATAGGTGCAATTCCTATCAGTTCTAACATCTCCGTCTGCAGTTTCTATTATTATTTAATTTCTGACCTTTTCATAAAATATTTTTAGACAAAATTAAATTAGTTTTTCTTCAGTAAAAAAAGTTATTAACAAAATTAAAGTCCTTCACGCAGACGGACCTTGAAGCAACGCAAGACTAGGCCAAGGAGAAGGCTACTGTATAGTACCTTGGCCATATATGAGGTTTTAGTTTAGGGAAAACACTCCATAAAAAGTTTTCGGTGTCTCGAACTGGAGAGAGCTGGATCATGCCCAGCAAACCTCGCAAAATCTTGATAAGATGTTGTGACTGAAAATTATGGACGTTGTTCAGTCACAATATCCAACAGTAGTACAAGTAGTACAGCAGTACCCTGGCTGCTAATCTAGGTTCAACTCCTAGCTGTTGGTGGTTATTTACTCATTTTTTATATTGTTTGTCGGTGGTACAGAAATGTGCCACCAAATCTGCAGTAGCCGTTGGGGTTTAGCAAGTTCAATTCTTGCCTACTGCTAGTACAGTAGTGGCGATTGTACCACACTCTTTTCTTATCTTTGTTAGACCCTATTCATCAATAATGGATAGGGTCAAAGTCAAAGGAAATTTAATATGAAGATTGAAAAATGTAACAAATATAGAAACAACAAAGTCACCTATGACGGAATAATATTTGATAGCAAAAAAGAAGCTCAGAGATACGCTGAACTAAAAATGCTGGAAAGAGTAGGAAAAATCAAGGAACTAAAAAGACAAGTTCCTTTCACTCTGATACCAAAGATTTGCGACCAAAACGGCAAGTGTATACAGAGAGCTTGCAAGTATTATGCTGACTTTGTATATATGCTAAATGGAAAACTTGTAGTTGAAGACACCAAAGGTGTCCGAACTGCAGAATATAAAATCAAAAAGAAACTGATGTTATATCAACATAACATCATTATCAAAGAAATATAGGAGTGTGCATAATGGATATAAAGAAAATTATCAATCTATGCAAACAAAATAAGAGCTTTGGCTCTATAATTGATGATGACGGTTTGCAATGGCTCGGTGATGGATGGTCATTTTATCAGTTACCTAAAGACACACCATTTCTTGCAGCAGAAAATATAAGTGCTTTATATGGCATTGATAAAGAAAAAATGAATAATGAATATTTATTTAAAGAACTTGATGTAGATGAATATTTAACATCAGATATATGTGAAAATGAAGAACAATTAAGAGAAATATATATCAAAGTTAATTTCAAAGGTATGGAACTCATGCCTTTTGCATCAAGAAATGGATTAATCTTAATTGATACTAAGTATTTGAAACCACTTAATTTGAAGGATTATGAAATGTACTTTATGCTACGAAAAGACAAAGTGGTTATAAAAGAAGGTATGTTCGTTATTGCATATATAACACCTTTTGACTTAAATACTAATGAAGAATTTACAAAGCAACTCTCGGAACTGTATAAACAAAATTCAATTAGCAGAGAAAATGAATTTTTAAAGAATAAAAATTTTGATGAAATGGAAGGTGTAAATGATGTTTGCCATAACTGAAGAAGAAGTAAAGGCACTTTTTGAAAAAGAATTGGAAAGTGCAAATAAGGTGAATGCACAGTTTAGTTCTTCACATGAAGCTTATGCCGTGGTGTTAGAAGAAATTGAAGAAGCAAAAGAATGTTTCTACAATATACAAACATTAATTGAAGATTTCTGGCATGGAACAAAAACAAATAATTTTGACGAAAAAATTATGGCTACTGATAGACTAGAAAATAACACTATTGCACTTATTCAGGAAGCTGTGCAAATTGGTGCTATGTGCGAGAAACTATTTGGATTTCTAAAGGAGTAGTATATGGGAAGAAAATCATGTGAAGGTTGTCGCTACTATAAGGACGGTAACGGTTCTCGTAACAAGAGAAGTGATAGATTTTGTCACTATATGATTGAAACGGATAAGCCACGAAATTGTGATCCGGCAAAGTGTGACAAAAAAATAATTGATGAACCGTATCCTTATAGCAGGAGAAGGAAATGAATAAATTATTTCCTATCATTCTTATTTTGTTGCAGTTTTGTGCTTGTATCGGTTATGTCATTAGTAAAGATTATAAGATGGCCGTTTATTGGCTATCGGCTGGAATATTAAACATTTGTGTGACTTTCTAAGTCAAAAAGGAGATAACTATGGAACAAAAACAAATACCTATTGATATGTTAAGACCTCATCCGGACAATCCACGTAAGGACCTGGGAGACCTTACAGAACTTGCAGAGAGTATCAAAGCCAGAGGTGTGATGCAGAATCTAACCGTAATACCTAAGTATCACTTAGGTGAAATTGCTTACTATACAATTCTCATAGGTCATAGAAGATGTGAAGCTTCTAAAATTGCAGGACTTAAAACATTGCCATGTACTGTTGTTAATGTAATGTCAAAGAAAGAACAAATAGCAACAATGTTACTTGAGAATATGCAAAGGTCCGATTTAACACCACTTGAACAAGCTGAAGGCTTCCAGATGATGATTGATCTAGGCGAAGGCATTAGAAGCATTGAAAAGAAAACAGGCTTTTCTGCTACTACAATCTGGCATAGAGTTAAGTTACTCGAACTTGATAGGGAAGAATTACGCAAGTCGCAAGAAAGAGAAGTTAAGCTTACTGACTATATAAAACTTGAAAAGTTGAAAAATGTAGAAGATAAGAATGAGTGCCTAAAAAAAATAGGTACTAACAATTTTGACTACACATACAACTCAAAACTTCAAGAACAAGAAAGAAAAGAAAAACAGAAGGTTATTAAAAAGGAACTTAAAGATAAAGGGTTAGTTGATATTACTGACGAAAAAGGAAGGTATTTAAAATATGATAATGTTGTAGCTTGTGACTATGCAGATATAGATGAATTGATAGCTAATGAAAAAGAACAATTATATTTTGCTTTGTCACCGATTAGTACTGATTGGATAGTTATTTATAAGATGAAATCAAAAGCAGTTGAAGACAATGCTGATGAAAGAGACAAAGAAATACTTAAAGAAAAATTAAGTATTTTGAAAAATGTACGAACTTCAGCAAGAGTTACTGTTAATGAATTTGTAAATAGATACACAGGTAATAAAGGTGATGAAAATCTTTTACTAAACTTTATTATCTATTTACAATCTAACTATGGTGTATATTTTGGTGAAAAGTGTAAGGAAGATATTACAAACAATCAGGGTAATTATGAGTACACTAAAGATTGTAATATACGCAGAGTTATGTTGTTGTACATAAGAGCATTGTTGATACATTGGAGATATTTAGTAAGGAAAACAGATTATGATTGTTTCTATGATGACAAAGCTGAATATAAGAAGGAATGGGCAAATGTAGATGCATATATCAATTTTATTGGATTACTTGAACAATTAGGCTATCAAGTAGCTGACGAAGAAAGAAGCTATTACAACGGAACTCACCAAGCTTTCATCCAAAATAATGAAGATTAAAAGTAAATAAAAAGGTAACTCTGATAGGTAAAAAAATCACCTATCAGAGTTTATTACTATATATAGAAAAGAAAAATAAAGGGTTGAAACACCCTTTATAAACCTTGATTAAGCGATTATTTTTATGACGATTTTAAAAAATAGGAGAATAAAAATGCACTGGTATAAGAAAACGATCAAGGCTGGACCTTTGAGAGAAGAGATAGTTTACAAGAGTATAAGAAAAATTAATAAACCTCATTCATCAAGATGTCTTGGAAAGAAAAGTAAATCATCTGAAAAACAAAGGCTAAGAAATCTGATGGAATGTAAGAGAAGAGTTCAGAGATTGATTTGTAATAATTTCACAACTAAAGACTTGTATATTACTCTCACATTCAGAGAAGACATATCTGATGAAGATTGCCAAAGAGAATTTACTAATTTTGTTCGCAGATGTAAGAATTATTGCATAAAACAGAACAACGAGTTTAAATACATAGGATGTACCCAGCGTGGTGAGAAAAAAGGAAGATGGCACGCTCACATAGTAATCAGCTACATAGATTTTAACATTCTCCGTAATAGATTGTGGAAAAAGGGTGGCATTAAGATTGAAGGCTTATACGAAGATGGAGCATATGAAAAACTAGCAAAGTACATCACGTCTGAAAAAACAGGAAAAAGGCAAATGAAACAATCAAGAAATCTTGTAAAGCCTACTGAAAGAGTTATTGAACTATCACCTACAGCAGCAATAGTTCGTAGAATAAAAAAAGGTCAAGCTATGAAACAACCTAAAGGATACTTACCTCTTCTTGACCAGTGCTATACACACATTAATGACATAACAGGCGAATCTGTCAGAATGGTGTATATCAATAATGATTTCTTGTATGTGGGTGGTCGCTATGGCTCGGAGTAATACTGCTCAATATAGATGTCTATGCCCTTGGTTCATCCGTGACGGAACAAAAAATATAGATTGTGAAGCATGTAAAGGTTTTGGCAAGGAAATAAGAATAATATTTGACAGTGAAGAAGAAAAGAAAGCTTTTCAAAAAGAATTCTGTTTTGACAGGCATACAGGACTTGATGACTTTACTGCTAAATACAAAAAATGCCCTTATGCAGAGTTGGCCGAATATATGTGGAATAAAAGCTGAACATAGTTTGGCTTATTTCTGATGTAAAAAAATTTTATTTTCCATATATAAGTAAATATATATAAGACAAGCGTACAGCATTTTTTGTGTTGTGCGTTTTTTTATTTGTGTTTTGTTTGAAAAATTAAAAAGCTAAAATCAAAATGAATATAACAAGAGGAGTAGAAAAAATGAAGAAAGGAAGAAGAAAAGCAAAAGATAGTGTTAACTGGACAGAAGCAAGAAGATACTACTTGCAAAATGATGTAAGCTATCAAGATGTTGCAGATAAATTTGGCACAACAAAAGCGAGAGTTGCTGAACATGCACGAGCAGGACCAGATAAAAAGGGTTGGGTTCTGATGAAATCAGAATTAAAAGACAAAATAGACACAAAAACGGAACAAAAGTTTGTTGAAAGACAAGTTAAAAGCAATGTGGAAAACCTTAATTCTGTGTATATGGTTGCAGAAGATCTCATTTCTAAAGCTACAGAAGCTGTTGGAGAACTTAATAATCATCTAGTCAAAAGCAAAACGAAGAAGAAAAAAACAAAGTATTCAAATGCAAAAGGTAGAACAAATAAGGCTTTAAGTGAAACGGTAATTGAAGAAGAGAAAATCAAATTTGTGCAAGGTGATGTTAATACAAAGAAGATGAAAGACATTGCGACAGTAATTGAGAAAGCTAAAAATATCTTTATTGAACAACCTTCAGAAGACAACGGTTCCGGTGTAATCATAATGCCAGAACAAGAAGAATTAACACCACCAGAGAATGAAGATGTTTTGAATGAGTAGTACAGCAGTATGGACACCACAACCTAAACAAATTGAAATGATGAAGCATGGGGAAGACGAAGGGTTCTACGGTGGTGCAGCAGGTGGTGGAAAGTCGGAATATTTGGTAATTGAAGCTTTAAGACAAGTCAATCACCCACAGTATAAAGCTTTAATACTGAGAAAAACATTCCCAGAACTGCAAGAACTGTTGGAAAAAACAATGTACTACTATCCAAAAGCTTATCCAAGAGCAAAATATAACGGAAGCGAACATGTGTGGACTTTTCCAAGTGGTGCTAAAGTTCAATTTGGCTCTTTACATCATCTCAAAGACAGATTTAAGTATCAAGGACAGCAGTATAATTTCATTGGATTTGATGAGCTAACTCATTTCCAATGGGATGAATATGATTTCCTTCGTTCAAGGTGCCGTTCTAAAGCACCAGGATTGAAACAGTACATTAGAGCTACAGGAAACCCAGGTGGCATTGGCCACGGTTGGGTTAAGAAATATTTTGTTCGAGCCGGAGAACCAAATAAAACTATATGGGAAAGTCAAAAGATACAGTATCCTGACGGTCACATTGAAAGAATGTGGTTATCAAAAGTCTTTGTACCTTCTAGGGTATATGATAACAAAATCTTGCTACAGAACGATAAGAAGTATCTTGCTAGACTTGCTTTTATGGATGAAGCAAACCGAAAAGCATTCTTGGATGGTGATTGGGATACTTTTGCAGGACAAGTTTTTACTGAATTTAAAATAGGCATAGGTCCTGAGCTTGATACACGAAAAGGAACACATGTTATTAATCCGTTTGAAATTCCTAAGAGCTGGTCGATAATCAGAAGTTTTGACTGGGGTTATACAAAACCATACTCGGTTGGTTGGTGGGCTGTTGATCATGATGGACGTTATTACAGAATCAATGAACTTTATGGATGTACAAATGAGCCAAATACAGGTGTTAAACACTCAGTAAGGAAAATAGCTAACCTTATTAGAGAAAAAGAAGAAACAGATCTAAACCTTAAAGGTAGAGAAATATATGGAGTTGCTGATCCAGCAATTTTTGCAGATAGAGATAGCGGTAATTCATCTATACAAGCTGATTTCGCAAAGTCGGGTGTTTTTTGGAGTAAAGGCAAAAATAACAGATTGTTTGGTAAGATGCAAATGCACTATCGTCTATGTTTTGATGAGAGAGGTATTCCAATGATGTATGTGTTTAATACATGTAAGGACTTTATCAGAACTATACCCAATCTTGTATATAGTGAAGTATCTGTAGAAGATGTTGATACCACACAAGAGGACCATATCTATGATGAAACTAGATATGCCATCATGGAAAATATTATCCCACCAAGAGAATCAGCTATATATACTCCAATATCTTATGACCCTTTGTCTGGCCAACAAATGTATAATGGTGCAAAAATTATTAATTACTAGTGAGGTTAAAAATGCAAGATAATATAAAAAACAAAAATGATACAGCAGTATCAGAAAACAAAAGAGAAACAATAGGTAGAAAAGGTAAGATTGACGAGAAGAAAGTTGCAGAGTTTGAAAGCATCTTGTATAAGTATCGAGATGGAAAGCAATTTCTTGACGAAAAAATCAAAAATGACTACGAATGGTGGAAGCAAAGACATTGGCACTTGCTCAAAGGTAAGCAAGTTGCAGAAGGTAGCAAAACTGTAGATATGGTTAATAAAGAACCTGAACCTACTACTGCACATCTGTTTAGTTGTATTCAGAACAAGCATGCAGATGCAATGGATAACATACCTGAGTTAATATTTCTTCCGGTATCTAAAGATGATGAACAAACATGTTCTATCCTTAACAAGATTATTCCGGTAGTTAACGAACGAAGTAAATTTACTAGAGCGTATAGTGGTTGCTGGTATGACAAGCTGATTGCTGGTGCAGGCATTTATTTTGTTGGTTGGAATCAAAACTTGTATTACGGACTTGGTGATGTGGAGATTAAGAAAGTTGACCCATTAAAGTTGTTTTGGAAACCTGGAATTAATAACATACAAGAAAGTCCATTTACCTTCTATGTTGAAGAACTACCACTATCAGAAGTGAGAGAGCTATATCCATATTTAGAAGTAACAACTGGTAATCATTTAGCACTACAAGAACACCCTAAACAAGAACAAGACATTGAACAAGATATAGTTCAGCTTGTTCATTGTTATTACAAAGTGAATAATAGAATACATTATTGTTATTTTTCGTGTGGTCAAGTTATATATGCTAGCGAAAATGATGAAAGATTTAAGAATACAGGTTACTATCTTCATGGCAAACATCCATTTGTGATTGATTCGTGTTACTCAATATATGATTCACCTTTTGGATTTTCTCTCCTTGATGTAGAAAAACCTACACAGGAACTTATTGACAAATATACCCAGTTTACTGTTAAGAATGTTAAAGATAATGCAGCAGGCAAGAAATTCTATGACAGAAACAGTGGTGTGAATTTAAATGATTTACAAGACCCAGGCAAAGAATATGTAGCAGTAAACTCTATCAATGATGGTGTTATAAGGCATGTTGAAGTTAAAGATATTACTGCTAATATGTCTGGACTTATTAATAATAAAGTCGCAGAGATGAACGAAACATCCGGTAATAGAGATTTCACGCAAGGTGGAACAGTAGCTGGTGTTACATCTGCATCAGCTATAGCAGCATTACAAGAAAGTGGTAGCAAGGGTAGTAGAGATTTAATTAAGAATACATATGAAGCTATGAAAGAAATAGGTGAGATGGAAATTGAGATAATGCGACAGCGTTATCAGAATACAAGATTCTTTCGTATTACAGGCACAGAGGAAGAGTATGACTTTGTTGAATTTAACAATCAAGATTTGTTACCAAGAGAAATAGAGCAGGAAGATGGTCAGCCTATTCTTCATACTCCAATTTTTGATGTAAAAATTAAAGCACAAAAGCAAAGTCCATTTTCGACAATGGCTAATAATGAACAATATCTTAACTTTTTTAAAGCAGGTATGTTTAATCCACAAATTGCAGACCAGGCACTATTATGCGTGGAGTTACTAGAATTTGAGGGAAAAGAAAATCTAATAAGAAAGTTGAAAGAAAATGGTACATTGCTACAAACTGTGCAAGAACTGCAAGGTCAGTTACAGCAGTTTAATAACATTATTCAAATATTACAACAGAGTCCACAAGGTTATATGTTGGTTCAGAATGCTATGCAACAAGTTCAGCAACAACCGGTTGAACAAATGAATATGGATACTAAGCGTGAAGGTGATCCTAATGCAAGTGTCCCTATCGAAACAAATTCAGTCGGCGATACTCAGCAACTACATAATTGGCAAGCCAAGAAAGCTGCAGAACAGAGTAAGAACCAGGCAGAACAAAAGTAAGGTGAGAAAATGAAAGCAAGAATTATCAAACAAGAAAAGAAAAAAGAATTTACTGAAATATCTGTAAATGTCAATGAGAATAAATACTCGATTACTGCAGTTGGCCATAATCACCCTAAGATATGTGCAGCTATCTCATTCGCTTTGATAACATTAGCACAAGCACTTGAATTCCAGTATCAAGACAAGAAAATCACTAATCTTGTTACTAAGCTAGAACCTGGTAACAGTTCGATTAAATTTGAAGATGAAAGTCAAGATACTTCAGAAGCAAGAACTATCGTCAACACTATTGTTGATGGACTATCTATGTTACAAATGGCTAACAGTAGAAAAATTATAATGACAGGTAATGTCTTTGGTGGTACTGCAGATGAAATACATAGAAAGCAGATGGAACAAATGAAACTAAGAGAAAAGTCTGTTTTAGAGTATATGAGTAAAAATAATGCTGCAGCAGTAAAAAGAGAAGAAACAAAGAAAAAGTATGAGAAATATAAAATTGAACATCCAGGCCATGGAACGGATGATAGTGTAATCGAGAATGGTTATGATGAATTGATGAAGGAGATTGAAAGTAACAATTAATAAAAGTGCATTACTTTTGTTAATAGCTACTGAAAATAGTTGTGTTTTGTTTGGAAAAATAATTAGTTATAATAATAACAGTGACAGAAAAGTCACAGAAAGGACAATATTATGTTCACAGAAAAAATGTCAAGATATATCTACTCAATGAATTTAAGTCTTTTTGACGGTGCTGGAGCTGGTTCTGGTGGTGCTGGCAATGTAGGTGGTAATGTTGCAGGTGCTAATGGTAACGGTTCAAGTTCGTCTGGCTCAGTTGGGATGACCACAGCTCAGCAGAGAGAAGCTGAAATTAATAGTAGAATACCTTGGGACAGGTTGAAAAACGGTAAACCTGCAGAATTAAATGGTAGTAATCAGAAGAACACCACTTCTAATGGCAGAAAAGGGGATTTCGCCAATCCAGCCGTTAATCAGAATAATCAAAATATTAATGAAGAGCGTTGGAATGAAGTCAAAAAAGGTGAATTTAAAGACTTCTACGATAAAGATGTGGCTAATGCAGTTAAAAACCGTGTTGGTAATCTACATAGTCAGCTGGAACAGTCTAATGCAACCAATCAAGAGTTACAAAGCATTGTTGATGCAATTAAGTTAAGATACCCAAATGCAGATAGTAACGAAGCATTACTTAATGCGATTAATGGTGACGATAGCTTAATTGACCAAATGGCTTTTGATAATGGCCTAACACCGGAGCAGTACAGAGAGAGTATGGCTCAGCAAAGACAGATGAATGCTGAACAGCAAGAACTTCAAGAGTTGAGACAGTGGAAACTCCAACAGGAGCAAAACAGAGAATACGAAAATCAACTACCGGAAGTCCTTGCTAAGTATCCAAACTTTAATATGCAAGAAGCTATACAGAATCCTACATTTGCAAGAGCATTGGCATTACAAAGAATGGATGGTAGTGAACCAAGTCTTCTTGAAGCTTATGAGTTCGCTTATAGAGATCAGCTAATGGCACAACAGATTGGCCAGACTGTTCAGATGGCCAATAGACATTTCACCGAACAGCAAATAGCAAATAGCTTGTTACCTAATTCTAGTATTACAGGTGGTGTTGCACCGTCAACATCACAGTTGACAAAAGATAAGTACGAACAAGCAAAAGCTTTGATGAAACAAGGTAAGTCAGCAAGTCACCTATTCAGATAGATAATTCCAATTCTCTATTAAAAGAGGAGAATTGATATGAAAACTTATAAATTTACAATGCTACTAACTCTTTTTGATGTTACTATTGGACCCGGTGGTTTATATCAGGACAACGGCAATGTAGTTAATGCGATTTCAGTTAGTGCAAATGATTTAACGGTAGAACAGAGAATGTTCTACCATATGGATCTTGTAGAAATCCATAGTGCTAATCTAGTTCATGAGCAGTTTGCTATGCACAGAAAAGTTCCACAAGGCAGTGGTCCTATCTTCTCTATGAGGGGTTTTGACCCTTACGAACCTGCCACTACACCGCTTCAAGAAGGTGTAACACCTGCAAAGCCTAATAAGATGAAGCCATTTCAGGTTGTAGCTGAGATTAAATCATATGGTGCATTCACACCTCACACAGATTGGCTACATATGGTTGCAATGGATGATGTAGCACAGCAGGATATTAAGAAGCTGGGTATTCAGTCTGCACAGACTAAGGAGATTTTGATTAGAGATACCTTATCAGCAGGTAAGTATGTAATGTATGCACCGGTTGAAGCTGCAGATGGTACTCTAACTTATGTGTCTGACAGAACTTCTCTAACATCAAAGAATAAATTCTCTGTTAGAGAAATCCTTAGAGCAGTAGCCTTCTTGAAAAATCACAATGCACAACCTATTGACGGTTCATTTGTTTGTATTATTCACCCAGACACTGAGCTTGATGTTCTAACAAGCAAAGGCTTTACTGAACTTGTTAAGTACACAAACAATGTCGAAAGAGTTTATAACGGTGAAATCGGAAAAATCGGTATGGTCCGTTTTGTAGTATCATCTATGGCTAAGAAATGGGAAAAGGCCGGTGCAAGCGAAACATCCGGTAAAGCAGATGTTTATAGTTCCCTTGTGCTTGCAGACGGTGCTTATGTTGTTGCAGAATATGAAGGTGGAGGCCTTCAGACATTCCTTAAACCAGTTGGTTCTGCCGGTTCTGCTGACCCATTAAACCAGCGTGGTACAAATGGTTGGAAGTTCACTCTTGCGGTAGCTAGAGTAGTTGAAGAATATATGATCAGAGTTGAAAGTGGTGCTAGTGCTAATCCTTATTACACAACATCAGCTTAACTAAACTAATTAAATTGTCCCACTACTATTAAGTAGTGGGATATTGAAGTATTAAAGGAGAAATAAAAGATGGCAAGAACATCAACTAAAGATAAAGAAAATGTTGTAGAAGAAGCTACAATTACTTCAGTAACAAAAAAAGAAAATGAAGAGCTTAAAGCATTAAGAGAAGAAAATGCTCGACTTAAAAAACAATTAAAAGAAAAAGAAGAAACACCGGCAGTGAATGTAACTAATGATGAAGTAGCAATTGACTGTAACGGTAAGAAGTTTACACCTAGAAATGATGGTGGTGATGAACTGAGACGGAGAGGATTATCGGAAGAAGTTGTTCAGAATGAATTAGAACTTCAAAAAGAAGTTACTATTATTCTCCCTAAAGATCCATTTAAGGATGTTGATGTAAGACTATATGACCCATTGAAAAACATTACTATTGCTATTCAGCGTGGTGTTCCGGTAAGAGTTCCGGGCTATATTGCAAAGTCTTTGGAACGCTCACAGAACGCAGATATTGTTACAGCAGAAATGATGAATAAGATGTCAAATGAATTTGCAGAACAGGAAAAAGAATATAATAATTAAATTTTAAGGGTGGTGGCTGGTTCACCACCCTTTATTTGTAGGTGATACTATGAAAATATCAGAGATTATTGATAGAGTACAACAAGAGTTTCCAGGCCAAGAAATGTTTACGGATAGTTGGATAATTAATCAGTTATCAATACTTGACCAGAAAATTAAAAGAGATATTTTTGACACTCACGATTGCCCTCAAAGAGCAACAGAATTAGATAATTATAACTTTGAAACTGACAGAAATACGGAACTACTAGTTAAAGCTCCGTATGATGATACATTATATACAGACTACATATTAGCAATGTGTAATCTCGAACTTAAAGAAGATGATGATTACAACATTAGAATCAATATGTATGAAAGTAAAGAAGAAAATTTGTGGAAAGCAGTAAACAGAAAATATAAGTTTATAGTTCCATATAAAGATTATAGATTTTAGGTGATGATAATATGTACCCAAAATTTAATAGAAGAAGAGAAAATACAATACCTATTTCAACATTTCTTGGAATTAACAGAAGTAGAAATACTACATTTTCTAAGATTAGTCATTACAGCAGTAACTATCAAATTGAATTTACTGATATGAAAAACATGACAGATGATTATTATCCTATGCTTAGCAACAGACCTAAAAGAGAAGCAGTAAGTAGAGTTAATACATTTGACAGAAACGCTATATGTAGTAATTTGCTTGTTTGTAATGATAGCTTAATGTGGCTAGAAAGTGATGGTATTATTTATCGTAATAATAGTGAATTTAGCAACTATTTTTCTACAGATGATTTTAATAAGAACATCAAAAGACAGTTAACCCTTATGGGAAACTATATTGTAGTTACTCCGGATAAGGTAAGGATAAACATTACTACAAAAGATGTTGAACAAATTGAAAACATATTTTATTCAAAAAGTGGTTCTGGAGAAATCCAAACATCAAATAATCAAAATGATGTTCCTAGCATTCAACGATTTGTAATTAATACATCAATAGAACAATCAGAATTGGAATATGTAGGAGATACGGCAATTGATTTAACAGATGAAAGTTATCAAAAAACAAATGCTGAAGTAGATAGACTTGCAGCCTTCAATAAAATAGGAAATATAGTTGAATATTATGATTATGGGGAAAAGCCAGAAAGAAGTGATAACTGTACTGCAGGATTATTTTTACTAACTGATATAGAAAAGAACCAAACCGGTTATTTTAATAAACAAAAAAAGATATTCACAGAAATATATGCAAACTATGTAAAAATTATTAGAACCGGAATTGGTAAAGGTTTTTCTGTTGGCGATACGGTAGAAATAAGCGAGATTAATAATTCTTGTACTTCAAGCTATAGAGGAAAAATAGGTGATTGGGTAGATACACTTAATAGTGTTTTCACTATCTATGATGTAGCTGATGACTATATTGTAATAAATGCAGTTTTAGAGAAGTCCGTACCTTATAGTGGTCCTATCAGAGTATCAAGAACTATGCCTGATATGGACTTCATGATTGAAAGAAATAACAGATTGTGGGGTTGTTCTTCAACTAATCATGAAATCTATTGTTGTGCTATAGGTGATTGTAAGAATTGGAATACATATCAAGATGCAATAGCTTCAGATAGCTGGGCTTGTACAGTAGGAACACAAGGAGATTTTACAGGATTAACTAGAATTGGTGATTACTTATATTTCTTTAAAGAAAATTGTATACACAGAATATCTGGTGAATATCCAAGTAACTTTACGGATACAACAATATATCAAAGTGGTGTTGAAGCTGGTAGTGAACAGTCATTAGTGGCAGTAGGTTCATCACTCTATTATAAATCTCCGGAAGGTATTACTAAGTTTACTGAAGGATATGCCAACGAACTTATAAGTAATGCTGCATTTGATAGTCAAAGATATGTTAATGCCGTAGCAGGCAGGCACAAGAATAAAGTGTATATGTCTTTGCAAAATGTTATGACAGGTGAATATGAATTATATGTTTATAACACAGAAACTAATTTGATTATGAAAGAGGATAATACACAATTTATTTCTACAGTAACACTTAGAGATAATATGTACTTTGTTGATGCTCAGACAGGATACATAAATAGTATTTCAGATAATAATGTTTTTACTGATTTTGCAAGTTACATTCATCCTGAGAGATTAGCAGAACAAAGAACATTTAATCTTCATGGTAATCAAAGATTGTTTGGTGATGTTGACGGTGATGGTGAAATAACACAAGCTGATGTTGAATTGCTAAAAAAATATACTGTACATAAAGCAGATTTGAATGAAGATGCTTTAGCTTCATCAGATGTAACATCAGATGGAAAAGTTAATATTAAAGATGCAACTGCATTAACAAATTACGTACACGATATGATATTAGTGTATGAAGAAGATATTAATTGGAATTTTACAACTGGTAATCTTTTTGAAAGTGATTTGTCAAATGAAAAAATCAAAAAATTACAAATTAGAGCTGAGATAACAGGTGATGCAGAATTACTAATTTTAACTAATAATAATTCACATTATCAAAAAATTAAGGAATTTAAAGGTCTTAAAAATCAAAATGTATATGTTCCAATTTTTGTTCAGAGATGTGACTACTTGAAAATTAAAATGCAAGGTAAAGGCTCTATAATACTTAAGTATATTGATATTACATATCTTGGAGGTAGCAGTAAATGAGAAGATTATCAAAAATTAAGACAGATACAAAAAATATTGCCGATGTAATCACTCAGTATAACAAGGCAGTAGATATTATTAACAACAGCCTGTCTAGCATTGGAACTGAAAATTTAAATCAAGAATTGCTATCAACACTTAAAGATATTCAGAATGATATTAAAGCTATCAAGAAAAAGCTAGGAGTGAAATAAATGAAATCAAGTGTAAAAACACAAACGGCATATAAGAACTTGAATAAGGCTACTAAGAAATATCAGTCAACTGCTAACAATGCACCTACCTACAATGAAAGTGGAAAGACCAAGTCTGCATATAACCAATGGACAAGTTACGAAAAAAATAACAAACCTGGTGAATATGCTGGAACATGGGCTGATGTTCTTAATCGAAAAGTTACCAATTATATTAATCAAGATCCATACTCATATAAGAGTCAAAATGATGTAAGTTATCAAGCTGCTAAGGACCAGTACACTAAGACCGGTCAACAAGCCATGAAGGACACCATGGCACAAGCTTCAGCTCTTACAGGTGGTTATGGAAATACATATTCTCAATCTGTTGGCCAACAACAGTATAATGCTCAAATGGATAATCTATCTCAAAAAGCTATTGAGTATGAACAACAGGCATACAACAGATATGTTGGTGACAGAGAACAACAGTTAAATACTATTAATGCACTACAGAATTTAGATAATACTGAGTACAGCAGAAATAGAGATGCAATTAATGATTACAATACTTTTTTGAATTATCTGCAGAACAAATACACAACACTAAAAAGTGTTGATGATGATACATTCAATCGTGAGTACAATATCTGGCAGCAACAACTTGATGCACATGGTACATTGATGTCTACTGCACAAAACAATTATCAGTACGAAAATACAAATGATATTAATAATTATCAATTTGGTGTTAATACTGATTTACAAAAGCAACAACTAGCAGAAACAAAGAGAAAGAACACTGCTGATATTAAGCTAGGTCAACAGCAACTAGCAGAAACCAAAGCTAGCAGAATAGCTACTAACAATTATAACAACAGATTACTGAACACCAAAACTACAACAACAAAAACAAGTGGTAGTTCTAGTTCATCTGATAAAGTAACTACAAATGCTATTAATAAAATAGTTAAAAATGGTGCTCAAATGTACAAGGACGGTACAACAGCACGATTAGCTAATTATCTAAACAATCTGCCTGAACAGTATGACGATTATATGGAAAGTATTATAGCACAAATAGGATTGCCTAAAAATTGGTTAGATGATTTTAGAAATGGGAAAATATCAGCAGAACGAAAGTAAAAAAGGAGTACAATATGTCAACTTACTTAGAACGAATGGATAAGAAGAAAAAAGAGGAAGAGCAATCTTCCTCTTATTCTACATATCTTGAGAGAAAAGAAGCTAAGAATATTCTTAATGGTACGGATACTTTTCTCCAAGATTACAGCACATTGGTTAATAATCATAATCAAACTTTGAAGGACACAAACAATTTCCTAAAAAGTAATGAATTAACTAATGACAATTTACACTCAAACATTATCAATGATAGTGATAACTATAACAATTTAAAAGATAAGTTATCAAAATTCAGAAATGAATTTGTACAAAGATATGGTGAAAAATCTGTATCTAAGATGGAAGATAGACTGTCTAATTTAGGACAGTCTATTAAGTCAACAAGTAAGAATATTGAAACCATAAAAAATCAAAAAAGTGAAATTAATGCAATTAAAGCTGAAGCTGAAAAACAGTCTGATTTGTTGTATCCAGGTCAAAAAACTAAAAGTGATAATGTATCATCTCTTGAAGTTAATGAAGCAAAACAGTTGACCGGTAATCCAATTGATATTTTATTCAATAATACTAGTGCTAAACAGGATGAAGCATTGGTAAAGAATACAAGAGGTTACGCTAATAAGTATGCTAATATGTCTTATGCTCAGCTTAAAGATTCAGTTGCTAAAAATTCAAATTCTATGTCTGATGATGAAAAGAACTTTGTTCAAAAGCTCAAAACAACAAGACTAAGAGAAGAAGGTACTGCAGAAGATGCTAAAAATGAGTATGAACAACTAATTAAAAATGGAGCTAATGAAAACAGTCCTGAGGTGGAACATCTTAAAGGAATGTACAAGGAAAAGTATGATAGCGAAAACTACAGTAAACTATCAAAACTATCTGATGATGATGTAATCAAAGCTTTATATAGTGATGTTACAACAGGCTATGGTGCTGACCCTTCAACACAGAATTGGCAACAACAAGAACATTTTAAGAAAGATGATGTTAAATCATATATTACTAATTATGGTTCATTATCTTTACTTAAAAAATATAGAGATTATCTTAAAGAGAATGGCGAGTACACAGAAAGAAACGAATTAGCACATTCTCTACTTGGAAATACTGATGCATTTGACAGTACAAAGAATAAAAATGAAGATGAAATTAATCAGCTTGATGATGTTATTAAGATAAGAGAACAAGAAAACTATATTGATGACACATATAAAGAACTTTCCAAAAGCCACGATTTTGGAAAGTATGGTTTTGTTGCGAAAGGTAAAGACTTAAAAAACATAACAAGCAAAGAAAAATATGATATAGTTATTGATTACTTAAATAATAAGTTTGGTGGTTCTTCTGATGAAGCAAAAGGTTTTAAAGATAACACTGAAACTTATAGCAATTACGTTACTGCACAAGGAGACAGACAAAAAACACAAGAGTTTGCTAAAGAACATCCGGTGTTAGGTACACTGCAGTCAATAGTAACTAACTTAGGAAATTCTTTATCTTTGCTTCCTTTGGCTGATACAGTTGACAGTGTTGTTGGTATTGATATAGATACAAATGATAAGTTACATACTATATCAAGATTAACAAATGACTTGCGTGAAGGTGCTAAAAGTAATTTAGGAGAAACAGGACAGTTTATCTATGATACTGCAATGTCAGCAGTTGATAGCGCATCATATGTTGCAATGGGTAATGCTTTAGGTGTAGCAGGTGAAGCTGCAGGTATTGCTAACGCTACAAACTATGTTCCTGAGATAGTTAATGGTCTTATGAGCAACATTGTGGCACAACAAGCTATTGTTGAAGGTAAGGAAAAAGGTTATAGTGATACTAAAGCTGTGTCAATGGGTATTATTCAAGCTGCAATAGAAGCTATTACAGAACAATACAGTTTAGATACAATCATCAAGCATCCAAACCTATTAAAAGGTGCATTAGTGGAAGGCTCAGAAGAAGTTGCATCTAATTGGCTTAATAATGTAGTTGATGCAGTTGCCAATGGTGATAAGAATAGATACAGACAATCAATCGAAGAATATAAACAAAAAAATCCTAACGCATCTAATGGTGAAGCATTGGCAAGTGCCATTTGTGATAGCTTTAAGGATGATGGTTTGTCATTTATTGCAGGTGGTTTGTCCGGTGCTGCTATGTCAGGAACACAAGTCGGTATTAACAAGGTAAAGCAGTCATCAATAGATAGACAAGTAAGAAATAGTAATATAGAAACTTTAGACAGTATTATCAATAATGACCAGTTTAAAGATACGGAAGTTCAGCAACAAGCAAATTACTTAAAAAAAAAGGTCCTCAACAAAGATGAAATAACCTCATATGATTCAGTTAAATTACAAAATGCACATTTGCGTACTGCATTGAGAGAAGTAGTACCGGATGAGGTCCTTAATAATACAGCAGCAAAAAGTGATATAGAAGTTGCTACTGAAAATGGTGTTGAGAAAGTTAAGTCATCTTTAGGTGCATCACATCCAAACGGAATACTTGCTACTGTGGAAGGTACAGAAACAAAAGCAGTTACTAACATTTTATCATCAAATAGTGGAAAAATGATATTACAAACAGATACAGGCGATACTGTTAATCTAGATGATGTAAAATTTAAAAGTCCTTCACAGAAAGTAATATTTGACCAAGCATCTAAGTATGATACTAATGGTGCAAAGCAATATATAATTTCAGTTGACAATTTCAAAGGCAATTCCAAAAACTTTAACATTGCATTTGATACATTATATAAGGCTGGTAATACAGGCAATACATATGAAAATGTTGTCGAAAATAAAGAGATTAATAAAGCTAATAAGATTCTTGGTCAACAAGCTATGAATGTTTTTAATTCCGGTTTAAATGATTATCAAAATGCAATTTCAGAAAATCAAAGACTAACTGATTTAACAAATGAAACATTAGAGCATTTTAAGACTATGTATGATGTTGCTAATGAAGAAACAAATAAAAACTATGTCTATAAAGATGGAATTCTTACTTCTGCTGATATTGACAAACCATCAGAGCAACAAAGTAATGTGTCAGAAACACAGAATAGTGTTCAAGAGCAACAGAATGAAGAACCACAGGAGAAAGAGCCAATTAAACTACCTAAGAACGAAAGTGATAAGCTATATACTGAGCTAGTCAACAAATTTAAAGGTAGAGAAGATGAATTTACTGATTTATGGGGTAAAGCTTATTATGCCGGTGCTAGAGGTGTGTCATATAATAGTGTTGCAAAAAATATCAACTATTTGGATGTTATTCGTCAAATAGGTAGCAAAGATGTTCAACGCATTATGGAAGCCGGTAGAAGAGATAGTGTAGCAGAAGTAAAGGCTTTAATGCAAAATTCAAAACCACAAAAGAAAACCGGTGGTAAAGTTGTAGTAGCTGAATCAGCAAAGAAAAAAGTTAAAAATACAGCAGTATTTGAACATATAGCTAATAATATTGGAACTGACATTTATGTAGAAGATATTAAGGATAAGCGTATCAATGGCTACATTGATAAAGACGGAATTCATCTAAACGCTAATCATGGCCAAGAAGGTATGTTGTTTGCAATATGCCATGAAGCTATCCACAAACTTAAATTAGCTAATATCAAGGGTTACACAGAATTAAAGAACTTTGTTATGGATGTTCTTACTGATAGTGGAATGAATATTGATAGCAGAACAATGAATGTTATCAATAACTATCTGGAAACAAATAGTTTGAATAGGGATAACTTAACAGAAGAAGCCGAGGAAGAAATCGTAGCTAATGCTTTTGGTTCTATCATCAGCAACGAAAAAGCTATGAAAAAAGCTTATTCTCTACCATCATCAAAGAAGAAAAATCTTGTATCTGCAATTAAGTCAATCATCAACAAACTAAAAGAATTTTTGAATAAGCTATCAAACCAAATGCCAGAAGTAAAAGCATTAAAGGACAACATTAATGCTCAAATTAAAATGGCAGAAATCTTTGCTAAGAATATTGAACAGTCAAATTCTAATAAGGATAGTAAGAATAAAAAATATCTATATCTAGGTACAGAATCTAAAACTGCTAATATTTCAAAGCTTAACAAAGCAAAAGAAATGGAAGAAGATGGTGCATCATCTGAAAGCATTAGAAATACTACAGGGTGGTTCAAAAGTTATGACGGTAAGTGGAGATATGAAATTAGTGATAAAGATATTCAGTATTCAAGAGATGGTAAGTTTACTAATAACCCACAGTTAAAGAGAAAAAATGAACTCTTTAATAAGTTTCTTATGGGTACTATTACATCCGAAGAAATGAATGAATATAGTAACCTGAATAGTAACAGAGCAGTAAAGCCGATATTTCTATCAGATTTTGTAAAGCATGATAAATTGTTCAAGTCTTATCCTCAGTTAAAAGATGTGACACTTTCTATTGATAGTGATATGTCTAGCAAAGAAAAGGGCTTTTACGATAACGGACTAAAAGAAATACATATCGATAGTAAATTAACCGGTGATGAAGCAGTTAAAACAATTCTTCACGAAGTACAGCATGCTATTCAACACATAGAGAAGTTTGCTACCGGTGCAAATGGTAGTAATGAAAACTATAATAGAGTTGCCGGTGAAATTGAAGCTAGAGATAGTGCTCATAGAAGTAACTTTACTGAAGAACAAAGAAAAAACATCCGTCCTGATATTGACAGAACAGATGTTGCATTTTCTAATGATGATATTAGTCTTGCAAAAAGAAGAAATAAGAAAGGCTTTAAGAAAGCCCTTAATGAATATGAATGGCATATCTTCAATTCTGCTATGGTTGATTCACAAACTAGAGGATTTAGAGTTAATGATAATGGTATTTTAATACCAAATCAAAATGATGCACATAGTTACAAATTAGTGTTTTATGATGATTTTGAAGATGGTCCACAAATTCAAGAAGTTTACAAACTTGAAAATTATGATTATAATATGCATAGTGATGAACTTAATATAGTAAAATTTCTATCAGACTATTATAACGGAAAGGATAAATTAGAATATGACGAAAGAAGGAAAATTTTTCACGATTATTTATACTTGTCAGGAACGATACTCAAAAATTTTAATAAACGAACTTGTAGGTGGAATACTTACAACGGAAAAAAGAGTGGACGAAGTTCTGAAATTAGTGAATCAAAACTTGAACGAGGAACAGATGATGGAAGCACTAAAGAAAATAAGACAAAGGGATCAGATACCTTACGAAGATTAAACGGTCAAAGTTTAGGTGCAAACTTACCTGGTAAGAAGTTTTCTATCTTTGAAGATGGTACAGATAAGAACTTAGTTGCTATGCACAACCTTAGTGCAGATAATCTTGAAACTGCACTAAACCGTGGTGGTTTACCTATGCCAAGTATAGCAGTTACAAAGGATAATATCTCCCATAATAACTTTGGTGAAGTCAGTGTATTATTTGACAAAGACACCATTGACCCTGAGATTAATAACAACCATGTTTATGGCAGTGATGTATATTCTCCTACACATCCCGGTCTTGAATACAAAGTTAATGAAAATAAGAGCAAAGAGGTATATGATTATTTCAAGGATGAATTAAAAAACAAGGATATGGCTTTTAAAGCTAATCCGGTAAACTTTAGTTCAGCTAATTTAAGTAACAAGATTAATTCACTAAAAGGTGAAGATAACTTTATTGATTCTCTTAAGAGTAATTATGAAATGAAAAACTTCTATCTCTCTCTTAATAATAACGAAGTTAAAAAGGTTAAAGATTTAGTTAATGAAGAAGTTGAAGAAGTTGATGAATTAACTGCTGATTTTTATAATTATCTCTACAATAATATGAATGAAGAGATGAAAGAAATTAAAGACTTAAGTAATCGTGAGTGGTTTAAAAAGTATAAAGAACAATTTAATTCTGTTACCCAATCATATATAGACAAGTGGAAAGGTTCTTCTCTTGCATCTATTAAAGAATTTATTGCTAATGAAGCACGAAAGAACGGAATAAAAATGGCTGCTACTGTTAAGAAAGTTTTAAACTATAAAAATAATAACGGTAAGATTGTCAATACAACAACAGTAAAAGATTATGACGGTGCTAAGAGAGAAATTGATAAGAGAATCAATCAGAAAGATTATGAACAGTGGCTTAAAGCCACATTTAATGGAATTGTTGAAAAAACAGGTATAAGAAAGCCAAATGTTGATGCTTATACTTCTAGAGGTGATAGAAAAAGTTTTGAACAACTGCACTATGCTGATACATTAGACAATATTGTTAAGGCAATGAAAGATGTTCAAAATGGCGAAAGTTTCTTTGGTGGTAATCAGTTATGGGCCATTGGTTCTAAAGAGTACAGCAGTATTAAAGACATTAAAGGTGATTCATCTAGACTACAGATGTTAAGTGATGAAGAACATAGTGAAATCAAAAGTGAATTAGGTGTAAGATTTCAAAATATTGCTAAAGAACTTGTCAATAACACTGATTTAATGAGTTTAGATTCAGCTTACAATAATATAGCTGATGCAGTCAGACATTCAAAGAATGAAAATCAAATGCTGAAGTACCTTAAAGAATATTATCCTAAAACTGCAACATCAGAGATAGTCAATGAAATAGTTAATCTACTTGATGATGTAAGTAATATGCCAACAGGTTACTTTGAAGCAAAGCCACAGAGAGTTATTTCTCCTGGTGAAATCAAAGCAGTTGTTATTCCGGCCGGAACATCAGCTAACGTAATTGAATTATTAAAGAAAAATAATATTCCTTATTATGAATACTCTTCTGATGAAAACAGAACTGTTGCAACTCAACAAGCTATTAATGATACTAAAATTCGTTTTTCTAAGTTTTCTGATAAAATCAAAAAAGAAGAAACACGAAGTGAAAAAGCATTAAAGATGACGAATGAAACCTTGTCAGAACTTCTAAATATGACAGAAGAAAAAGGTTTCGTTGATGATGATAAAGTCTATCAAGAAGTTGCAAAGAAAATTTTGAAAAAATATAACTGTAATTTTTCTTCAAAAACTTTTGCTGAGAATGTAAAAACAGTTGTGAATTATGCAAATAATCAAAAGGTACTTGATAATAATGATTATATTAACCAGCTTACATATGTTGCTAATGAAGCATTAGACAAGCATAGAAGTATCAAAGATAATTTTGCTGAAGAAAGAAAAGTTGTTAATGACTATATCAGTAAAAAGAATTTATTGTTATCAAATAAGCAGAAAGAAATTCTTGACTTTGGCATAGGTGCAAATACATTCATTAATAAAATGTATGGTATGGCCAACATAGTGACTGACAGTAACTTGTTGTCTTCAGATAGTAATACTATATATCTAAAGGAAGCATATGAGAGTTTGCAAGATGAATTAGGAATTGATTTTCTTCCTATGGCTACTGAAGAAGAAATGCCGGGAAGATTGTTGCAACTTAAAGAACTTTTAAAGCCACAGATTAATATTGACGGTATGAATAGATATGATGTATCTATGAATATGGTTCAAGATTTTGTTACTGAACTAGCAAAGAGTAAATACTCTAATAAAAATACTGAGATAACAAAGAAGATTAATCAGCTGGTTTCTCAGCAGAAGCAATGGAATAACGAACTGAAAAAAGAGTATAATCAAAAGCTTAGAGAAGAAAAGAAAAAGTATGAAAACAATCTTAAAAAATATCAATCTGAAGTTGGCGATTATAGACAAAAGATAACATATGAAAAGCATCAGAAAATCAATGATTTAAGAGCAAAGCAAAAGGATACTCTTGAATGGTATAAAGATAGAAGAATGCAGACAGTCTATAAGGACAAGATACGCAGATTGTGTAACAGTTTAGCAAAAATGACGGACCACGAAACACGAAAAGAAGGTATTCCAATGCCTACCAATCTTATTAGAACTATGTCTAGTCTAGCTGATATTATTGACCCTGGTACTACACGTAATGGCAATATAGTTACTGGATATTCAACATTTATGAAGTTAAAGTCTATTTATGATGGGCTAAAAGAAGCTGATAATGAAGCTAACCAAGGTTCTGCTGAGGGTATTTATGCACTGCACTATCAAAAAAATATTTCTGACTTAATTGGGTATCTAGCAATACAAATAGGTGATACACCTCTTAACAAGCTAAATGGCTATCAGCTTAAGTATGCATATGATACTTTACATATGGTTGAAAACAACTTTAAAAATGCTAAAAAAGTTATAGTTAAAGGTAAAACAATTGAATATAGCAAACTAGGCATACAAACCATATATGATTTAAGAGATGTTAGAGGTAATCTAAGAAAAAACTCTGATAAGAATAAATGGATTGTGCCAAAACTTAATAAATACTCAAACTATCTATTAGATTTTACTCGTTTTATCAAAAAAGTTGTTGGATATAATGAAGAAGATCCATTATATAAGCAAGCCATGGAATTTGACAAAGCAGATAGTAAAGAAGCAAAAATTAGAATGGAAAGCAACCAAACTTTTGAAGATGTTTTTGCAAAAATGAAAGCAACAAAAGCAGAAGGCTACAAGCACAAGTCTGTACTAGATGTATTTGACGGTAAGGATGCTAAAATGCTTGACTTTGGACTAAAAGATAGATTTACCGGTGAGCCGGTGAAAATATCTGCAGCTATGGCAGTAAGTATCTATCAAATGAGTATGAATGAAGATAACAAAAGGCACTTTGTTCTTGGTCAAAGAAATGTTGATGTTCCTGGTGGATTAAATATTCCCAATAATGCTCTGTGGCAAAAAGGAAAGAAAACAGAAGCAAGAAGTCAGCATCATACAGTAGTTATGAGCGAAAAAATTTTAGATAAGATTTCTAAATATGTGATTAATAATGAATTGTTATTAGAATTATCTAATGCCACAGATAAATTTTTTAACGAAGTTTCAAGAAAATATATAGATGAAACTGCTAAAAGATTATATGGCTATCCTATCAGCATTGAAAGTCATTACTTTCCTATTAACACTAATAAGAATTATATTAAGACGGAATTTGAAACTGTTGTTCTTAATGCTAGTCTTGAAAACAAAGGCTTTACTAAACATAGAACTAATGGCCATAATCCAATTTGGCTTGATGATGTTACAGAAGTTATTAATAATCATATGAATGGTTTAGCAAAATATGCTGCATATACACCAATTATAAGAGATTTTAAGAAAGTATATAACTATACTGCACCGGATTACCAAACAAGTGTTAAGGATGAAATCGAAAAAAGATGGGGTGCTTCTGCAACTCAGTACATAGATAACTTTATGAAGGATTTACAGAAACCTTATACCTCTAACCAGAGTTTATCAAAATGGAGAGGTAGATTCGCTCAAGCTGTACTTGCTATGAATTTGTCAGTAACTATGAAACAAGCAGCTTCATATCCAACTGCAGCTGCAGTTATTGGATATAAACCATTAGCAAAAGCATTATTAGTTGGTGATAATGCAAAAGGTGAGAAAAAGATTTTGTTTTATAGAGCTAATAGAGCAGAGATTAACTCTATGACCGGTGTTTTCTTTGACCGTTATCAAGGTGATAATACAGCAGAAATGAGAGAGTTTATTACTGATAATGGTTGGGCTAAGAAAGTTCCTTATCTAATGAACTGGATACAGAAAGCTGATGTGGCTACTACAGGTCGCCTATGGCAGGCATGTAAGTATTATGTTGAAGATGAACTGAAAATTCAGAAGTATAAGGAAAACGGTAAAGAATATACTGATGAATATAAAGAAGCACTTGTAGATACATATGAGAAAGTTATTAAAAATACTCAGCCTATGTATTCTACAGTTCATAGACCGGCTGTTCTCCGTTCTCACAATGAATTAATGAGAACTCTTGTAATGTTTAAGACACAAAGTTTCCAAAACTTTGGCATAATGTTTGAAGCAACAGGCAATTATCGAGCAAAAGCTAAAGCGTATTATAGTAGCAAAACTGAAGCTAATAAAATAGCATTAGATAAAGCAAAGAAACAATTTGTTAGAAGTATTAGTTCTCAAATTGTTGCAGGTATGACACTGTCAGCAATGGCATTATTATATAATGCTATAATTCATAGATTAGATAGATATAAAGATGATGAAGGAGAATTAACCTGGTTAAGTATTCTTTCAACATTTAGTTCAGACTTTATGGAAACAATGAGTGGTTGTACTCTATGGGGTAGTGAAGCTTATGAGGTAATATCTAATAGTATTAAAGCTTTTAATGGTGGAATTGTATATAACTCTGATATAGTTGATTTAGGTGCTTTTAATACGATTAATGATATCCAAGATGCTATAATCGGTATGATAAGAACTTGTACAGCAGATGAATTTGACGAAAGCAAATTCAAGAAATATTCATATAAAATTGCTTCCGGTGTTGCAAAAGTGTTTGGAATACCATTTGATAATGCAAAGAATATCATAATGGGTGGTGTTAATCTCGTTAAAGATTGTGTAGATAATGGTTCACCTTTAGCATTCAAAGCAGGTAGTAACATTTCATTATCAACTAGTGATTATGCTGAACATTTGTATGAATACCTAATTAATAATGACAAAGAAGGTTATACAAAGTTATACAATAAAGCAATGGCTGATGGTATTGACAGTAAGAAAATTCAGACTGCAATTAAAGAACAACTTGTTGGTAATGAGTTTGTGCAGAAAGCTGCAGTAGCACTTCATAATGATGATATTAATACATATGAATCTAGTTCTAAGGTGCTCATACTTCAAGGTTTTGATGCTGATACTGTCAAGAAAGCAGTTGACTCTTACATTTCTCAGTATTTAGAAAAAGAGGAAGATAAGAAAAAAACGAAGATTAAAGATGATTATACAGAAAAAGAATTGTTTGATAATAATCAAGGCCAAACAGCACAATATAGTTATGATGACCTATGGAGAGCAAAAGAAAATGATAGTAGTTCATATCAAACTATCTATGATTCATTAATAAAACAAGGTAAAAAGCCTAGTGCTATTAATTCAGCTATGAAAGCAAGAGAAAAGAAAAAGAAAGAAAAAGGAGAACAGAATAATTAATATGCAGAAGAGGTTAGCATTTAGCTAACCTCTTCTTGTGTTTTGTTAGAATATCAAAAATTATATAATATTTATTAAAGGATGTGATGAAGTGTGAATACTATCCCATTTAAAGTAAATAAGAATATTATTCAAAAAATAGGTGGTTATTCCATAGCAAGTTCAGAAAATAACTATACAAAGTTTGATTTTCAATTCTCTGACGATTGGAACAAGGTTGGAATACAAGTATCAGCTACTATGTTTTTTGATTCAGATAAAATACCGAATCCGGTTCTTCTTACTATGAGGAACGATAACACAGGTTATTGCTATTTACCGTCTGCATTAAAAGATGAACACGGTATTCTCAAACTTGGACTAACTGGTGTTTATGCTGATGATAATAATGAGAATATTGTAATTAATACATTATTAACATCAATGCCGATTGGCCAAGGTGCATTTATGACCAAGTACCCAGCTAATGATATATACAAAGATATGTTAGCTAGAATAGCTTCATTTGATAAATCAAAGCAAGACAGATTAATTTGTAAGAATGGTATTACTATTGATAAGGATAGTAACATTTCTGTTGATGATGATTATGTAATTACAACCGGTAATATTCCCAAATATGTTGATCCAATAAAAAAAGAAATTGAACAACTAGAGAAAAATAAATTAAATGGTATGACTATTAGATGTACTGATTTATCTGAATTATTAAATTATGAACCTGGTATTTATCTAGCCCTTTTAAATTGTGCAGATTTTTATGATACAACGCAGTTAGAAGAATGTGAAGTACTTATTGATGAATACGGAATTACTATCTATATAGTACAAGCAGGATTATTTTATTTTATTACAAAAGAGCAAGTTTCAAATGGTAAAATGCCTAAGAAACTTAATCTAAACATAAATGAAATTGATGCATGCTTAGAAAAAAAAGCAGACAAAATAGATGTAGATAATTCGATTGATGAAATAAAAGCCGATTTAGATACTAAAGAAAATGCTTCTAACAAGAAAAATGCTATTGACGGAAGCTCTGTCTTTTATCCTAGCAACATAGCTGTTAAGAACTATGTTGCTAAAGAGCTTATTGAACCTAAATCGGAAATTGCTCAATTGAAACTTTGTAAGGCTGATTTAGTGCAAAGTCATAATATGTTTGATTGGGACAAACTATTAACAACAAAAAGTAATGTCTTTACTGTTAGCAAAACAGAAGATGAAGGTTATCACATTACAGGAAAAACAGCCAATAGATACAGTCAAATATTAGCTGATCAGGAGTTATCGCTAGAAGATGGCGATTATTATATCTGTGATAATGTGACCAATAACGCAATTGTTTCTGTGTGTTGTCAGTTGATTTTAATAGACACAGATGGGGATCGTACATATTACGGGAATATGAAGGTAACAATAGATAAAACTAAATATACAAGAATATTTTTATCTGTGCAAACAGACAACACAGTTGGAAAAGTCGATTCTATTATTTATCCAATGTTATGTAAATATGAAGATGCAAATATTCAGTATCTACCTAATAAGGTAGCTGATGGTGTTTCCTTACTTGCCAGACACATCAAGAAAAAGGAAAATATATCTAACAAAATTGATACAATCAACTCTCCCAGCACAATCTACTATCCATCAAGTAAAGCAGTATTTGACTATGTGAACAGTAAGTTAGAAACACCTCTATCAGATATTGAAAGTTTGAAATCTAGTAAGCTAGATAAAACAGATTTTAATAGCTATAAGACTAGCAACGATAATGCAGTTAATAGCAAAGTGGATACTACTGATTTTAACACTTATAAAACTGCAACAGACACTGATATTAGCAAGTGTGTTACAGATATTGCAAGTAACTCAGCTTTAATCAGCAAAAATCAAATTAATGTTACAACAGATAAGTCAACTAGCATTGTGCTTAATGACAGTAGTGATTGTAACATTATTAGTTTAACTTTGTACGGTAAATCAACGCAGAGTGCAGTACCATCCCCAACAAATCCTGTTGATATTAATAATATTAACAATCCGAGTATCACTTTTTCAGATGACAGTGACAGACAAAGTAATAATATTCAATGTACTTTAAGAGGTATAGGAAATGTGTGTGATACTCTAACAGTAAATAGTGATGGTACAGGTTACATAACACAAAGATTATTTGCTGAAAGAATCACATCACAGAGAAAGTCAACCAGCCTCGAATGGAATTATTCAAAAACAACCCATAGATTTTTCAGAAACGACTATTCATATTCATTTGATGTGAAAGACAA
>OLSB01000719.1_pt1 | contig 37138 bp, 44 predicted proteins | sample 1672071 | NCBI WGS metagenome assembly OLSB01 (sample SAMEA3136642, study PRJEB25190) | human gut metagenome | biome: human gut; feature: human-associated habitat; material: faeces | place: Austria | collected 2013 | reverse complement strand
ATCTGACGCGCCCTTGGCGCTATAAAAAGCTTTTCAAGCTTTTTAACAGATTCTAGTACAGTCCCATCTGCACTCGGCGGTTTAACGAATACCTACAGTAGTTCAACGATTACCCGGCTGTTTAACGATTACGACGGAACAGAACGCCACAAGCCTCGCAAAAAACACGAAACCCCGCCGCAGAATTGCTCTGCAGCGGGGTTCGCTTATGCGCCTGAACAGCCGATAAGCCTTATTTCAAGCTGTTTTCGGGCATAGAAAAAGTCCACCGTAATTCTATCAAAATTACGGTGGACTTCTGGTGGAGGTGGGGGGAGTTGAACCCCCGTCCGAAAACAGCTTGACAGGAACTTCTCCGAGCGCAGTTTGTTCTTTACATTCCCTCACTCCGACGGGAACAAACACCCTGCGGAGCTTGGTAGCTTCATTGATGCATGGTACGGGCAAAGCTTACCGCACGCACGTTCTCCACTAAAATCACACCCGAGCCCGACTCGTGGACCTTTCGGGGCGGACGGCTGCTAATTAAGCAGCGAGAGCGTACTGATTGTTGTCAGTTAATTTTTAGAAAGTTGCCCGTTTTATCGTGGTCAGGCGCCACGGCTCGCTATTCCTGCCTCACTGCCCCCGTCGAAACCGGTACACCCCCGTATTACGGAGCTGCGATTTGTCATTGCGAGGAGGGCGCAGCGCGACGCGGCAATCTCGTAAAATCGGTCTGCCTTCCGTTGAGATTGCCACGCCTTGCTTCGCAAGTCTCGCAATGACAGCTTTCGCCGCCGATTTATGGGTTTATCAACGGAATTAGAAGCGTCCGTAGGGGTCCTTGAGCTTCTTCGGCTCGGGATAAGTCTCGCCCTTGGTATCGACGCGGACGGACTTCATCTTCTGCTCGGTCTCGGGGCGGTCATTGCGGTCGGTCTTGACCTTGCAGATCGCATCGACGACCTCCATACCGCTGAGCACCTTGCCGAAGGCGGCGTACTGCTTATCCAGATGGGGCGCGTCCTGGTGCATGATAAAAAACTGAGAGCCTGCGGAATTCGGCGACTGTGCCCGCGCCATGGACAGGACGCCGCGCTTGTGCTTGAGCTTATTGTCCACGCCGTTAAACAGGAACTCGCCCTTGATGCAGTAGCCGGGACCGCCCATGCCCGTGCCCTCGGGGCAGCCGCCCTGGATCATAAAGCCGGGAATGACGCGGTGGAAGATCAGCCCGTCATAGAAGCCCGCGTTTGCCAGCGCGACGAAGTTATACACACTCTGCGGCGCGACATCGGGGTACAGCTCGGCGGTGATGATGCCGCCGTTTTCCATCTCGATGGTAACAATGGGATTTTCCATCAATGATTCCTCTCTTTCATTGCGCGGTCCATTTGACGGCGCGCATCCTTATTAGCGGCATCCTGCCGCTTATCATACAGCTTTTTGCCCTTGCACAGCGCAACCTCGACCTTGACCCGCGCGTTCTTGAAATACACGGAGAGGGGAATGATCGCGTAGCCGTCCAGCTTCACCTTGGAAAACAGGCGGGCGATCTCGCGCTTGTGCATCAGCAGACGGCGCGGACGCACGGGGTCTTTGTTGAAGATGTTGCCCTGTTCATACGGGCTGATGTGGAGCTGGCGGATCCAAAGCTCGCCGTCCTTGACCTGGCACCATGCGTCCTTCAGATTCAGCGTGCCGAGACGGATGGACTTGACCTCGGTGCCGGACAGCTCAATGCCCGCCTCAAACCGCTCCTCGACAAAGTATTCGTGGAACGCTTTTTGATTTTTTGCCATGACCTTTACGCCATCCATGCCGCTCACCGCCTTTTCTGTTTTATTATACCATATCTGTCAAGACGGTTATTCGTCGAACAGCCACGTCTCCAGCGCGGAAACGGAGGTAAAATAGCGCGTGCTGTTTTCCCGCATATATTTGATGATCTCGGGGTCGGTGTGCGACCAGCCCGCGCAGGCAAAATCAACACCGGCGGCGTGCGCCATGTCATTGCCGTTTTTCATATCGTCAACCATCAAAAGCTCGTTCGGTCGGAGGTCGTAGCGCCGCATGATGTCCAGCAGAGCGAAGGGAGCGGGCTTGCGCTGCTCCGGCGGAAGGTCGAAGGAATAAATTTGCTCCGGCGCGAAGCCGAAGTTGGCGCGGTAGTCCCGCGTGATATTCTCCACGCCCGAGTGCGACGAGACGCAGACAATGCCGCCCGCCTCCCGAAAGCGCCGCAGCAGACGCTCAAAGCCCTCGTAGGCAGGGGGAATATGCGTCCGCACATAGACCTTCCAGTATTCGTACTGGTCCTGAATTTCCGCCTCCGTCAGCCCCAGACCGAGGCGGCACATCCCCGTAAAATTGTGCAGGAAGCACAGCCGCGTGAAATCGTCAAAGGAAATATCGCGCTCGGGATGGTTCTGATGCAGCCGTTCGATGAGCGCGGGATAGTTGACGGTCTGCGCGCTGCGGACGACGGTATCATCGTGATCCAGCACAAGGCAACGGTATTTCATAGGCACCTCCGCGATTTTTCTGCGGTCATCATAACAAAAATTCGGCGGCATTGCAAGCGGTTGTACGAAATTTCCTCTTGATATTCGAACAAATGTTTGATACAATAGCAGTGTCGGAGGTGAGGACAGTGAATCAACAGATTGAGATGATTTCCGTCTGCGCAACGGACGGGACGCTGACTCCGCTGCGCTTTCGGGTGGAGGACGAGGCGCATTGCCTGCAAACCGTCCCGATCCTGAGAACGGAATCCTATAAAACCATTCAATACGCGGGCGTAGACGCGATCCAATATCTCTGCAAGGCGACGCTGGAGGGCAGAGAGCGGCTGTTGGAGCTGCGCTATACCGTCCGCACGCACCGCTGGTCGCTGTTTCGGGTGGTGTACTGATGGAGCGCGTGATCTTTCATGTCGATGTCAACAGCGCTTTTTTGTCGTGGTCCGCGGCATACCGGCTGTGCGTCCTCGGCGAGACGCTCGACCTGCGCGAAATTCCGTCCGCCGTGGCGGGCGATCGGGAGACGCGGCAGGGCGTCATCCTTGCAAAAAGCCAGCCCGCGAAAAAATGCGGTGTGCAGACGGGAGAGCCGATCTATCGGGCGCTGCAAAAATGCCCGAATCTGAAGCTCGTCCCGCCCGATTACGGGATGTATGTGGAGGCGTCGCGGCACTTTACCGCGCTCTTGCGGCAGGTCGCGCCCGTGGTGGAGCAGTATTCCATCGATGAGGCGTGGGCGGATATGAGCGGTACCGAGGGGCTTTACGGGTCGCCGGTCGCGGCGGCGGAAATGCTGCGGCAGAAAATTTCTGACGAGCTGGGCTTTACGGTGAACATCGGCATTTCCAGCAATAAGCTGCTGGCAAAAATGGCAGGGGACTTCGAAAAGCCGAATAAGGTCCACACGCTGTTTCCGTGGGAGATCGAGCGGAAGCTCTGGACGCTGCCCGTCCGTGAGCTGTTTATGGTCGGCGCGGCGACGGAGCGGAAGCTGCACCTTTTGGGGATCGACACGATCGGTCAACTGGCCCATGCCGACCCCGATATGCTGGTCAGGAAGCTCGGCAAGCCCGGGCTGATGCTTTGGCACTCGGCGAACGGGCGCTACAGTGACATTTTGCAGCCCGTGCCGGACGCCAACAAGGGCTACAGCAACGCCACGACGCTGGCACAGGATGTGACCGACGCCGCCCATGCGTATCGGGTGCTGCTTTCGCTCTGCGAGACGGTGGCGATGCGGATGCGGCGGGACGGCGTTTCCGCACGGCGTGTGGCGGTGCATCTGCGGACGGCGGAATTCGTCGATTTTTCGCACCAAACGACCCTGCAAAACATTACCGACAGCACCGAGGAACTGTTTCACACTGCCTGCCGCGTGTTCGATGCGGCGTGGGACGGAAAGACCCCGCTGCGGCAGCTCGGCGTTCAGGTCTCGCGGCTGGAGGAGCGCGGGGCGCGGCAGTACGATCTTTTTTCCGTTGCCGAGGGCGGCAGCTATGAACGCCGCGCCAAGCTGGACAATACCGTGGACGACCTGCGCGAAAAATACGGAGAGGGTATCGTTCGCCGTGCGCGGTTCGTCGGCGAGGAGGTCGTGCTGGCGGGTGGACTTTCCAAGGAGCGCCGCACGGGTATCACCAAACCGGTCTGAGAAATTCCCGCTGACTCTGTGGATATTGTCCGTTTGTGCCGCAGCCGAAGTGCACGGAAATAGGTCGGCGGGCGGCTTGCACAGTGCGGTTGAATGTGCTATAATACACAAGATACAAGCAATAATTGCCCGACGCGGCGCATAGACTGCTGCGGGGGTGTTGTCATGTCCAAATGGAGAACCTACGGTCTGATTTGTCTGCTGCTGTGCGCGGCGGCGATCGTTTCCGCGCTGGGGCTGTCAAAGGCAGGCTCGGCGCTTCATGCCGCACTGACCTATGAGCCGCCCGTAACCGTTGTGATCGACGCGGGACACGGCGGGGAGGACGGCGGCGCGATCTCCGTGACCGGTGTACACGAGAGCAAGCTCAATTTGGAAATCGCGTTGCGGCTGAACGACCTGCTGCATCTGTTCGGCGTTCGGACGGCGATGATCCGCACGGAGGACGTCAGCGTCTACACCGAGGGCAGCACCATTGCGCAGAAAAAAGTCTCGGATATTCGCCGCCGCGTGGAGCTTGTGCGGCAGACCGAGAAGCCGCTGCTGGTCAGTATCCATCAGAACCAATTTCAGGAGTCGAAATATCGCGGCGCGCAGGTGTTTTATGCACAGACGGACGGCAGTCAGACGCTTGCCGAACGGTTGCAGGAGCAGCTTGCCGCGCAGGTCGATCCGAATAACCACCGCGCCTGCAAGCGGGCGAGGGACATTTACCTGATGGAGCACGTCTCCTGCACGGCGGTGCTGGTGGAGTGCGGCTTTTTGTCCAACCCTGCGGAGGAAGCGCTGCTGCGGGACGCGGACTATCAAAAGAAGCTGGCGGCAGCCGTCGCCTGTACCATTTTTTCCTACACGGAGGAAGCAAATGAAGCCTAAAACCGTTTTTTTATGCACAAACTGCGGTAACGAAAGCCCGCGCTGGTCGGGACAGTGCCCCGTGTGCAAGCAATGGAACACGCTGGAGGAGTACACTCCGCCGACAGCCGTCAAGGGAAGCGGCACGCGCTCGGCGGCTGCCCGCGTGACTGCGGCGCGACCGAAGCGGCTGGACGAGATTCGGTCGGACGAGGCGCTGCGCTTTTCCACAGGGCTGGGTGAGCTGGATCGTGTGCTCGGCGGCGGTGCGGTGCGCGGCTCGCTGGTTCTGTTCAGCGGCGCACCGGGCATCGGCAAATCGACCCTCCTTCTGCAAATTTGCAGCAGGATCGGCAAGACGCAGACCATCCTCTATGTCTCCGGCGAGGAGAGCGAGAGTCAGCTCAAGCTCCGTGCAGAGCGGCTGGGTGTCGGCGTGCGGTCGCTGCTGTTTCTCTGCGAGACGAATTTGGAAGCCATCCTTAGCGTCTGCGACGAGGTACAGCCGGACCTGCTGATTGTGGATTCCGTGCAGACGCTCTACACCGAGGAAAAGCCCGCCGGTGCAGGCTCCGTCACGCAGGTGAAGGACTGCACGCTGCGGCTGATGCAATATTGCAAGAGCGGCGGCACGACGGTGTTTGTCGTTGGGCATATCAATAAGGAGGGCGCGATCGCGGGTCCGAAGGTGCTTGAGCACATGGTGGACAGCGTGCTGTATTTTGAGGGCGAGAGTCAGACATCGTACCGTCTGCTGCGGGCGGCAAAGAACCGCTTCGGCTCGACCAATGAGATCGGCGTGTTTGAGATGGACGAGCGCGGGCTGACCGAGGTGCCCAACCCGTCGGAAATGCTGCTCTCCGGACGACCGATGGGGACGCCGGGGACCTGCGTCGCCTGTGCGATGGAGGGAACGCGACCGATACTGGCGGAGATTCAGGCGCTGGTGTCGCCGTCTGCTCTGGCATCGCCGAGACGTACAAGCAACGGCTTGGACTATAATCGCGCCGCCATGCTTTTGGCGGTTTTGGAAAAGCGCGGCGGGGTGCGCCTGTCGAATGCCGACGTTTATATGAACGTCGTCGGCGGGCTGCGGCTGGACGAGCCTGCCGCGGACCTTGCCGTTGTGATCGCGGCGGCTTCTGCGGCGCAGGACAAGCCCGTGCCGGATACCCTCGCCGCGATCGGCGAGGTCGGTCTGACGGGTGAGATCCGCGCAGTCAGTCAGCTCTCCCAGCGGCTTGCGGAGGTGCGGCGGCTGGGCTTCGACCGCTGCGTCATTCCGCGAAACGGAACAAAGGACATCAAGGCGCCGGAGGGCTTGGAGCTGCTCCGCGCACGCAATATCCGCGAGGCGATCGCCGTCGCGCTGTAACAGGGGGCGCTTATGCCGGGAATCAAATATATCGCGCGGATTGTGCGCGGGATGCGGTTTGACAGACTGAATCAGATGCTCTCTGTCGTTAAGGAGAAAAGCGGTCACAGCAAGGCGCGGACCTTTTGCAGTATGGTCTGGTGCGGGCTGCGCTACGGCGCAGGCTACTATGACTATGTGATGTTCGGCTTTTACGATATGAACGGTAAGCAGCGCGACACCTATCTGACCCGCGTGCGCAACAAGAAGGTCTTTGAGGTCATGAACGACTACCGCTACGCCGATGAGTTCGACGACAAGCTGCGGTTTGACGCGCGATTTTCGTCGTATCTGCACCGTGCGTGGCTGGACGGAGAGAAGGCAACGGTAGGAGAATTTGCCGATTTTTTGTGCGGGCAGGACGCAATCTTTGCCAAGCCGAATCACGGTGCTTGCGGTAACGGCGTTGAAAAGCTCAGAGTTGCGGATTTTGCCGACGCTGCCGCCGTGCTGGACTATGTGCGGGAAAAGAAGCTGTTTGTCCTCGAGCATGTCCTGCCGCAGCATCCCGATATGGCGCGGCTGCACCCGCAGTCGGTCAACACAATGCGTATCGTGACCGACCTCGTCGGGGACACGGTGCATATCGCCTATATCGTCGTAAAGATCGGACGGGGCGGCGGCTGCTGCGACAACACGGGGCAGGGGGGGATGCTCTGCCGCGTGGACCCCGAGACGGAGACGATCTGCTCGGTCGCGACGGACGACTATTTCAATGTGTTTGAGAAGCACCCCGATACCGGCGTGACCTTCAAGGGCTACCGAATCCCGATGCTGCCCGAGGCGATCGCGCTGGCAAAGCAGGCGGCGCGGGAAATTCCGCAGATGCGCCATGTCGGCTGGGACGTTGCCGTTACGCCCGACGGTCCTGCCATCATCGAGGGCAACGAATATCCCGGCACCGATCTGTGCCAGCTTGCACCGCACACGCCCGAAAAGCAGGGGCTATGGGTATACTATAAAAAAATATTGAAGGAAATCACGGCGAGTTAACCAATCGGATGCAAGTCCGATGAGTGCCCGATACAACCCCCTCCTATGCTGATAGCAAGGAGGGAGTTTTTATGCTGTTTCTCATGAAGGTTTTGAAAAATGCAAGCCTCATACGGCTTCGGGCTGCTGCGGCTTGGGCAGGGAAGCAGAGCGGAAGGCGAAAATCGGCGATATACGCGGATATGCTGTGGTGTGCGCTGCGGCATGGCGCGGGCTATTGTGATTACACGAATTTCGGCTTTTGGGAGCTTACGGAGCGCCAACGCGCGACCTACGTTACCCGCTTTCGCAACAAACGTATTTTGGACGCGCTGAACGATCGGCGGCATTATGAGGACTTCAACAATAAGCACCGATTCCTCGCACGCTATGCACCGCTGATGCAGCGGGAAACGCTCGACCTGACGCTTGCGCCGCCGAATGCGGTTTACGATTTTTTCCAAAGACACCCGATCTTTTTTGCGAAGCAGGCGAGCGGCTGCGGCGGCAAAGGGGTCAAACGGGTGCAATGTGAGCATGAGCAGGAAAACGCGGAACTGCTGAAGGCGCTGCTGCGAGACGGCGACACGATCCTTGAGGAGCCGATCCGCCAGCACCCGATACTGGCGGCGATGCACAGCACCTCGGTCAATACGCTGCGTATCGTGACGGATCGGGTCGGGGCAAGAATTGACATTTCCTATGTGCTTTTGAAGACCGGGCGGGGAGAGGCGTGCTGCGATAACTCCGGCTGCGGCGGTATGTTTTGCCGTGTCGATGCGGACAGCGGTACAGTCGTCTCGGATGCGACGGACGATTTTCACAACGTCTTCTCCGAACATCCGGAAACGCACCGACCGTTTCGCGGGCTGAAAATCCCGCATTTTGCCGAGGCGCTTTCGCTTGCGGTACGAAGCGCCGCCTTGTCGTCGGAGATCGGGCACATCGGTTGGGATATTGCAATTACGGAGGAAGGCGTGGAGCTGGTCGAGGGAAACGCCGACCCGGGCGTGATGTGCCAGTTCCTGCCGCACACACCCGAAAAACAGGGACTGTGGATATACTATAAGAAATTACTGAAGGAACTGAAATAAAGAAGCAGACTGCTGCGGGAAAACCCCGCGGCAGTTTTTTTGTCATAGCAGTGGGACAGGCGCATAGGATGAGAAGGAAAGGGGAGTGCCATATGGGGAATAAACCGAGGACGAAAAAATCGAGCAAGACGAAATCGACAGTGATCGTGCTTGCAATCGCCGCGCCGCTGCTGACTGTGGCGCTCGCGCTTGTCAGCGCGAAGCTGATTTTGGGCGGCACGTTGAAGCAGGAGAGCATCACGGCAATCGCCTGCGTGATCGCGGGCGTGGTGTCGTTGCTGTGCGGATTCTTCGCCGCAAGGAGAGCACCGCAGAAAAAGCTGCTGTGGGGGATTATGGCGGCAGGCGGCTACGCGTGCGCACTGCTGCTGGGGAATCTTCTGTTTTTCGGCGAGGGGTACGACGGCATCCTGCCGATTGTCGGCTGCTGTCTCGGCTGTGGGATTTTGGGCAGTTTGACCGCAGCGGCAAAACGGAAGAAATATGCGTAAATCGAAAATGGATAATTGCAGGAAAACTTGCAAAATGCGGAAACCACAATATTTAGTGCGCCGAGCGGACACATCGCGTAGATATGGTAAACGCGTTTCAAATTGGTTACAAGGATGTCAAACTCGGTTACGCGGTTTACATAACGCAGTTAACATAATATATGTGCATAATCAACAAATTTTAACAAAATCGCGAAAAAGTGTTGAAATTCAAGGATTTTTGCGGTATAGTATGTATCGTCGGAAAGAAAATGTTGGATTTTTTGAAAAAAATCGCACAATTTGTGGTTTACATCATTGCGAAACACAAGATATTGTTTTCCACAAAACGGAGCCGATTCCGTCATGAGGGCGTCAAAAATTGCAGGCTCCGCTTTCCGTAATCACGGTTACTTCATTATTGCCTGCCTTTGCCTGCTGCTCGGCTGTGCATTTTCGACGGTCGTTGTCGATTCTGCCGACGCAGTCGCTTATGGACAGCAGCTCTTTTCTCTCCGCGCCGTGGTGCGTACCGCGCTGGTGTTGGCGGCGGGAATTTTGATCGCCGCATTGACGCGTGTCGGCTTCTGTGCCGTGCTGTTTTTGCTCGGCTTGTCCTATGCGGGCTGTACGGCGCTGTTCTCTGCCGACTTCGGAGGTGCCGCCGCTGTTGCCTGCTGCTTCTGCTTTTTGCCGCGCTGCTGTCTGCTGTGCTGGATAGCCTTTGATCTCTGCCGCAGATGCCGCGTGTTGCTGTACATTCTTCTTGCGCTGCTCTTGCTTGCCGCGCAGTATTTTCTCAGTCCGATCTTGCTTCAGCCGCTGCTGTCGCGGTGATTTTATACTATAATCTGTTAAAAAGCTTGAAAAGCTTTTTAGTGTGCGCAGCACATGGGATTCTTGATGAAATATTTTAATCAAGAATCAGTATTACGAAAGGTGGTGAACGCGTGATGAATTCGATTTCAGCCTATGAAAACTACTTATTGAATATTAAGCACGCCTCCACCAACACCGTTTCGTCCTATATGCGCGACCTTCGGCAGTTTCACACCTATATGCAGGAGCACGAGGAGCAGTCCGTGGAGCAGTGCGACCGTGAGGGCATCTGCCGCTATACGCAGCACCTGACCAACAGCGGTAAGTCTGCCGCGACCGTCGCCCGCTGCGTCGCCTCGCTCAAGAGCTTCTATGCCTACTGCCTGTCCGAGGGCATCGTGTCGGAAAATCCCGTCCATGAGATCCCCACCCAGAAGGCGGAGAAGAAGCTGCCGCAGATTCTGACCGGTCGAGAGGTCGAGCTGCTGCTCGAACAGCCGAAATGCGTTGACCTCAAGGGCTTCCGCGATAAGGCAATGCTGGAAACGCTGTATGCGACCGGTATGCGCGTCAGCGAGATGATCGCGCTGGACGTTGCCGACGTCAGCCTTGCCGGTTCCTTTATCAAGTGCGAGGGCAACGGGAAGTTCCGCATTATCCCGCTCTATCCCGCTGCGGTGAAGGCGCTCTCCGTCTACCTGACCGAAATTCGCCCGAAGATGGCGGCATCTGTCGAGGAGACGGCGCTGTTTGTCAACGTCAGCGGCGAACGCATGACCCGTCAGGGCTTTTGGAAGATTATCAAGCACTATCAGGAGACGGCACAGATCAGCAAGGACATTACCCCGCACACGCTGCGCCATAGCTTCGCGGCGCATCTGCTGGAAAACGGTGCCGACCTCCATTCGCTTCAGGAAATGCTCGGTCACAGCGATATTTCCTCCACGCAGATTTATACACAGGTGGTAAAGCAGAACCTCAAAACGGTCTACAACAAATACCATCCCAGAGCGTAACAGATACATAAAAAACGTCCGCACGGTGCGGGCGTTTTTTGTTTTTCCGCTTGCGTGCGGTGCGGCGCTGTGGTATACTATGGGCGCTTGCCGAGGGAGGGGATACCTGTGAAAAAAGCGGCGGCACTTCGCTTGACGACATCTCAATTTATATTGTTGGGCTTTCTTACGGTAATTCTTGCGGGCAGCGTTTTGCTCGTGCTTCCGATCAGCGCAGCGGACGGCAATTCCGTCCCGTATATCGACGCTTTGTTTACCGCGACGACGGCGACCTGTGTTACGGGGCTTGTGACGGTCCCGACGTTCAGCACGTGGAGTACCTTCGGACAGGTCGTCATCCTCCTGCTCATTCAGATCGGCGGCTTGGGCGTCGTGACGATCCTGTCGTCTATGATGATGCTCCTGCATCGTCGGATCGGTATTTCAACGCGCCTGCTCATTCAGGACGCGTTCAATCTGAACACGCTCTCCGGCTTGGTCCGCTTTGTCAGGAAGGTCCTGTTCGGCACGTTTGCGGTCGAGGGAGTGGGCGCGCTGGCATACATGGCGGTCTTTGTGCCGCAGCTCGGCACGCGGGGGATTTGGATTTCGGTCTTTAACTCCGTCTCCGCATTCTGCAACGCGGGTATCGACATTCTTGCCGATAACAGCCTCTGTGCCTATGCGCTTGACCCCGTGGTCAACATCGTGACCTGCTGCCTGATCGTCCTCGGCGGTATCGGCTATATCGTTTGGTGGGACGTGCTCCGTGTCCTCGGGCAGAAGAAGCGGTGCACAAGGCGGCATTTTTGGAAGCACCTGACGCTGCAAAGCAAGCTTGCAATCTATATGACGCTGCTGCTGATCTTCGGCGGCGCGGCGCTGATTTTGGCATTCGAATTCAACAATCCGCTGACCCTCGGCGGAATGACCCTGCCGCAGAAGCTTCAGGCGGCGCTTTTCCAGTCCGTTACGACAAGGACCGCCGGCTTTGCGACCGTTCCGCAGCAATCGCTGACCAACGGCGCGGCGCTCGTCTCGCTGCTGCTGATGTTCATCGGCGGCTCGCCCTCCGGTACGGCAGGCGGCATCAAGACGGTAACGGCGGCGATTTTGGCTGCGACGGCGGTTTCTCTGATTAAGGGACGCGACGACGTAAATCTCTTTCACCGCCGTCTGTCCGAGCAGGCGATCCGCAAGGCGGTTGCCGTTTCCGTGACCTCGTTTGCCATTGCGCTGTTGTCCACCGTTGCGCTTGCGGCGGTCACGGACGCACCTGCGCTCGATCTGCTGTTTGAGACGATCAGTGCAACGGCGACGGTCGGCTTGAGCCGCAACCTGACTCCGACGCTGAGCGCGGCGGGAAAGCTCATCATCACCGCGACGATGTATTTCGGACGTGTCGGACCGATTTCGCTTGGCTTTGCCCTGAACGGGCGGGGGAAGAACACCAATATCATAAAAAATCCGACGGAGGATCTCAGCGTCGGATAAAGGAGCGGAGTAATATGAAGAAAACCTATGCCGTTTTCGGGCTGGGGCGCTACGGCATGGCGGTCGCCTCCGAGCTGGAGGCACGCGGTGCGGAGGTCGTTGCCATTGACATTGATCCTGCCGCCGTGGAGGAGGCCGCCTCGTCGCTGACGGTCTGCAAGTGTGCGGACATCACAGACCGCAAGGTGGCGGAGCAGCTCGGTATTGCAAATGTTGATACGGTTATCATTGCTATGGCGAACAGCTTTGAGGCGAGCGTCATGGCAACGATGCTCTGCAAGGAGCTTGGCGTGCCGACGGTGATTGCAAAATGTTCCAATGAGCTGCATCGTCAAATCCTGCGGAAGGTCGGTGCGGACCGCGTTGTGTTTCCGGAGAACGATTCCGGCATCCGCCTTGCCCGAAATCTGCTCACGGCGGGCTTTATCGACATGATGGAGCTGTCGGGCAAGGTGTCGCTTGTCGAGATGGAGGTCCGTGGCGAATGGGCAGGTAAGAGCCTTGCCGAGCTGAATCTGCGCAAGCGCTATGCCATGAACGTCGTCGCGCTGCGCCACGGGAATGCCGTTTCGACGGCAATCGACCCCAATGCGCCCCTGCAAAAGGAGCAGACGCTCATCGTTATCGCGGAGACCGACCGCCTGGAGCGGCTGAAATAAGTCCTGCCAGCTCATCGTAAAGCCCGATCGCACAGCGGCAGCCGCAGCGCTCCGCAACGGAGAGCTTTTCCGCCAGCGTCTCCCCGTCGTCATAGTAGTGAAGCCCGTTCCCGTCCCGACGACAGCGGCAAAGTGCACCTCGGACGAGGTACTGTGCCTTGCCCGTCAAGCCGTCGCAGCCGTCCCATTGCCACGGGGTCAGCTCCAGCGCCCAGCCGTGCGGATAGCGCTGCCCGAGCCTTTCGCAGAACCCATTCCAGCAGTTACAGGGGCGCGGGCAGGAGACGACCGGCAGCGCATCGGGCGCGTCGGGTAAAAATCGCGGCGGAACGAGCAGCGGCGATACCCCGCCGAGCGCGTCAAGCAGCGCACGGTGAAAGGGGAGCGGTGTCCGCTCAAAATCCAAAAAGCAGCCCCTGCCGCAAAAGCCGAGCAGCGTCTCGACTTGTACCGATGTGAGGGGCGCCGACGGAATTTCGCTGTCGTCGATCACGCAGAGCGCGTCGGGTATCTGCCGCTCGGGAAGGCGAAGCGTCCCGTCCCGCCGCAGCCCGTAGCTGACCTGCGCCCAGGCGGTATTCGGCTTGTACACAAATTGTTTCCAATTTGCCGCAAAATACAAGGGGATTGCCAATAGACAAACCTCCTTTTCGGTGATATAATGTTCGCGGAATAATCTGCCAAATGATTCTATTCTTCTGTCAGGTGAAATATGCTGTCATTTTTACCAACCTACTGGTTTCCGCAGTTGACGGACCTGCAGCCGGAGTTCCTGCGTGAGCGCGGGATCACGTTACTGCTGCTGGATTTTGATAATACCATGCTGCCATATACGACCGACGAGCCGACGCCGGAGCTGCTGGACTGGCTGAAACGGATGCAGGCGGCGGGGGTTCGGCTGTGCATTGTTTCCAACAGCCGCCGTCAGCGCGTGCCGACCTTTTCCGAGCGGTACGGCGTGCCGTGCGTGCTGCGTGCGGTAAAGCCGCGGACGCGCGGTATCCGAACGGCAATGCAGCGCTTTTCCGCGCAAAAGGCTGAAACGGCGCTGGTCGGCGATCAGACCTATACGGATGTTTTGGGCGCAAATCTTGCGGGAATCACCTCGCTTCAGGTGCGTTCCATACATAATCACACCATTTGGCTCAAGCTGCGCCATATTTTGGAGCTGCCCTGCCTGTGGATGGCAAGAAAAAGGAGAGTTGAAGCATGAAAAATCTTGAAAAATACCGTTCCGTCCTGCAGGGCGACGGGGAAGCGCTGTTTCTGACCTCGCGCTACAGTCGGATGTACGCGGCGGAATTCGACATTGCCGAGGGCTACGCGATCGTCTCCGAGAAGGGCGCGCGCTACTATACCGACAGCCGCTATATCGAGTCGGCGACGAATAACATCAAGGATTTTGAGGTCGTCGAGATCGGCATGGGTCACTCTCTGCGTGACGCGCTGAACGAGGCGGTGGCTGACTTCGCGATCAAAACGCTCGGCTTTGAAGAAAACTATCTGACGGTTGCCGAGCTGAACAGCTTTGAGAAGCTGCTAAACGTCCGCTTTGTTCCGATGCAGGAGCGCATCAACCCCTTCCGCTATTCCAAGGAGGCGTGGGAGCTGGAGCGGATGAAGAAGGCACAGGAGATTACCGACCGCGCCTTTGCCGAGGTCTGCACCCGCATCCGCGAGGGCATGACGGAAAAAGAGCTGGCGGCGGAGCTGATCTATTGCCTGTATAAAAACGGCGGCGAGGGTCTGTCCTTTGACCCGATTGTCGTGTCCGGACCGAATACCAGTATGCCCCACGGCGTTCCCGGCGATCGGAAGCTCCGAAAGGGCGACTTCATCACGATGGACTTCGGCGTGCTGTATCAGGGCTACTGCTCGGATATGACCCGCACCGTCGCGCTGGGCTACGCCACGGACGAGATGAAGAAGGTATATCAGACTGTCCTCGAGGCGCAGCTTGCGGGTATCGCAGCTTCCAAGGCGGGTGTCAGCGGCAAGGCTGTGGACGGCGCGGCGCGGAAGGTCATTGCCGACGCGGGCTACGGTCCGTACTTCTCCCACAGCTACGGTCACAGCCTCGGACTGGAAATCCACGAGAACCCCAACTGCAACACCCGCAATGAGGATCCGATGCCGCTTCATGCCGTAGCTTCCGCCGAGCCGGGCATCTATATCCCCGGGAAATTCGGCGTCCGGATCGAGGATGTGGTGATTTTTGAGGAAAACGGCTGCACCGTTATTACCAAAAGCCCGAAAAATCTGATTGTTTTATAAGTTATACTTGAAAAAACCGCTTTTCTGTTGTATACTGAGATAGTTAAAAGCCGCAAGGCGTCATTCTGCTGAATGTATAATTTTTCACATTGGAGGAAACATATATGGCAACCATTACCGCCAGCGATTTCAGAAACGGTAAGACCTTTGAGATGGACGGCAAGATCTATCAGGTCGTCGAGTTCCAGCATGTCAAGCCCGGCAAGGGCGCTGCGTTCGTCCGCACCAAGATGCGCAACATCATCACAGGCGGCGTGACCGAAACTTCCTTTAACCCGACGGCAAAGTTCGAGGAAGCCTTTGTCGAGCGCAAGAAGATGGAATACAGCTATTCCGACGGCGATCTGTATTACTTCATGGACGGTGAGACCTATGAGATGGTCCCCATCGGCAAGGACGTCCTGCCCGATGCCTTCCGCTTTGTGAAGGAAAATGAGACCTGCACGCTGCTGTCCTACAAGGGCAACGTTTTCGGCGTGGAAGCGCCCAACTTCGTTGAGCTGGTGGTCACCAAGACCGAGCCGGGTCTTGCGGGCAACACTGCGACCAACACGCTCAAGCCCGCTACCGTTGAAACCGGTGCCGAGATCAAGGTTCCGCTTTTCATTAACGAGGGTGACCGTATTTCTATTGACACGCGTACCGGCGAATATCTTAGCAGAGCTAAGGGCTGAGCCGCACGCACGGGAAAGGAGAACGAAATGACGCTTTCTGAAAAATCCGCGTACCTCAAGGGCTTGATGGACGGGCTGAAGCTCGACACCGAGGCTGCCGAGGGCAAGATGATTGCCGGTATTGTTGACCTGCTGCAGGATATGGCGACCACCGTTTCCGATTTGGAGGAAAATGCCATCGCTGTTTCCGACGAGCTGGACGAGATCGAGGACGATCTGGATGCCATTGAGGAATACCTCATGGACGAGGACGATGACGACGATTACGAGGATGACGACGATTATGACTTTGCCGACGACGACGGCGAGGACTTTGACTATGACGAAGACGTCATCTATGACGTGACCTGCCCGAACTGCGGCGAGGAACTGCACCTCGACGAGGAGACCATCCTGAAGGACTCCATCCACTGCCCGAAGTGCAACGAGCTGCTCGAGTTCGACTTTGACGAGGACGACGAGAGCGATAACGAGCCTTTCTGAGCAAATTTTGAATGACCGACCCTGCTGCGATTTTCCTTCGCGGCAGGGTCCTTTTTCGCATAGGATGAGGTGGGGGGTGTCGGCATGAGGGAACGGTTGGAACGGCTGCTCTGCGTAAAATCCCTTGTCACGCTGCTGCTGACAGCGTTTTTCTGCATTTTGGCGGCACGCGGCACGGTCTCTGGGCAGGAATTCATTACGGTCTTTACCGTCGTGATCTCTTTCTACTTCGGGACACAGCACGAGCGGCGGAAGTAGCACGGCTTGCCAAGCGGGGAAAACTGTGCTAAAATACAGCAGGATGATGGAAAAAGGATACAATTCCGATGCAAAATAGCCGCAGGAGGTAGAGCGTATGAAAATTCTGATCGTTGAGGACGAGAAAGCCATTGCCAATCTGATCGACATGAATCTGACCGCCTGCGGCTATCAGTGTGTTACGGTCAATGACGGGCTGACGGCAGCCGACCTGATCGAGCAGTCCGCATTTGACCTGATTCTTCTGGACATTATGCTGCCCGGGGCAAACGGCTTTGAGCTGATGGAGCAGATTCGACCCACGTGCACACCGGTGATCTTTATTACGGCACGCGGGAGCGTCAACGACCGTGTACAGGGGCTGCGCGCCGGCGCGGACGATTATCTTGTCAAGCCCTTTGAGATCGTGGAGCTGATTGCGCGGGTCGAGAGCGTCCTCCGCCGCGCGGGTAAGACCGAGGAGCGCTATGTGATCGACGACGTGGTGGTCGAGCCGAAATCCATGCTCGTGACGCGCGGCGGCGTGCCGGTCACCCTGACGCACAAGGAATATGAGCTGCTGCTCCTGTTTGTCCGCAACCGAAATATCGCGCTGTTTCGGGATACGATTTATGAGCGCGTTTGGGAAAATGAATACACAGGCGACAGCCGTACCGTCGATCTCCATGTGCAGCGTCTGCGCAAGAAGCTCGGCTGGCAGGACAAGCTGGTCGCAATTTATAAGGTAGGCTACCGTTTGGAGGTTTCGCCTTGAAATTTACTTGGAAGATGACCGTCGCGGTGAGTATTTTGCTCGCGCTGGCGCTGTCTCTCGGAAGCTATTTGCTGGTCAGCGACGCTTTTTCCTCGCAGCTTGACGCCGCGATCGAGGACAGCCGTAAGGATCTGCGGATGCTTACGCTGACGATGCAGGCGCTGGTCGGAGGGCAGAGCGTGTTTTCCTTTGACAAGCAGCCCGAGGAGCTGCTGCGAAGTATTTTGCGTGAGGACAGCCTGAGCCAGAGCTACCAATTCCGTGTAACGGGCGAGGACGGCACGCCGATCTATCTCACGGGACAGATTGCGCTGCTTCCGAGCGGCGACTGCGGCGACCGATTGGAGACGACGGTCGTTCGGCAGGAGGAGAAGGTCTATCTGCTCTCGCGGCAGAAAACGACCCTGCTCGACAAGACCTATCGTGTCGAAAGCTGCAATGAGGTGACCGCGATCTTTACGGCGGCGCGGGAAAATCTACGTCGCAGCCGCCTGATTATGGCGGCGATTTTGGCGGTCTGCATCCTTGTGACGACGCTGTTTACCATGCTGCTGACACAGCCGATCCGCCGTATTTCGAGAACCGCGAAGCAGTTTTCCGACGGGCACTATGAGCGCCGCGTTACCGTCCGCTCAAGGGACGAGCTGGGTCAGCTTGCGCAAGATTTTAACTCCATGGCAGATTCGCTGGAGCAAAAGATGTCGGAGCTGAATGATGCGGTGGAGCGGCAGAAGGAGTTTACCGCGAGCTTTGCCCACGAGCTGAAAACACCGCTCACATCCGTGATCGGCTACGCGGACACGCTCCGCAGCCGTCAGCTCCCGCCCCGACTGCAAATGGACGCGGCAAACTATATTTTTAAGGAGGGCAGACGCTTGGAGGCGATGTCCTTCGCGCTGCTGGACCTGTTCGCGCTGGAAAAGGAAGCGCCCGAGCTGCTGCCGTGCAGCGTGCTGCGGCTCGTGCGGGAGACCGTGGACAGCTCCTCCTATCTCCTGCGGCAGAAGCATATTTCCGTTGAGTTGCGTGCTGAGGACTGTACGCTTCCGCTGGCGGCGGAGCTGTTTAAGACGCTGCTGTATAACCTGATCGACAATGCACGAAAGGCGTCCGACGAGGGCAGCAAGATCCTGCTGCTCGGGACGAGGACAAAGCATGGCTACCGACTGAGCGTGATCGACCGCGGGCGCGGAATCCCCGTCGACCGCATCAGGCGCATTACAGAGCCGTTTTACATGGTGGATAAATCCCGTGCACGTGCCGAGGGCGGTGCGGGCTTGGGCCTTGCGCTCTGCATGAAGATCGCGGAGGTGCATCATGCCCGCCTTTCCTTCCGCAGCGAGGTGGGGAAGGGAACTGCGGCGACGCTGGAATTCGGAGGTGAGGGCGAATGAAGCGCTATCTTTGGCTGATCCCGACGATACTTGTGCTGGTCGGGGCGTTTTTGCTGCCCGATCTGCTGCTGAACGCAAAGGAAAAGCGTGTGGAGAGCAGCACCTATACTGCCGATGCCTCTCAGACGTGGCAGGGAAGCGGCACGGGACTTTCAATGGGCGAGAAGCTCTCCCTGCTCGGAAACATCAACGAACCCGTGGAATACAGCTTCGGCATCCTTGCTGATGACGGAGAAATTCGCGACAAGTACGATGCCGAGCTGGGAATTCTGTATGAGAAACAGTTGATCAGCAACGCAACCTATGAGAGACTGCACCAGAGCGACTTTGAGATCGAAAAGTATGTCATACTGGATATGGAGCAGGGCGAGAGCCTGTCAATGTACCGTGTGCAGTATTACGATGCGACGACCTATGCGCTGTTGGACGCGCAGACCTGCAAAATTTTCGGCTTGGTCGCTTCCACCTATTCGACGTTCCTGATTGATAGCGAGTATCACCTTCTTAACACTGAGTATGTCGACGAATATGGGTTGTCCGCACCAGACTGGGCGGAATACTACGGCGCGGAGGAGTCGGAGCGTTACGGCATGGACCGCCTCAGCCAAACCTCCGCTGAGGATTATTACCTTTATGCGTTGAGCTTTTCACTGGATGGGATAAAGCTCGGCTTTACGGCGCACTACAGCGAGATCATGGGAACGATCACATGGCGACCTGATTCCGTCGCAAATTTCGAATGGCTCGTCAGCGGAGTTTTTCCGGACAATGCCGAGGTCGAAGGCTTGCGGTGATGCAACTCTGATACATCCCTGCGCCAATCACGATACAATCCGATGCTATGATGTCCTCGTTCCAAGGGAGGATGTTATAGATGATTCAAAGAGTATCGCTGGACAGCGCCGCAGCGTTGGACGATTTTGTAGAAAAAAACGGGAGCTTTCTGCAAAGCTCCCTTTGGGGTAAGGTCAAAGCGGATTGGAATTGGTTCGGGCTGATTTGCCGCGACGCCAAGGGGGAGATTCGCGGGACAATGGCGCTGCTGGAGCACCGTCTGCACCGACTCAACCGCTGCCTGCTTTACGCGCCGCGCGGTCCCGTCGCTCTCGATGCGGCAAGCGCTGCGGAGCTGCTGGCAGCCGCGCGTGCTTTGGGCAAAGAGCGAAAGGCGTATCTGCTCCGCATTGACCCCGAAATTGAGGAAACCGACCGCGAAAAGGTCGAGTGGCTGCGGGGCAATGGCTTCCGTCTGAAAACCGCAACGGATTTTTCGCTCTTTCAGGCACGGTACAATTACGTTCTGAATTTGTACGGCGAGACGCCCGAGAGCCTGCTGAGGCGGTATCATCCGTCCGCTCGCCGCAATGTCCGCCTCGCCGAGCAGAACGGCTTGGAGGTTTATCACGGCAGCGTGCTTGATTTGCCGGATTTTTGCAGAATGATGGCGCAAACGGCGGAGAAAAACGGCTTTTGCGCCCGCTCAAAGCAATATTTTCACGATATTCTCACGCAAATGCCAAACAACGCAACCCTCTATCTTGCGGCGCATGAGGGCAGGACGATTGCGGCGACCATCATGGTGCGCTTCGGTGAGACGGCGTCGTTTTTCTACGGCTGCTCGGACGGTGCATATCTGCACCTGCACCCGAACGAGCTTCTGCAATACAAAATGCAGTGTGACGCGATTGAAAGCGGCTGTAAGCGGTTCGATCTGCGCGGCGTTGAGGGCGAACCGAACGAGGAAAATCCGAAGTTCGGACTACACAGCTATAAAATACGCTTCGGCGCAACGCTTGTGCGCTACGCCGGAGAGTTTGACATGATAATGGACTATGCAACTGACGCGTTAGTTAAAATAGTCGGAATCTCTTTACGTTTTAAGAATCTGCGAGGGAAAGCAGCGCCTCACAGAGCGATTGCGGCGTGTAATAGACTTTGGAAGCGCCTGCGTCTTCCAGAATCTGCGCCGAGCGGAATCCCCAGCCGACACTAAGGCAGGGGATTTTCGCATTTTCGGCGGTTAAAAGATCAACCTCGGAGTCGCCGACGTATACGCTGCGCGAAATGCTGCTGCCGAGGCGTTCGAGCGCCGCTAAGGGCATATCGGGCGACGGCTTTCGGCGCAGCTGCGGCGATTCGCCGAACGCAACGTCGATCCGTCCGTCGAAGAATTTTTCCCGCAGCCGCTCTGTCATAGGCGCTGCCTTGTTGGAAACGATCGCCATGCGGAAGCCGGCGGAACGGAGCGCATCGATCAGCTCGTAAATTCCGTCATACGGCACGGTATTGTCGGTGCAGTGCGCTTGGTAGTGCAGCTTCATCTCGGCAAGCACTGCGTCGATCGTTTTCTCCGACGTCTCGGGCGGGACAGCCTGCGCGATCAGACGGCGCAGACCGTTGCCCACGAACCGACGCACCTCGTCAAGGGTTCTGATCGGAAATCCGAACTTTTTCAGCGCAAAATTGGCGCTGTTTTTCAAATCCTCCAGTGTATTCAGAAGTGTGCCGTCCAAATCAAACAAAATCGTATCAATCATCGTGTTCCTCCGCTGCAAGGTGGGAGAGGGGATTCGCCTCTGCTGCGATTTTCAGCTCGGTGCTCTCAATATGTGTGTAAATTTCCGTTGTGTTCAGGTGCTCGTGACCCAAAACCTCCTGCACCGTTTTGATGTCAACGCCGTTGGACACCATCAGGGTCGCGGCGGTGTGACGCAGCTTGTGCGCGGAATACTGGGAGGGGTCCAGACCCGCCAGCAGCATATATTTTTTCACAAGCCGATGCACGGCGGTGACGCTGATACGGTTGTTGTCGCGTGAGCCGAACAGCGCACGATTGTCGGTCAGCACTTTTTTGCTGCGTTCGGGGAGGTATGCTTCAATGGCGGCGCGACACGCCGAGCCGAAATAGACAATGCGCTCTTTGTTGCCTTTTCCTATGACTCGTATCATGTCGTCATAAACGTTGGAAAGGTTCAACCCTACCAGCTCGGAGCGGCGTATCCCGCAATTCAGAAACAGCATCAAAATCGCGTAGTCACGTTTTGCATTCGGACCCTGAACAGAGGAGAGGAGACGCTTGGACTCCTCAAGCGTCAGATATTTCGGCAGGGACTTTCGAATTTTCGGATATTCGATCTCCTTAACGGGATTTTCGGTGAGCTGCTTTGTGCGAACGGTCAGATATTTATAAAAGGACTTGATTGCCGAAAGCTTTCTTGCGCGCGCGGCAGCTCCGATTCCTGCACAATCGCGGTCATCGGCTTGACGGTCGTTTGCAAGGTAGGAGAGATAATCAAAAATATCAGTAATAGTTATCGTTTTTATAAATTCGAGATCAATTTCCTTAATAGAGATTTCCTCCAGCGGCGTCGTGTAGGGCATTTCATCCTTAACGAGCTTCATAAACCGCAGAAACATACGAAGGTCAAGGTAGTATTCGCCGATGGTCCGCGGAGATTGCCCCTTGATGGTTTCGTGATACGAAAGGAACTCGCGCAGCACCTGCGGCGCGTCACCGTATTGATTCATTTTCATCCCTCCGAAGCAAGCTGTTCAAGCGGCAAAGAAGACTTGTTCTGCCGATACAAGCATATTAAACCTGTGAGTCAAATCTGCACTGCGCTAAGCGCAGAAACAAAGGAGCAACGCTCGTATTGCAATCGCAACTGCAGAGTGTAGTATTTTGTACCGGCCGATCGTCAATATAGTTTGATCCGTGCTTCCGTGAGAGCGTCTGCGAAACCTAACCGATGGAATCGCCGCTTGGGCAAATTGTTCCGCTCGGACCGTTATCGCCGCATCGCTGCCATCCACCGCTTGATGGCCCATATTATATCACATACCTGCTCTGAACGCAACAAAATTTTTATTTTGTTGCGTTCGACGGATGGTGCCGTAAATGGTTTCGCTCGATTTCAACAAATGCAGAGGTTTTGCAAATGCTGCGGTTGCCCTACTCTCGGGCTGCTTTTGTGATCTCGTAGTATCGGAACAGCTCGTCCTCGTGTGTAAACCGAAAGCCGACTTTTTCCAAAACGTGCTGACTGCGCGTGTTTTTCCGAACGGTGTCGGCATATACTGTTGTCAGCCTAAGTCGTTCAAAGGCATATTCTACGGTGAGGGCTTCGGCACATGTTCCGTAGCCCTTCCCTTTTACGGCGTCGTTTTGAAGATGGATACCTAAAACGCAGGAGCTGCTTTCTCGGTCCACCTGCTTGAGAAGGACTTCGCCGATGGGCTGCCCGTCAAGCATAACGGCAAGGTGAATCCGCTGCTTTGCGGCTTGGCGGTCAAAATAGGTATCGACCAATGCTTCACTATACACAAAGGGTGCGAATTTTGTCATATCCTGATATATATCGGGATCGTTTTGGAAGTCTCGATACAATTTATAGCATAATTCACGCGTCATTAGTTCGAGTGTTATCATCGCGGCGCCTCCTGTTCCAGAATCAGCACGATTTCTTCGGATTTCTTCTCTAAAATCTCGAAACCGAGCTTATAAAGCAACGAAATACTTGCAATATTTCCGGTATTTACGATTGCACAGATGTCAAGATGATAGTGCGCACTCAGGATCGGCAGTAACGACGACAGCAGCTCATAAGCGTATTCGTTTCGCTGGAACGGCGGGAAAATCGTATAGCCGATGCTCACGTTATCGCCGCGGATATAGAAAACGGTAATATCGCCGACCAACGTTCCGTCGTGCAGACAGACGGCGTAGTGCTGCTCCCGTCGGCGGGAAAACAAACGGCTTCGTCGGTAGCGGAGCACAAAGCGCCGCAGCGCCGAGAGCGAGGTCTGCCGCCAGCATTGGTAGCGGCGGCAGTCTTCGTCATTGCGCCAATGTGCCAATATCGGGACGTCCTGCCGACAGAGCCGCCGCAGATACAGCCGCTCCGTCCGAAACTGCGGTTTCATTCGGGCTGATACGGGAACACGTCCATAAACCGCACCTTAAAGCGGTTCAATTCATACAGGCGGTCGATGCGTGCCTTAATTGCAGGCTCCGGCTCGATGCCGTCACGGATGTACGCGTCGAGCGTGGCATAGGTAAAGCCGAGCTTTTCCTCGTCCGTCTGCCCGCAAAGACCGTCGATCGGGACCTTCTCGACCAGACATTCCGGCAGTCCCAGCTCCCTGCCCAGCGCCTTGACCTCGCGGACGCAGAGCATGGACAGCGGGCTGAAATCGCCTGCGCTGTCGCCGTAGCGGGTGGAGTAGCCGACCCAATCCTCCGAGAGGTTGCAGGTATTGACGACGCGACCGTTACGGCTTTGAGCTACGGCATAGAGCGTTGACATCCGCAGTCGCGGAGCAAGGTTGATCTCCGTGTCGCGGCTGACCGTACAGAGCGCCTGCCGCACCTCGCCGAGCAGCCCCTGATACCCGTTCCGAATATTGATGACATAGTGCTCTATGCCGAGATGCTCCACGAGCAGGCGGCTCATGGCAATATCGCTTTGTTCGCCGTTCGGCATCAGAACGCCGATGACGCGCTCCTTTCCCAGCGCCTCGACACACAGCGCGGCGGCAACGGAACTGTCCTTTCCGCCGGAAATGCCGACAATGGCATTGCAGCCCTTTCCGTTGCGCTCAAACCAGTCACGAATCCAGCGAACGATTTCTTCCCGAACCTTTGCGGCATCAAACATGGCTTGCATACCTCCCTCAAAAATATAGCTTCAAGATACCACATCTTCGGCAAATTGTCTACTTTACAAACCGAGAAAAATCGAATAAAATAGAGAAAAAATTTGTCGGGCGACCGACAGAAGCGGGTGACAAATTATGACAGACAGCAAAGTGAGACGAATCGGCGTTCTGACCAGCGGCGGCGACGCGCCCGGTATGAATGCGGCAGTCCGCGCCGTGGTGCGTGCGGCAATTTTCCAAGGCGTAGAGGTCGTCGGTATTCGCAGAGGCTGGAACGGATTGATCAACGGCGATTTTGTGCGGATGGATGAAAAGAGCGTCGCGCACATCATCAACCGCGGCGGCACGATCCTCTATACCGCACGCAGCATGGAGTTCATGACCGAGGAGGGCAGAGATAAGGCGCTGAACACCTGCAAGCTGCTGGGGCTGGACGGTATCGTTGCCATCGGCGGCGACGGCACGTTCCGCGGCGCGCTGGAGCTTTCCAAGCTCGGCGTTCCCGTGGTCGGTATCCCCGGGACGATTGATAATGACATCGCCTGCACGCACTACTGCATCGGCTTTGACACTGCGGCGAACACCGCGATTGAGTGTATCGACAAGCTGCGCGACACCATGCAGTCCCACGAGCGCTGCTCCGTTGCAGAGGTCATGGGGCGCAATGCGGGACATTTGGCGCTGTACGTCGGTCTTGCGGTCGGTGCAACGGCGGTGCTCGTGCCCGAGAACAAGGAGAATTTCGAAGAGGAAGTCATTGAAAAGATCCGCAACGCGCGGCTCAACGGCTTCACGCATTACATGATCGTCGTCGCCGAGGGCGCGGGCAGCGCCTATGACGTTGCGGCGCGGATCAAAGAGGAGATTTGCATCGACCCGCGCGTGACGGTGCTCGGACATATTCAACGCGGCGGCACGCCGACCGGACGCGATCGCGTGACCGCAACGCGAATGGGCTACCACGCGGTCAATATCCTCGCCTCCGGCGGGAAAAACCGTCTTGTCTGCATCCGTGACGGAAAGATGTGCGACATTGACATTGCGGAGGGCTTGTCGCTCCATAAGGGCATCGACATGGACGAAATGACGGTCCTGGAGTCCATGACCGGCGTATAAGCCGCAATGAAGCGAAGGCATCTTTGCCTGTTGACCCTTCCCCTGCCGGCGCCGCGGTATTTTCGTCGCTTCCGTCGCAGCGGAGATTGCTGCACCAGAGCCTGCCGAAACGCAGCCGGCATCCGGCAAAGCCTACAAAATGTAAAAGCCCCCGTTCCCGCCGAAAATGCGGAAACGGGGGGCTTTGGTTATTGCACGATGAAGTTGACCGACTCGTCGCCCTGCTTGTCCGCGCCGTAAACATAGTCCTTCCCGGGCATGACGGCATTCAGGACGATACCGACGACCGAGCCGACGGCAAGCCCCGAAAGGCTGACGGAGCCGAGCGTCAGTGCGCCTGCCGAGGAATAGCTGATACCGATGGAGAGAACGAGGATCAGTGCGGCGATCAGGACGTTGCGTGATTTCGTAAAATCGACCTTATTTTCCACCACATTCCGCACACCGACGGCGGAGATCATGCCGTAGAGGACGAGACTGACGCCGCCGATCGTCCCGCCGGGGATCGCCGAGATCACGGCGGCGAATTTCGGGCAGAACGAGAGCAGAGCAGCCAAAACAGCGGCAATGCGGATCACGCGCGGGTCGTAGATGCGGCTCAGGGCAAGAACGCCGGTATTTTCGCCGTAGGTCGTGTTTGCGGGAGCGCCGAAGAGCGCGGCAAGGGTCGTTGCAAGCCCATCACCGAGCAGCGTGCGATGCAGCCCCGGGTTTTCGATGTAATTGCGGTTGCAGGTGGAGGAGATGGCGGAAATATCGCCGATATGCTCGACCATCGTCGCAAGGCTCAGCGGGACGATCGTAATGACTGCGGTCAGAAGTAACTGCCAATTCGCGTTTCCGTGGGTAAACAGGGCGAACACCGTGGTATCCGTATCGACGGGGAGCGCGAACCACGGCGCGTCGGACACTGCCTGTGTCAAGCCGCTGCGAACGGCGGGGTCGATGAGGACCGCCAGCAGGTACGAGCCGACAACACCCAGAAGAATGGGCACGATCTTGACCATGCCTCTGCCCCAGATATTTGCGGTAATGATGATCGCGACGGCGCAGAGGGCGACCCACGGATTTTTCACGCAGTTATCGACGGCGGAGGCGGAGAGATTCAGACCGATCGCAATGATGATCGGACCGGTGACGATCGGCGGGAAGAAGCGCATGACCTTCCGCGCACCGAAAATTTTGAACAGGAAGGACAGGACGACATAGACAAGCCCCGCGCAGGCGACGCCAAAGCAGGCATACGGCAGCAGCTCGGTGTTCGGCTGCGTGCCGTCGATCAGCGGCGCGACTGCCTTGTAGCCGCCGAGAAACGCGAAGGACGAGCCGAGAAACGCCGGTACCTTGCCGCGCGTTATCAGGTGGAACAGCAGCGTCCCCAGCCCCGCAAACAGCAGCGTTGCCGAAACGCTCAGCCCCGTCAGGATCGGCACCAGCACCGTCGCGCCGAACATTGCGAACAGGTGCTGAAAGCCTAACAGCCCCATTCGTCCAATCCCCAAGGCGCGGGCGTCGTAGATGCCGTTTTCCGGAATTTGTCGTTTTTTCATATTGTTCTCCTTTCTGTCCGTGCTTCGGGAGAGCCCCAACCGCAAAAAAAGAACCGTGAACGGAAAAATCACCGTTCACGGTTCTGAAGGAATACGGGAAAAAGGGACACGCCACCGAAACGAAAAACGGAGGCACGGGTAGCTCGGCGTTTCATCGAAAACCGTCGCATACCGTCACCCCCTGTTTGCTCATCGCGGGAAATTATACAGGGAAATGGGCAGAAAAGCAAGTGTGAGTTTCGACGGAATTCTGTCGGTAGCGTGGAGCAAATTCTACGGATGCGTCAAAGAAGCCCGATAAGGCTGCACTATGAAAGGCTCGGCGTATGCAGAAGCGTCAGCAGCTCTTGCACCGTCTGCGCCATGCGCTCGGGTGTTTCGGACGGCTCGCCCTGCCCCGTGCAATAGGGCAGATGGACAAACAGCGCCTGCCCGTCGTTGCGATAAAGCGCGGTAAAATAGGTCGAATTGCAGACGTAGCTCCCCGCGGTAAGACTCAGCTTCACTGCGTGCTTCTCGGATAGGCGGTCAATCAGCGTTTCGATTTCCGTCCCGGTAAAGATTGCGTCGGGCGCGTCGGGAAGAACGGCGCCGCAGCGCAGAAGCACGCCGTCATTGTCGGCGACGGACGCGCGGGTATAGTTCAGCGCGACCTTTTCCAGCCGCACCATGCTCTCCCCGCCCGCCTGCCCGAGGCAGACGACAAGATCGGGACGGTTGGCTTCAATCAGTTTCCCGATTTCCTCCGCTGCCCGCCGATAGGACACGGGCAGCACCGCCGTTTGCAGCCACGGCAGGTCAAGCCGCCGCAAAACCTCCAAGCTGGAGTTTGTCCCCGTCGCGTCAAACGGCTCAAACGCGGTCAGAAGTATCTTTTGATAGGTCATCTTTTCTCCTCCGAAGCGGCAAGCCCGCTGAGGGCGCGGCAAAGCTCGCCGTAGCCCCACGCGCTCTTTTCAAGCTGGTCGATCGTGACGTATTCATCTACCGTATGCGCGAGCGCTTCGATCGATGGACCGAAGCCGACGGTCGGAATCCCCTTTTCGCCTGCGTAATGGCTGCCGTTAGTGCAGAAGGAGTAGTAGGTCAGCCTCGGCGACAGCGGAGCCAGCGCGTCAAAGGCGGCGCGGACAAACGGCGCGTCGGGCGGGAACTCCCACGCAGGGAAAAAGCGTATTGCCGAGATGTCGTTTCCCGTATAGCAGCGCATTGTCTGCGAGCGGAAGTATGCCGAGGCGCGAAAATAGGGGTTTTCTGCGTGCAGACGGTCGATCAGTGCCAGAATCGGTGCAAGAACGCTCTCGGGCGTATCGCCAGTCAGCAGACGGCAGTCAAAGGTCGCGGTGCAGCGCTCCGGCAGGACCGAAGCGCCGGGATAAGGCGCGGAAATGATGTCCGTCACCTCCCGAATCCCCTTGCCGAGCGTCGGAAGCTCGCGCACGGGCAGCGCTTCTGCTTCCGACAGTAGGCGCTGCATCAGCCGTACTGCGTTGACGCCCTTTTCGGGATTGGCGGAATGGGCGGGCTTGCCGACGGTTTCAAGGACCAGCTCTCCCCTGCCGCGCTGTCCGATCTTCAGATTCAGCTCGGTCGCCTCGCCGATCACCACATAGTCCGGTCGGACATATGCGCTGATCTCGCGCGGGGCAACGCCTTCAAACAGTTCTTCATAGACGACACCCGCGACGTAGATGTCTCCCGCAAAATCGCGGTTCTGTGCGAAATAGGCAGCGCCGCAGACCATTGCCGCGACAGCACCCTTCATATCCGTGGCGCCTCTGCCCAAAACGCGATCAGCGGTGATTTCGCCGCCGAAGGGGTCGAAGCTCCAACGCTGCGGCTCCTCGACGGGCACGGTGTCGATGTGTCCGTCAAGCAAAATGCGCGGACCGGAGCGTTTGCCGTGAAAACAGCCGATTACATTTCCGAGGCGGTCGGTAACGATCTCATCATAGCCGAGGCGCTGCATTGCCGTTCGAACGACGGCGGCAGCCTCTCCTTCCTCGCCGGAGCAGCTCTTCGCGCGAATCAGGTCGCTGCAAAGTCGGACGGTTACATCGTACAGCTCGGTGCGTGTCACAGCGCGGCACTTCCCTTCTCAACGGATTGCGCCGTGAGCGGATGGTCAAAGACGGCGCGGCGATAGCAGTGGATAAAATACAGCGTTTCGGCAAGCGCGGTCAGCGCCCACGAGAAAACGTAGAGCATATAAAGAGAGGTCAGCGTGCCGAACCACGCAAAGACCGTGTAGATCCAAATCACGCGGAACACGCAGGAGCCGAGAATGACGAAAATCGTCGGCACGAGCGTCTTTCCCAGTCCGCGGCAGGCAGAGATCGGTAGGTCCATAAAGACGCTGAGGCAGTAGGACAGCCCGAGAATGACGACGCGGTACATTCCCGCCTCAACGATCGTCTCGGAGTCCGTAAAGATACGCAGGAAGCTGCGCCCGAAAACGGCAAACAGAATTCCCAGCGCCAGCGCCGAGACAAAGGAAAACGCGGTCGTGATCCAGAAGGTGCGCAGGACGCGCTTTTTGTTGCCCGCGCCGTAGTTCTGCCCGATGAAGCTTGCCGCCGCCATATAAAAGGCGTTGATGACGTTATAAATGATGGAATCGACATTGGACGCGGCGGAGTTACCCGAGACGACGCTTGCGTCGAAGGAGTTGATGCCCGCCTGAATAAAGAGGTTGGCGACTGCAAAGATTGCGTGCTGTAAGCCCGCGGGAAGTCCGAGCGCAAGGGTGCTTTTGACCTTATCCGCATGGAAACGGATCTTTTTCCAGGAGAACCTGCAGATGTCGATACCGCGCAGCAGCGGGAGGAAGATCAGGACCATCGAAAGGTACTGGGAGAAGATACTGGCGATGGCGACGCCGTCCACGTCCATGTTGCAGACGACAACAAAGAAAACATTCAGGACGATGTTGCAGGCGCCCGAGATCGCAAGGTAGATCAGCGGTCTGCGGGTATCGCCCATCGCACTGAGTACACCGCTGCCGTAATTATACAGCGCAACGGCAGGCGCACCGAGGAAATAAATCTTGAGATAGAGCGTCGCCCCGTCCAAAAGCTGATCCTTTGTGTTGAGAATACGGAGAAACGTTTCGGAGAACACCTCTCCGACCGCCAACACGAGGATTCCCATGGCAAGACAGACGAGGATCGAGCTGTGGACCGTTTCGGAGAGGTCCTTTTGATTCCGCGCCCCGAAATAGCGGGCACAGAGCACGTTAACGCCGCTGCCCAGACCGATCAGCAGACCGGTGAACAGGTAGATCAGCGTTGAGGTCGAGCCGACCGCGCCCAGCGCATCGTCGCCTGCGAAGCGACCCAGCACCGCAATGTCGGACATATTAAAAAGGACCTGCAAGAGGTTCGTCAGCATCAACGGAATACTGAATGATACGATTTGCCGTCCCAGCGGTCCCCGCGTCATATCTATCGAGTTCTTTTTCGTAACGATCACGCTCCGATACAGATTCCTGCACTCGCTCGGCTTGCGGTGGGCACTGCTGATTATACCAGCTTTTCTGCGGAAGTCAATCCGTCAAAAAACGCAAATTGCCGACCGTCCGAGGGGAGGACGATCGGCAATTCGCAACAGAAACGAGAGAGAAAAATAAAGAGAGATAAATGAAAAGATGGATCATAAGGAACGGGGGGTGTTCCTTACACTTGCGATTATAGCGGCGAATTTTGAAGAAACTGTGAACGAAGTCAAAACAATTTGAAAATTGCACGCATTGCGTATACTTTGCTGCCCGCGTCGGGCGGCAAGATGCTTATTCAGCGTTCATAGTCGAACTCAAAATCGTAAATGCTCACCGTGTCGCCGTCCTCAATGCCCAGCTCCTCCAATCGCTCAAACAGCCCGCTCTTGCGGAGCTGACGGTCGAAGTACATCCGCGACTCATAGTCGGTAAAGTTGATGTCGCCGATGAGCTGCCGGAGCCATTTGCCCGAAACGATCCAAAGGTCATCCATGTGCTCAATTGAGAGATCGGATGCCTCCCCTGCCTCGGCGAGCGGCTTGACGTACTCCGACTCGTAGACGGTCACGGGCGGCAGCTCGCGCAGCTTATTCGCGATCGTGCGCATCAGAGGCTTTGTCCCCTGCGTTGTTGCGGCGGAAATTTCGTAGAATTCATAGCCGCGCTCGGTCACATAGCGGCGCAGACGCTCCAAATTGTCGCTGCCCTCCGGAATTAGGTCGCATTTGTTCGCCGCGACGATCATCGGACGCGCGGCAAGGTCGGCGGAGTATTCCCGCAGCTCGGCGTTGATCTTCTCAAAGTCCTCCACGGGATCGCGGTCCTCGCAGCCGGAGACATCGACGATATGCACCAAAAGGCGGCAGCGGTCGATGTGGCGCAGGAAATCGTGTCCCAAGCCTGCGCCCTCCGCAGCGCCCTCGATGATGCCGGGAATATCCGCCATGACGAAGGAAACGCCCTCATCGACGTAGATCACGCCGAGGTTCGGATAGAGGGTCGTGAAGTGGTAATTGGCGATCTTCGGGCGGGCATTGGAGGTCACGGACAGCAGTGTGGACTTGCCGACGTTCGGGAAGCCGACCAGTCCGACGTCCGCCAGCAGCTTTAACTCCAGTACGACCTCGTGCTCCTCACCGGGCAGACCGGATTTTGCAAAGCGCGGCACCTGACGTGTCGGCGTGGCAAAGTGCTTGTTGCCCCAGCCGCCGCGACCGCCCTTGCAGAGAATGAAATCGGCATCGTCGGACATATCCTTGATGACCTCGTTCGTCTCAGCGTCGCGGACGACCGTGCCGCGCGGGATTTGAATCACAAGATCCTCGCCGCGCTTGCCGCTGCACCGACCGCCCTGACCGTCCTGCCCGGGCGAGGCGGTATACTTGCGCTTATAGCGGAAGTCCATCAGTGTGGAGAGGTTGTCGTTGACGCGCAGGACGATGTTGCCGCCCTTGCCGCCGTCGCCGCCGTCGGGACCGCCCGCAGCAACGTATTTCTCGCGGTGGAACGCCACCGCCCCATTGCCGCCGTTACCCGCCTTGACGTAAATTTTAACTTTATCTACAAACATCGTTATCTCCTTTCAGATGCAGCTCATAGAAGACTGCGTCGAAGGTTTTGCTGCCGTCGAGCTTGTTGTATGTGCCGTAGTGGACGAATTGAAAGCCGCATTTGCGGATGACGTTTGCCGATGCGGTGTTCCCGACCGCGTGTTCCACGGCGAAATCGCAAATACCGAGCTCGCGGTGCGCCCATTGCAGCATGGCGTTGGCAGCTTCGGTAGCATAGCCCTTGCCCCACATATCACGGCGCAGATTATAGCCGAGATGGTGCAGCCCGTCGCCACACGGTCCGACACCGCCGGTACCGATAAGCAGACCGTCCTCCTTGCGGTAAAAACCGAATTCCAAGTCCTCCGGACGGAGCGTGGCAATCCATGCCTCCGTTTCCGAAACATCGTTGTGTAGCGGATATGCCATATATCGGTTGACCTCGGGGTCACTCGACCATACGAAAACAGCGGGGGCGTCCTGCGTCGTGATTGGGTGCAGAATCAGACGCTCGGTTTCGATATATTGTCGCATGGCTTCCTCCCTTCACCGACGATACCTGATAAAAAATCCCGAACATAAGGGTTTATGTTCGGGATTCCGTATAGCTGCTTATTGCTCGACTGCGTAGACAGAGCACTGCTTGCGATCCTTGCCCTTGCGCTCGAACCGAACGTGACCGTCGATCTTTGCGAACAGGGTGTCATCGCTGCCGATACCGACGTTGGTACCCGGATGAATATGCGTGCCTCTCTGACGAACGAGAATGTTGCCCGCGAGAACGAACTGACCGTCCGCGCGCTTCACGCCCAATCTCTTGGACTCGGAATCACGACCGTTCTTGGTAGAACCGCCGCCCTTCTTATGAGCGAAGAACTGAAAACCGATTTTCAGCATTTGTTACACCTCCATAACTTCAATATAATCAGGATACGCATCCCGCAGCGAGCAGACCGTCAGCATAAAGCCGGTCAGCACCGCCTGTACTGCATCTTCATCGTCGCAGACGGACGGGATGGTAAGGGTGACGCGGGGCTCGTCCTCAATGACCTTGGTGTTGGCGTGGTTGCCGAGCACGTCATTGATGGTACATTCCGCGAACGTGACCGCCGAGGAAACCGCAGCGCAAACGATGTCGCTGCCCTCGTCGGCATATCCGCTGTGCCCCGAGACGGCAAAACCGTTAATTCTGCCGTTTTGATTGAAAATCTCGACCTTTGTCATAATTACACGGAGATCTTTTCAATCTGCACCTTGGTATAGGGCTGTCTGTGACCGCGGAGGGACTTGGAGTCCTTCTTCGGGCGATACTTGAAGACGACGACCTTCTTGGACTTGCCGTTCTTCAGCACCTTTGCTTCGACGGAAGCGCCTGCCACAACGGGAGCGCCGAACTTAGAGTTCTCACCGTCCACGACTGCCAGCACCTGATCGAAGGTTACGGTTTGGTCAGCCTCAACGCCGAGCTTCTCGATGTAGATAACATCGCCCTCCTTGACGTTGTACTGCTTGCCACCGGTAACGATAACTGCCTGCATTCTCGATTGCACCTACCTTTATTGTAGTCTCGCTCTGGAGGTGTGAGCTGCCTCAACTTAAGACCTCTTCGACGCGGCTTATCCATTTTAGCACCGAAACCTCAATTTGTCAAATACTATTTGACCTTTTTTTGCAAATTTGTTATACTGTTTTTGAAAAAACCGCCCCTTTCGGCGGAAAGAAATCGAGGATTCGGATGAAACGAGTGATTTCCCTGCTGCTCCCGCTCGCGCTGCTGCTTTTACTGGGCGGCTGCGGCGAAGGCGCTCCGGCACAGAAGGAGCTTTTTGCAATGGACACGATCCTGTCGGTCAAGGTGTGGGGCAGCGAGTCTGCGCTCTCGGCAGTATCGGATGAGCTGCTGCGGCTGGACGCGCTGCTGGACGCAACCGATGCGGACAGCGAGATCGGTCGCCTCAACGCGGGGCAGACCGTCGGCGGTGAGACGGCGGCGCTGATCGAACAAGCCGCTGTCTACAGTGATCGGACGGGCGGCGCCTTTGACCCGACGGTCTATCCGCTCGTTCGGCTTTGGGGCTTTACCGGGCAGACGCAGCGGGTCCCGACGCAATCGGAGCTTGACGAGGCGCTGAAATCGGTCGGTACGGACCGTATTGATTTTTCCGACGAGGGCGTTTCTCTGCACGGTGACGCGGAAATTGACCTCGGCGGCATCGCGAAGGGCTATGCGGCGGAGCGCTGCGTTGCTCTGCTGGAGCAGAACGGCGCGACCGCCGCTCTCCTCTCCCTCGGCGGGAACGTTCAGACCTTCGGGACGAAGCCGGACGGCTCGGCTTGGCGGATCGGGATCGCGGACCCGAGCAGCCCCGCGCAGTCGATTGCAACCATCACCGTTCACGGCACGAAGGCACTGGTCACCTCCGGCGGCTATCAGCGTTATTTTGAAGCCGACGGAGTTACCTATCATCACATCCTCGACCCCGAAACCGGCTGCCCCGCGCAGAGCGGGCTTGCCTCCGTGACGGTGATCGCCGACAGCGGGACCATGGCGGATGCCTACTCCACTGCCCTGTTCGTGATGGGCTTGGAGAAGGCGGCGGATTTTTGGCGCGGAGAACAGAGCTTTGAGGCGGTGTTTGTCACGACGGACGGCGCGATCTACGCAACCGACGGCGTGACGCCCGAGGACTGCGAGTATACGGTGATCGAACGATGAAAACAAAAACTTGGCTTTTTCTGATCGGCGCGTTCTGCTTGCTCTGTGCTGCGGCAACGGTGCTCCTGCCGCTGCTTTCGACGCAGAGCGCGGCGGCGGAGGTCTATTCCGACGGTGTGCTTGTTCTGACGCTCGACCTGTCAAAGAACGGCGAATATACCGTGCGGAGCGAGTACGGTGAAAACGTCCTCCGCGTTGAGGACGGGAAGGTTTGGGTCTCTGCAGCGTCCTGTGCAAATCGGGACTGTATGCGCCATGCACCGTCCGACAGCGGTGCGCCGATCGTGTGCCTTCCCAACCGCATGGTCGTCCGTTTTCCGGAAAAATCGACTTTGGACGCCGTGGTCGGCTGAAAAAATAACACAGATACTTGAAATCTGCCCTCCGTTGTGTTACAATTATTACAAATTAGTAACACAACGGAGGGCTGTAAGATGAAACGAACGGTTTGCATTTTGACGGCGCTGCTGCTTTGCCTCAGCATCGCGGGTTCTTTTGCGGTACAGGTCGCGGCGCTGCCGTCCGACGAAATTCAGGCGGAGATCGACCGACTGAAGGAGGAGGCGGACGACTTGGCTGCCGAGCAGGAGCGCATTACGGCGGAGCTTTCCTCCGTTTCCGCGCAGCTCTCGGATTATGCACAGCGGAAGCTCGCGCTGGACCGTGAGCTGGAGCTGAAGCGGCTGGAGGTCGAGAATTTACAGGAGCAGCTCCACCAATATAATCTGCTCATTGCCGAGAGGCAGGCGGAGCTGGACGAGCTGCTGGAAAAGCAGAACGAGCTGACCGAGCGCTATAAGCTGCGGATGCGTGCGGTGCAGGAGCGCGGCGATATTTCCTTCTGGTCCGTGCTGCTCTCGTCGTCAAGCTTTACCGATCTGCTGACCGGACAGGCGATGCTTGAGGAGATCTCCCGCGCCGATCTTCAGATGATTTCCGCACTTGCGCAGACGGCTGGAGAGGTCCTTACGGCAAAGGAGGATTTGGCACGGGAAAAAGCTGCCCTTTCCGTTACACGTGAGCAGCTCGAGACAGCGCAGGAGACGCTGGAAAAGTCGCGTGCGGAGGCGGACAAAATGCTCGCCGAGCTTGCCGCCGACCGCGAAAAGCTGCGCGAGGCGGAATTGCAGGCGGAGGCGGAGGTCGCCGCACTGAGCGATCAAATTGCCCAAAAGGAGCAGGAGCTGACCGAGGCAAAGAAAAAAGAGCAGCCGCAGCCGACGGAAAAGGGCTTCCTCTTCCCTGTTGCGACGAGCGGCTTTGCCTGCGTGACCGACCCGTACGGCTACCGCACCAACCCGATCACAGGCAACTATCAGCTACATAACGGCATTGACCTTGCCGCAAACCTCGGCACGCCCATCTACGCCGCAAAGACCGGCACGGTCTCGACGGCGGCAAGCGGCTACGGCTGGGGCAACTACGTTGTTATTAACCACGGCGACGGGTACTCCACGCTCTACGCGCATCAGGACTACTACGTCGTCTCCGAGGGCGAGACGGTCACGCAGGGACAGGTGATCGGCTACGTCGGCTCTACGGGCAATTCCACGGGTCCGCACCTGCACTTTACCGTTTATTATAACGGCGGCACCGTCAACCCTGCCGGCTACATCGCAATTCCGTAAGGAAATTGCAAAGGAATTACAAAAATTTCAAATTGGACGAAATTTCGCACAGAGCTTCGGAAAACTCCGTCGAATAATTCGGTATCTTGGCAAGGTCGCACAGGGACAGCATTCCGACGACCTTGCCGTTGCTTTCCACGGGCAGGCGGCGGATCTGTTCACGCGCCATGAGATCGGTCGCCGTTTCCAGTCGATCCTCCACGCCGACCGAGATCACGCGGCGGGTCATGATCTCCGAAATCTTTACGCCCGTGGGGTCCTCGTCGGCGGCGACGCAGCGCAGCACGATGTCGCGGTCGGTGACCATGCCGCGCAGCCGTCCGTCCTTACTGCACACCGGCAGCGCGCCGATATTGTGCCGCGACAGCAGCCGTGCAGCAACCGAGATACTCTCTTCCGGCGTGACGGAAATGATTTTTGACGACATAACTTCTTTGACCTTCATGTAAAATACCTCCGATAAGATTTATACTGAAAGTATTGCCATAATTTTCTCGGAATAAACGAAAACCGAGCCGCCCTACAGCGGCTCGGTTTTACAGACTGTCAAAAAAGTCCGTAATCGTCAAAATCGGTTAACAATTTACGAGGTTTTGTTCTCTGCCTTTTGATTTACAAAAAACAGAGTATACCGAACTATATGGTGCAAAAAATGCTTGC
>OLSB01000713.1_pt1 | contig 37346 bp, 28 predicted proteins | sample 1672071 | NCBI WGS metagenome assembly OLSB01 (sample SAMEA3136642, study PRJEB25190) | human gut metagenome | biome: human gut; feature: human-associated habitat; material: faeces | place: Austria | collected 2013 | reverse complement strand
CCAGAGTAACTTCCACTTCTAACTTCCACTGTGGAAGTTACTTTGGGAATTCACTCGCCTAAACTTTTTTCTTTATTCCTAAAAAAAAGTGTTGACAATACCCAAATTTAGTGTTAAAATTATGGCAGTTCTAAGGAAGGATATGCTGTTGAATGCATATCGTACACTTGGAATGTTAAAGATAGCAACTCTCCTTTCTTTCCTTCTTTTTGTGTGTGTCTCAGTGGGAGTCGTGCCCCACTGAGGCCCCCCTAGGGGGGTATTTTTTTTACTCTTTTTGCTTTTCCCTTGTCTCGCCCCGGCTTTTCATATGCATTAAGCCGCAGGGCCGAACAATAAATCAGGCTGCATAGGCTGATTTATAGAAACGGACTGCCGCAAAGCGCCAGTCCGTACCATATCAATTTGATCAATTATTCATTACTGCTTATCAGTTGAGACCTAAGCTTGCCCTTAAAACGGTGAGCGCATCCACGGTCGTAATGCTGCCGTCGCCGTTATAGTCCGCCGCAATGAGAGCGTCACCCTCGAGAAGCTCAAGGCTGAGCGCATGTCTCATTATCAGCACAGCATCCGCCGCGTTGACCATTCCATCGCCGTTAACATCGCCAATGAGGATCTCCGGCGTGGGAGTCGGGTCGGGAGTCGGGTCGGGAGTCGGGTCGGGAGTCGGATCGGGAGTCGGATCGGGAGTCGGGTCGGGTTCCTCGGGCTGGGCAGGTATGGGCGCCGTGCCGCCGGAGAAAGGCGACAGCACCATAACGCTTATCGTTCCGAGTACTGTGCCGTCAACCGAAACGGTGAGTACATAGTTGCCCTGTTCCATGGCAAGGGGCATGTTCCATTCAAGGCTGATATGCGAATCCGTCCATGCAAGGGTCTGCTCTGCCGCATTGATGCCGCTCTTATAGCGCACCTCGGCCTGCGCAAGCACCTCCTCTTCGGTGATGCTCTCTCCGTTATCGATATTGACTATATGCGCAGTCTTTCCGGAAAGGGCTGCCATTGCGGTATCGGGAGAATAGATGTACACATTGGAAGTGCCGGTGGAAAGGCCGAAGCTTGAGCCGTTGGAATAGAGATACAGCGTTCTGCCCTGTCCGCCCGGGCCGCCCTGTCCTGCCGCAGTGGTGGAGATCCTTGCATACGTTCCGCTTGCCGCAACCGTCCAGATGGGTGCGGTCGAAGAATCGGTGGTGATCCCAATTGTATAGCTGGGATTCCAGCTTCCTCCGGAGGTCGTATAAGCAAGATAACAGTTCGTTCCGTCAATGGTGCAGTAAATATGCCCTGCCGCATCGCGGTACCATGTGTTAGCTGCGGTGACGCCTGTTATCGAGTACTGGCTGCCGCTTGCGGATACGGTGACCGCGCTGCCGGAAACGGAAGAGCCGCCTGTGAGCGCATAGGTGGAGGAGGTATTCGTAATGATGGCAGGAATGCCTGCGGTCATGGAGGTTGTCCTTGCATAGAGCGTGCTGGTTTCTCCAACGGGCTTCCATACAGAGCTTCCCTCGCCTATCTCGGGAATTTCCGGCACGGATGCACTGCCTGCATTTACCGCGCTTGCGCTTGCGACCTGCGAACCGTTCTTATAAAGGTAATAGGTCTGACCGGCAACGAGAGCATCGCTTGCGAAAACAACGCTTGTTGCCGCGCGTGCATTGCCGTAGAAAATGACAGTGCTCTCGAAAACTGCAGTGTTGGCAGAGTTATATATAGCGATCGGATCGCCGGAGGAGAAGCTTATGCTTGAACCGCCGCCCCAGCCGCTTGAGCCGAACCTGACATACACGCCTGCATTCGGGGTCTGAACCATACCCGAGCTGCCCACGCCGATGGTGCTGCCGCCGATAAGATTCATGCTGCCGTCGCAGTCGAGCGCAGCGTTGCCGTTGCCGGGCGCATAGACCTCAAGATTACCGCCGTAAACGGATAACTCGCCGTTGGAGTCCACTCCGTCGCCGGTGCAGCCGTGGCATATGAGGCTGCCGCCATACATGCGGAGCAAGAAGGAATAGCCGGAAAGGTCTCCGTTAGCGGCATTTACGCAGTCGTCATCGGAGTAAACATCATAGTTTCCGGAAAGCACATAGATATTCGCCGCCTCAATACCCTCATAGCTGTCCGTAACAGTAAGGCCGATAGCTTCATCGTTTCCGTCCTCTTCGCCAAGGAACATACGATAATCGGCGTGTACGCCGTCATCGCCGCTTGCAAGAAGGAAGGTACCGCCGCGGATAATAAGATCGGTGTTGCTGTGCAGGGAATCGTCCGCCGAATCAACGGTCACGCTGCCGCCATAGAAGGTGAGGCTGCCGTTGCCGGACTTAATGCCCTTTGCGCTCGGGTCGGTATCCTTATTATACGAGGAGTTGGTATGTCCATCGCAGCAGGTGATGTCAAAGACACCGCCGTATATCGTGGTCTCGCCTGCGCTCTGGAATCCGTCGCCAACGCTGTCAATGGTAATATCTCCGCCGTAAACATAGATATCGCCATCGCTCTCATCAAGGTTTTCCGACTTAATGGCGTCACCGCCGCAGGTGATATCAAATGTTCCGCCACAGATCATTACCCTCTCGGCGGCATAGATGCCTTCGTCTGCGGAATTTATGGTGATATTGCCGCCGGTAATGAGGATCGTACCAATTGAAGTATCATCGTTTTCAGCCTTGACGGCATCGTTGCCGGTGGTCGTGACATTGATATTGCCGCCCCTGATGTCTATCTCGTTGTCGCCGGAAATACCGTTGTATACGGAATTGACGTTCAGTGTCAGCTCGCTTATCTCCAGCATCGAGTCAACGCCCATCTTGATGCCGTTCTTAGCGTTGGCGTTAATGTTGAGCGTGCCGCCGCCGTTGAGATAAACGGTTGCGCCTGTCTTGGCCTTTATTACCGCGCTTTCGGCATAAAACTGATTGCTGCAGTCTCCGCCGTCCTCGGCAGGGCCGTAGTTATCGCTGTTATTGAAGGCGGCATCCGTCAGGGTATTGACCGTACCCGTAACAGCTGTGATTATCACGGCTGCCTGGCTATCCTTCTTTACGGTTATCGGGGAAGTGAAGCTGCTGGTCAGGTTAAGACCGTTGAGCAGCAGGAAAGCATTGTTCTTTGCTTCCTTCTTGACGTTGATGCTTGCGTCCGTCGCGGTTCCATCAAACACATAGGTTCCGCCGTTCTTCTTTATAGCGACGCTGGGAATGGAATCGGCATTTCCGGTATAGACGGTATTGCCGTCAGCATCGGTGGTCTGCTCCAAGCTGCGCTCGGTCTCGTCCGCCGGGTTAAGCCCGACAAGCTCATAATTGGTTCCGTCACCCTCGATAACGGTAACGCTATAACCGCTGAAAACAAAGGTGGTGTAGCCGACCGGCACATCCATTATCTGCGTATAGCTTCCGCTGCCGGTGTTTGCCGTCACCGTGACGCTGACAACGCCGACAGCGCCGGGCTTGGCATTGACGATGACCTCATGTCCTCTAACATAACAATCCGCAATATTGCTGTCGGACGAAGCTGCGGAGAGCTTGTACGATTCAAAGCAGCTTAGCTCTGCGCTGATAACCGCGCCCGTGTTACCCATGCTCTGCTTGCTGAGCGTTAGCTTTTCGCTGTCATATGTCGCCGCAAAGACGGGGAGCATACACATGACAAGCGCAGCGCAGACAATGAGGCAGATGATCCTTTTTTCATTTTATAACCTCTTCTTCTCGGAAATGGATTTCAGGTTAGCAGAAATGTATTGCCTGATCGAGAACATATAAATTATATCACATTCGCGTCCGGTTGTTTAGAAAAAATTTTATATCCTGCTGAATTTTCTTCCGTACGCTCCGGAAAAGCAAGAGTCGGGATACGGCAAGGCGAACCAACAAGTGATCTCCCCTAAACAATAAAAACACGAACCGGCTGCCGGTTTACCGGCTCGGTTCGCTTGACATTGGACAATTCAATTGTTCGGCTTCGCTTGGTTTGACCGTTCAGCCGACATTCTTCCGTACAAGGCGTACTATTACCCTGTTTCTTCCGCCATAGGTGCAGGTATAGAGCGTCATATCCCAGCCCTCCTCAAGCAGCCTATCGACGTCAGTTGCGCCGAGTATTTCCACGGATACAACGGCGTATTCGATCGTCTCGCCGTCCATGTCGGTGAAAAAGGCGGAATCGCCGGGCTTCAGCTTGCTTAGCCTGCCAAAATGCCTGTCGAAATTATGCCCTGCTATCACGATATCATCGCTCTTTGTCGAGCCCATCTGCCTGCAGGGCGCAATCTTCAGCCGGGTATAGTCCCAATCCTCCATGACGGGCAGCTCAAGCTCTATAGCCGGTATGCTCAGATAACCGATATAGCCGTAACCGTTGATAACCTCCACGGTCATCTCGTATGAGCGCAGCACCTCTTCCTCATCATATGGGTCGACATGCGCAGATGGGGTGGGATTCTCCTCCCTCTGCTCCGCGCATTCCGAAATGACCTCGCGCACGGCGTCAAGGACGGTATCGGAGAATTCGCCTGCCTGCTCGCTTTCACTCCGATTGCCAAGCAGCAGTATCAGCGCCGAGGCGACAAGGCAAGCCCCCAATATCATGAAAAGGAAACCCAGTTTACGCTTCATTGTTCGTTCTTATTCTTATTTGACTTCAGGCACATTACCCAACCTGCGGCAAAAAGTACCACGCCTGCGGAGGCAAGCACCGGGATGGGCCAATTAAGCTGCCCCGTCTGGATGAGTTTTGCGGTGTTAGTGACGATGACAGCCTCATCGGTATATCTGTAAGTTACCGCATAGCCGCTCGGAACATTCTGCTCGATAACAGTCCATGAATGCTCCTTGGGCAGCTCCGTCCAGGTATAGGTCCAGCCGTTTTCATCGTTCAAAACTGCAGTCGCATACGGTTCGCCGTCCATAAGGAGCTGAACCGTGACGGAATCGGGATGCGTTTCGCCTTCTGCATCCTCCCAGACCTTGATAACGGTTATCTCCGTATATTCGGTAGGCTGCGGTTCATACGCCTCCGCCTTTGGAGAGGCCTCGATATCGTAGAGCCATTCCGAACCGTCCGCACTCGTCATTGGTATAGCAGCAAGGAAGGGCGCGGTATGATAATAACCATCAAGCTCGCCTGCCTGCGCTATGAGATAAAGCCCAAGGTCAAGCCCGTCAAAAACGACCGCTCCGTCCTCTCCTGCGGTATTGGTAATGCCCGGAATGGCATTATCCTCCGCATATTCCTTCAGACTGTCCGCCAGCCCTTCCGCATTCAAATCGTCAAGCGATGCTCCGCTGCCTGCGAATTCCTCGGTCAGCTCAAAGCGCGGCGCCGTTCCCTCGAGAACGATGTTTCCTGCCTTGTACAGCGTGAAGGCTGCTCCGTAAACGATATTGTGTTCATCGCTCGTATCGTGAAGCGTAACGGTTATCGAACCATTGCGGTCCGGGTCTATAGCGCTGTCGGCAAGCACGCCTGCCGCCATTACGACGGTGATCAGCAGTGCAAGAACAGCGGCTGTCCATCTCATTTTCTTTGTCATATGCTATCTCCCTGCTTCATATTGTCAGTCGGAGTCGTCATTGTTGTCACTGTCTTTCTTCCTGCCGCTTTGAACAAACAGCGATATCAGCAGCACCAGCAGCATGGGCGCAGCCACGGCAGGGGCGACGATAAGCGGATCTATTCTGAACGCGTCGTTTGGCACATAGACTACGGGCTTGGGTGCTTCCGTCTCTATACGCCTGCCCTGGACGAGCAGCCTGTGCGTATTGATGCCGTAGGGCGTACAGGTTACCAGCGTGCAAAGATCCTCGCCGTCCATCACATAGAGCGCCGAAACCTCGGAAGGCTCGACGATAAGCACCTGAAACACCTCATAGGTCAGCACCCTGTCAAGCACGGTCACGGTGAAGGTATCGCCCGGCTCCAGCTTGTCAAGGTTGGTAAACAGCTTCGCACTCGGAAGTCCCCTATGCGCCGAAATCACGCAGTGCGTACTCTCCCCACCTACGGGCAGGCTGCTGCCTTCGAGATGTCCGGCAGCGCTGTTAAGCACTGTATCCGATGTTCCATGATAGATGGGAAGCTCGACCTTGATCTTATCGATGCCGACATAGCCCATGATGCCCGAACTGTCGACCCTGAGCATATCCATATAGCCGTCAAGCCTATCATAATACATGAACGGATAGTCCATCGAGCGCAGCGCGGCATTGTATTCATCCGCTTTTTGGAATATTTCGGTATAGTCCTTTTCCGTCATCTGCGACAGTGTGGCCTCATAATCAACTATCGCCTTGGACTGCACCTTAGAATTTACATAATCGCTTATGGTGGGATACAGCATAACGCCAAGCCCGACAAAGAATACCAGGACCAGTATTATGTATGCAACGTTTTTCTTCATGGTTCAGGCTTTACCGTTCCCTTTCGCTGCCCGTTTGCTGTGATTCCTGCAAAATAGGTATATCCTTGGGGGTGCGGAGGGCGCAGCTCCCCCAAGGATGGTTATGCGGTGGACAGGCTCAGCTGTCTTATCTTTGATTATCGGTTCAGTTCTTGGAAGCTGACATTCTCTTCTTTGTTGCAAAGAGGACGACCGCAGCGACCATGAGCACGCCGCCGACGATGTAGAAGATCGTGGTGCCTATGCCGCCGGTGGAGGGAAGCTCGGAGCCGGTGGAGTTGACGATATCAAGACCCATTGTAGCATCGAAATTCTTCCATTCGTCTTCGCCCTGATTACGATACTCAAAGGTAAATGTCTTAGCTTCGGTGTTGAAAGAGATCTGAATCTCTATCGGAGCATTGAGCAGATTGTAACCATTGGGAGCGATAAGCTCGGTCAGGGTGTAGATGCCTTCGCCAAGACCCTTGAAGGTTATTTTACCATCAGCATTGACATAAGCGTCCACATTAATGGGGGTTGATGTGGTCTGCTGGGTTACCGTATTGATCTTGATGTATTTCTGATCGGGATTCTCAACATCATAGGATTCCAAGTTTACATTCTCATCATAAGGACTGGTTGTGGTGTAAGATCCGTCGCGGAGCATGTAATAGATCTGTTCGCCTTCCTGGGGCTCATAATCATTCGAAACAGGAACATACATCTCTTGATTGACGAAAATGATACCAATGGAGGTTCCGCTCAGATTGAACTTTGCGCCGGTCAGTGCATGGCCTTCGCTGTCAACCTTGTTGATGGTGAACTGGGTGCTGAAAGTATCCGTAGAAGAAGTGGGCTTTTCTCCTTCGGGCTCTACAGGCTCATCTTCAGGAACAGTCGGATCAACAAGGGTGTAGGTGAAATGAGCTGTGTTGACATTGTCTGTGTCAATGCCGATCTGCTCATTTACCGTACCGGTGTACTTGATCTCGATAAGGTGGGAAGAGGAATCTTCATATATGGGATGCCAGTATCCGTCAGTATCCTTAGCAGCCCAGGGAATGGTTACCTCGAAGGTGAAGTCATTGCCGTATACAACGCTGTAGGGTTCGGGTGTTGCGGGGTCTTCATCGATAACCAGCTTTTCGCCATCTATGTATACTTCAAGATCGTCGTTGAAGGTGATACCGGTGGGCAGAGTATCGTCGATGATATAAGAGGTAGCAAGCTTATCGCCAACGCCGTTGGTTGCAACGACAGGAACAACAAAGTTCAGAGTCTCTCCGATATTGGCGGAGTTGATGTAAACACGACCGCCATCAACATCGATGTACTTACCCCCATTATCCCAATCCGGCTCCTGGTTCTTATCAATGATGGTAACATCGGGAGTGACGGTATCCACGGAAACTGCTATGCCGAGCGTGCTGGTGACATAGTAATAACCATAGGGCAGATTCTCGAACACAACGGTGGACGATGTGGCCTCTTGATATGCCGTCTGGGTGAGCAGATCCTTATGAGCTGTCAACCATGCACTGATAGTCTCAGCCGTTGCGCCTTCCTTGATGGTGACATTGTAAACGTTTTCAACAACGGTCGGGGTAAGAACAAAAGGATTAAGCGCATCCTCGGTGTCGGTAAGAGCGGCAAATAATGCATCGGATTCACCGGTTTTTGTATAGGTATAGGAAATGTTAGTTCCGCTGTATGTAGCGTCGAATACCTTGTAAACGGTGTAGGTTCTTCCAATGGTTGCATTCTGAATGGTGAGTGTTCCATCATTCTCTGCAACCGCAGCGGTGCATACTCCGACGAGGAGCAGTGTAGCCATCAGAAAAGAGAGGAGTTTTTTCATTTGTTTTTGCCTTCCTGTAGTATTGTTGTTTTGGACAGTATGCTTAGCTGCAAAAGCCGTAAGGACTCACCGCAAAAGCCCTTTTCTTTTGTGTTGAAGCGCTGTTCAACTATAAGAGGTGCTGTTGATTTGAGCAGTCACCTGATATAACATTGGTATGCCGCCCATTTGGGGCCGAAACAATCGGTATGCCGCCCATGATACAGTACAAAGTACCGCCGGTCGGAGGCCCTGCTTCCACTATTTGGCAAATTGTGTATAAAGGTACACCTTTATGCACAACTGCCCGGCTCCGGCAAAGCCGCCTTGACATTGCAAAATAAGTCAGAATCCATCAAATTCCGACATATTTCCCGGGGGGCGTTCGAAGATTATACTATAAACGGCGGTTTGCAGTCAATACAACAAAGTGCACTTTTATGTGCAGAAAGTGAATATATTTTCACATAATCCGCACTCCGGCCTTTCAAATCGGGCAATGCACTTATCCGCCGTATCAGTGCCATCATTGCGCCATTTTTCTGTCTGTTTGAACCGGCTGCCGTTATTCTGCCGTTTCTCCGCACAGCAATACCTCCCCCTTGTACGCAAGGGGGAGGCTTCGTGCATTGAATTGTGTTTATCAGTCGTCGATCTCCATATCGATGACGGCTCCGGTCACGGCGTTGACGGTGAACTCATATTCCGCTCCGCCCGATTTGAACTCTATCTCATAGACCATTCTGCCGTCGTCCTCGGTAAGCTCGATTTCAAGGCCGCTTATCTGGTCGGCATTAAGGTTCACCCTTGCAAGGGCTATTGCCAGCGCTTCGTCCTCCGTAATATAGTTTCCGTTCTGGGGAACGGACTCAATGCCCTCACGGTCGGACTCGATTATTGCTCCGGTAGCGGCATTGATCTCGTAATCGTACTCATAGCTCGCAGTGTCGAACTCTATCTCGTAGACATAGATGCCGTCGTCACGGTCAAGCTTTATCTCATAGTGCCTTATCTCGCCTTCGGTCACTCCGGCATGGGCAAGCGCAATGCTCTTTGCTTCGTCCTCACCGATAAGGGTCTGGGGAGCTGCGGAGGGTTTGGGCGTGGTCGGATTGCTGTTTTCCCGGGGTTCGCGCTCTGCCTTGATGATAGCTCCGGTCACGGCGTTTATCTCATACTCGTACTCATAGCTCGATGTTTCGAAATCTATCTCGTAGACATAGACGCCGTCGTCACGGTCAAGCTCTATCTCATAGTGCCTGATCTCGCTTGCGGATACCCCTGCATGGTTGAGCGCAATGCTCTTTGCTTCATCCTCGCTGATAAGGGTCTGGGGAGGATTGGTGGGCTTCGGGGTGGAATGGTGACCGCTTCCGATGGGCTCGCGCTCCGACTTGATTATCTCGCCGGTCACAGCGTTTATCTCATACTCGTACTCATAGCTCGCAGTGTCGAACTCAATCTCGTAGACATAAACTCCGTCGTCACGGTCAAGCTTTATCTCGTAGTTGCTAATATCGCCTGCGGATACTCCGGCATGGCTGAGCGCAATGCTCTTTGCCTCGGCCTCGCTGATAAGGGTCTGGGGCGCATCGGTGGGCCTCGGGGTGGAATAGCCGCCGCTTCCGATGGGTTCACGCTCCGACTTGACTATCTCGCCGGTAACCGCATTGATATCGTACTCGTACTCATAGCCTGCGGCGTCGAACTCTATCTCATAGACATATATGCCGTCGTCATAGTCGAGCTTGCTCTCGTAGTTCACGATCTCGCTCTCGGTCACTCCCGCATCGGCAAGGGCAATGCGCTTTGCTTCCGCCTCGCTGATAAGGGTCTGGGGCGCAGCGGTGGGCCTCGGGGTGGAATGGTGGCCGCTTCCGATGGGCTCACGCTCGGACTTGATTATCTCGCCGGTTACTGCGTTTATCTCGTAATCATACTCATATTCCGCAGTATCGAACTCGATCTCATATTCCCAAACATCGTGTTCGTTCTCAAGCTTTATACGGTAGTTGGTGATATCGCCTTCATCGACGAGCGCATGGCTGAGCGCAATGGCCTTTGCCTCATCCTCGCTGATAAGGGTCTGGGGTGCGCCGGAGGGAACAACAACGGTCTCGCCCCTGAAAATGGAGTTAAGGTCGCTGATGCTGAGCCCTGCAAGGTCGGAGAAGCTGTAAGGCATACCGGCGTCGATTATGGACTGAATGAACTGCGCCTTGCCATCGGTTATGCCGTATTCGCTCGCAAGCTGCGCAAGCGACTTGTTGGCGACGTCCACGAACTGGCTGAGCACCTGTCCGTTTACGGACATCTCCGTGAGCAGCGCATTGACCTCTTCGGTAAGGCGGTTCTTCAGCTTTTCGCCTGCCTCGGCATCGTCGCTTTCAACGCTGATGAGTATCGAGTTTGCGATTTCGGTGAGGTAGCCATGCTTGAGCATGGAGCCTACTATCGCATTGACAGCGACTTCCACCGTGCTGCCCGAAAAGTCCAGGCCTTCGACAATGATCTTTGCATCATCGTTGAGGGGGGTTACGCTTATGACCCTGTTGTCCTTATCGACCTTGAGCTCGATGCTCGGGTTTACGTCGAGAAGCACGGTCGCATAAGCGGTGTTGGTCTTATTCTTCGGCATTATTCCGTAGACGCATACTGCTATCAGAAGGAACGCCGCTGCGGCAGCCACGACCTGGCTCAGAATTCTGCGGCTTATCCTCCTTTTCTTGGGAATGGTATAAACATCCGCATCGGCGGAACCGCTTCCGCTGCTGCATTCGCTGTTTATCCTGTCAAATGCCTCGGGCGCCGCCACGTCAATAGCGTGTGATATTCTGCGCTCGGTCATTTCGGTTGTGGTCATGTTTTCCTTTTTCATATTTCCATCCTTTCCTTGATGTTTTCGTCCTCAAAATAGGCTCTTCTCAATTTATTTATCGCTCTGTGGTATTTTGAGATGACCGTCGAAGTCGGAAGATCCATGAACTCGCCGATCTCTCTGTACTTAAAAAGCGATACCGCATGGAGAATTACGATGCTGCGTTCATCCTCGGACAATAGCTCTGTAAGCCTGCGAATGGTCATGATCTCCTCACGCCCCATAAGCTCGTTGGATTCGAAAGCCGTTTCCCACTCGTCATCATCGAGCTGTACGCTGCGGCTTCTGTCATTCAGCCGCTTGTAGCAAAGGTTCTTGGCTATCGTCAGTATCCACGCCATCGGCTTTCCCCGGGAAGCATAGCCGCCGGCGGCATGGTATAGCCTGACAAAGCAATCGTGCAGCACATCCTCAGCGTCCTGGGGGTGCTTCAATATGCTCATCGCATAGCCATAGACAGAAGCTTTGGTCAGCCTGTATAGCTTTTCAAACGCGTCGCCGTCGCCGGCAGCGGTTTGGGAAATGAGTTTGTCGAGCAGTTCGGAGTCCTTTGCCTCCTCGCTCACGGTGGTAAACAGTAACAGCATCTTTCTCTCCTTTCAATCAGGTAATCGTTGGAAATGCCATTTTATTGCGCATTTCAACAATATATTTTAATTAAATAGGATCGCAGCGCCGCTGCGACCCAAAAGCATGTCATTATTGAACCTGATCCAGCTTGGAATAATCAGGAGTGTTCGGGGGCTCTGCCTCCGGATTGGTCTCCAGAACGGTGAGCTTGGTAATTATCCACTTTCCGCTGAATTTTTCCAAAATTACTTCGTATCTTGCGTTCGTCCATTCCGGCGCGGGCTCGGTAATGTTATCGTCATATGGGGATGCGATTATCTGCGTGACCGTTTCGCGCACGATGAACTTCGCTTCCTTTGACCAGGGATAGACCGAGAAACTCTCTATCTTCAGGTCATAGTTGTAGCTTTCCACATGGTAGGCATCATATTTCCCCGAAAACAGGGCGGTATCCATTATGCGCTCGCCGTCCGAAAAATGGTCGTAGAGTGTGGAGACGCTGTTGTCGTTCAAAATGCAGTCCGCCCTCAGCGCCATGCCCTCGGTGACGATGATATAGTTATTGCTGATGTACATAGCCTCCACAAATGCGGCGTAGCAGAGCAGCACGACGGCTGCAATTATAAGCACTACACGGAGCACATACCATACGGAACGCCTTGTGCGGGCAAGCTTATCCGCTTTCTGCTCCTGCTGCCGGGTGTATGTAAGCGTTTTCTTTCCCTTTTTGTCCATTCGAATGTCCTTTCGTGAACATATTTTTCCATATTAGCAGTATAGCATTTTTATTTGCAAATTGCAAGTTTGCGATTCATCTTTTGAAAGAAACCGGCCGCCGCAAAAGCGAACTTTGCTTTTGCGGCAGCCTTTTGTTGTCGGTTGTTTTTTTCCTAAGCCCCAAAGGTGAGCATGGATTTATTCGCTGAACCTTGCGGTGATGAACATGAATAATGAGTCGGTTAGGTCGTAAAAATTGGGCGACGGTTCATCGCTGTCATCGAAAAACCTAACCTCCAAATCGGTGGAAAGCAATTCGCCGGTATTATTGTGATACCAGCCGAGGAATTCATGACCTTCATCGGGCACCGCACGAAGGTACGGAACAAAATCACCCGTATACTCATCTCCATCATCTACGAGCAGATCAAATCTGCCGCCGCCCTCACTTCTTATCTCAATTTCCGAATCAAGCGTGTAATAATCTCTCCCGGTTCCATCCCAAAATTCCGTCAATGTGCCGTCCACATTCCACATAAACCACTTCACATTCGGGCAATTCTCGATCGTACAGTACCGCACCGATGCTTCTTCTGCTGAGATTACCAACAACTCCGGACAGTCTATTACCTTTAAAATGTCAAACTCGCTCGAAAGCTTTATGCTCTCGATATTCTGCGACTCCACAAATAAATAGTGCAATCGGTAGCAAGTCTCGAGATTGAGCTCTCCGACAAGCTTGCCGCTATAATTAAGCACGCCTCTTAACGCTACATAACTCAGTCTGCCATCGCCGTTGAAGTAGAATCCATTGCAGTTTTGCCCCCTGCTGCCGAAATGCCATGTGTTATAATCAAGCGGATTATACGCGGGGTTAATTTTTTCACCGTTCTTTACACCGTTTTCATCCTCGGTTTCAAGGAATGCGAGTACCATATCGCGGTCGAAGCAGTCGAGCTCCGAGTTTGGCCCCGGTGTAGAACTCTCGGGAGCCTCTGTATCCGGCGCTGTCGTAGGCTGCTCAGTCGCCGGCTGTTCCGTTGCCGGGGGAGTGTTGTTACTAATGTTTTGGCTTGGTGTCGTGCAGGCTGTGAGCATAATGCAGATAATCAGCATGATGCAGGGAAGCAGATAACGCTTTTTCATAATTCTTTCCTCCTAATAATTGAAGTGTTACGCGATAACTTCGCCAAATAGGGCATTCGATTTATGAACAATGAACAAATAAAAAGAATAAGCTCATAAAGAATGCCGTTTAACTTGATTATTAATATTTTATACCCTATATGCTACACTGTCAAGTAAAATTTTGACTTTTTCTCAAACTTTTTCTTTCTAATATGGTTAAGCAGAAGCCGAGCCGACCAATAATGCTTATCCTAAGTAAAAAACCGGCCGCCGCAAAAGCGAACTATGCTTTGGCGGCAGCCCTTGATGATGAAGAATTAAATGTTATGATTCCTTTTTGATGTACTGAATGTACGCATAGTCCGAATACCGCCTGCAGGTCTCATCCAGAAACTCATGCACCTCGTTGCGAAGCTTTTCGCTCGCTTCCTTGACCGAAAGCGTACTGTCGGGGAAAAACGGTTCGCTTACATATAATGTCCTGCGAGGTTTTTTTATGAATTTAAGGATACCCTTCCGCCTCTGGTATGTTACCGCAACGGCGATCGACGGAACGTCCCATTTGCAGGGATACTTGAACGATGCCGACGGAAAATTGCGTACGAAATTGCAGTAAGGCCAGATATGCGCCTCCGGGCAGATAGCGATTCCCCTGCCCTGGTCGAGCCTGAGCTTCAACGCCTGCATGAACTTGGGCATTCCGCTGAAGCCGGTCGGCAGCGGTATGCAGCCTATCATCTGCTCAAACGTCCTTAGTCCCTTTATCGAAACCGCATCGGGGTTTGCGATAATGTGCGCCTTATAGGGGAGCGACACAAGAGGGCCTACAAAGGCGTCGGTAAAATGTGTGTGGTTCAGATAGATGAAGTATCCGCCCTTATGCTGCATTTTTAGCCTTTTGAGCGCCGAACGGTTCTTGATGCGAAAGCCGCAGAAAAGGTAGCAGAAGATGGATACCAGCGGAACGGCAACCAGGTAGTATGCCATCCATTCGAGAATACGCCATGCCTTATTTGTCGGGGCAAACGGGAAATCCTTTCCCACCTCGACCTGCTTGATAGAAGTCCCGGCAAAATCCTCGTTCACTTCGTCCGTATAGTAGACGACCTTGGGTTTAGACATGCTTGACCCCTACTCCGTCCACGGGGGACTCCACGGGTTCTTCATGTTCCTGTCCCAATGCGGCAAGCTGTTCCGCGCACTCTATCGCCCTTGCCTTAGCGTGCACGGCGACCGTATCGGCTATCATGGATTCCATCTCATCCATGCAGTGATCGAAATCGAACTGCTTTGCATAGCCCAAATACCCTTCGCCGCAGCGTTTGCGCTCCTCCGGATTATCGAGCCACCAATCAATCTTGGATGCGAGGTCCTCCGAATCGTTGACCCTGAACAGGTTGTTCGGTTCACGGGCAAAATACTTGGTCGCGCACCTCGGAGAATCCGCAATTATCGGCACGACTCCGCAGCTTATCGCTTCAAGACAGGCAATGGCTTCGATCTCTATCTCCGCAGGATGAACATACAGATCCGAATAGTTGATAACCTTCACCAGCTCTTCCCTGGTGAAGAAGCTGAAGATGGGCATATTCGGCAGTTTCTGCGCATACTCACGCAGCTTTTTCTCCTGCGGGCCGCTTCCGGCAAAGATGAGCTGTATCCGTTCGCGGTGCTTTGACCTGTTGACGGCGTCTATCAGCACTCTGTGCCGCTTTTCCTTGCTGTACCGTCCTGTGAACAGTATGACGAATTTATCGCGAAGCTCTTCCGGCTTTTCGGTAGGCGTCGGTCGGAATCGCCTGTTCACTCCGTTGGATATGACACGGTTGGGAACGGTGGTGTTGATTACCCGTTCGAAAACGGTGCGGATAAACTCCGTCGGATAGTGAACGCAGTCGACGTACCTATATACATTGCGGTAGAAGATTTTGTAGACCAGCCTGTTCACAAGCTTGGAGTTCATCATAAATATGTGGGTGGTAAAGTTTTCCGCCTGGCAATGGAAGCCTGCGGTAATGGGGATATCCCGCTCCAGCGCCATCCTGACGCCCTTGCATCCGAGCATGAAGGGTATCATTATATGCACTGCGTCCGCTCCGTCGAGCGCGGCGGCGATGACCGCCTCGTCCACCTTTGCAAGCGAGACTCCATTCTTGGCCAGATAGCCGTTCAGCGGGCCAAGGTTCAGCGTAGGAACAACATAAAAGTCCTTTTCTCCGCGCCGAAACTCATCGGCGCATACCACCCTGACGGTGTGCCCATGCTCGCGCATGGAGCGGACAAGGTTCATAGCGGCAATGGTCGTTCCGTTATTCTCCCTGCCGAGCACATCGCAGATCACGGTGAGAATCATTCATACCTCCTGTTTTCTGTATTTTCCCCCGCTGCATATGCAACAATCGTTCCGTGTACCAAGGAGCCTGTCCCCATTCCACGTAACACGAAAATTATAACAAATCAAGGTAGTTATGTCAAGGCAGGCACTGCAAGCATAAAGCCGGAAGCGCTCAGGCAAATTCCTATAAAACGCTGCTAAACATCCATGTCCGCCATGCGCTTCTGTGTGCAATCCGCCATAAACAGCACATACCGCCGCAGACCCGAAAAAGCCGTGGCTTTCGTTCGCAGGGTATTTCTTCCTCACTCCAAAAACGCTTTAGCACGCTGACCGATAGGAGCAGCGTGCCAAAGCAAAAATGATTACTAAAGATGGCTTAATCTAAATTGATATCCGGCTGATACAATACCTGTCCGGTTTTTTCGTCAATTTCAGTTGAACTCGACGAATTATTCTATCAATCCGATTTATATTCGTCTATCTCCGGGGAGTTAGTCGAATGAATATTCGTCTATCTCCGGGGAATTAGTCGAATGAATATTCGTCTATTTCCCTGACTACATCAATTATCGTATTATCGCGATACATGATAAGCCCAATGACCTTATCCTTGAACCTAATGGATTCGGGATTTCCGACTATGCGATACGCCCTCTTCTGAAGCTCCTCTATGTCATAGACGGGCAGACCCGCCTCAATGAGGCGTTCCTTGATCTCGGGACGCGAGGGATTGACGGCGATGCCCTGCTCGGACACGAAGACATCAACAACGCTGCCGGGGGTGGTAACGGTTGTGACCTTTTCGACAACGGTGGGTATCCTGCCCCTGTACAGCGGGCCGACGATGATGGTCAGGCTTGCGCCTGCCGCCGCATCGGGATGGCCGCCGATCGCACCCATGACGATGCCATCAGAGCCGGTCACGACGTTGACATTAAAGTTATTGTCTATCTCGAGCGCGGAGAGAATGCAGAAGTCGAGCTGATGGGTCGCTGAACCCTTATTGGCATAGCTTGCATAATCCTCGCCGGAGATCTGCTGATGATAGAAATCATTTTTCAGCGATTCCGCCGCGATAAGGTCGAAGGACTGAACGTCCAGCACCTTTTTGATAAGGCCCTCCTCGTGCATTTGGGTGATCTGTCCGGTGATGCCGCCGAGAGCATAGCCGCACTTTATGTTCTGAGCTATCATCTTCTCACGGATATAGCGGCAAGCCGCAAGGGACGCACCGCCGGAGCCCATCTGCATGGAGAAGCCGTCATAGAGATAGCCGGAGGCTTCGCAGACTTCTGCAGTCATCTTGGCTATCAAAAGCTCCTTGGGGTCCTTTGAATAGCGTGTTGCGCCGCTCATGATGCCCTTGGGATCGCCGACGCTGTCCACCTTTACAACATAGTCAACGTTATCCTCCGGAATGGCGCAGGGGGTATTGGGGTAATCGACCAGGCATTCGGTCAAAATTACGACCTTATCGGCGTACTGCGCATCGACCATAGCATAGCCGAGGCTTCCGCAGTTGGTGGTGTGGCCCTCGACACGGCTGAAGCCGTTGGCATTGCCGTAATCGTCGCTGGAAGGCGCGCCCAGGAAAGCTACGTCAATATGCAGTTCGCCTGCGGCTATCGCAGCGGCACGGCCGCCGTGGGAGCGGAATACCACGGGAGTGTCCATGAGTCCGTGGGATATTTCGGTCGCGAGCTTGCCCCTAAGTCCGCTGGTTTCGATGCGCTTGACCACGCCGTTCCTGATGTGCTCGACGAGGGGCGCATGTATGGCCTGAAGGGAGCTTGCCGCAACGACAAGGTTCTTGATGCCCATCTTTGCAATGGCGTCCATGACCATGTTGACAATATAGTCGCCGTTTCTGAAATGGTGATGGAAGGATATCGTCATGCCGTCCTTGAGTCCGACCGCCTTTATGGCGTCCTCGATGGAGGGGACGAGCTTGCCGTCGCTGCTCATCCTCTGGCGGAAGGTCTCCCTGTTCTTGACCTTTGTTCCGGTATATTCGCCGTGATAGCTGATATCGTCAATACCGTGTATAGAAGAAAGCTTTGTTCCGTCCATGCTTATACCTCCTCGACTTTGAATTCGGATGCGTGTTCGGCAAGATTCAAAAGCCTTCTTGCGCGAATTTCAACGGGCCTGTCTATCATCTTTCCGTTGAGCGAAGCGACGCCGGAGCCCCTTGCCTTGGCGTCCTCGATGGCTTCAACGGTCGCCCTTGCCTTGCGCAGATCCTTCTCGCTGGGCATGAACGCCTTATGCAGCGGCTCGATCTGTCGGGGATTGATGACGCTCTTGCCGTCAAAGCCCAGGGTCTTGATGATCCTGACCTCGTTGAGGAAGCCCTCCTCATTGTTGATATCTGAATAGACGGTGTCGAGCGCGGCAATGCCGGCGGTCCTTGCGGCAAGGAGTATCATATTCCTTGCGAAGAACAGCTCTGTGCCGTCCGCTCTCGTGGTCTTAAGGTCGGTCACGAAGTCCTCTGCGCCGAGCGCAATGCCGATAAGACGGTCGCTTGCGTGGGCAATGGCATAGGCGTTGAGCACGCCGTTTGCCGATTCTATGGCCGCCATCATGCCGGTCGCGCCGACGGGAATGCCGTTTTCACGCTCGATACGCTCTATCTCACGCTCGCAGTCGATGACGTCCTGAGCGGTTTCGGTCTTGGGGAGGCGCACTACATGCACGCCCGCACGCACGATAGCTTCAAGATCCTGTACGCCGAGTCCGCTCGCAAGGTCGTTGATGCGAACCACAAGCTCCTTGGAGCCGTAGCGCATATCCATGAGCGCATTATAGACGAGAAAACGCGCCGCATCCTTTTCCGCAAAGGATACGGAGTCCTCAAGGTCGAACATGATGGAATCCGCCCCGTAGATATAGGCATCCCTGACCATTGCCGGGTTATTGCCGGGGACGAACATCATGCTCCTCCTGAGCCTGTCCTTAACATATCGCTTTTCGCTCATTTTTTGACCCTCCAAACATAGTCGCTGTTCTCCGCCGCACGGTAGGCTGCGGTGGATACCCTTGCCCTGATGGTGCAGTCGAGTGCGCCCTTGTCAACTGCGGTAACGAACGCATTTTCAATATTAAGCTCGGCAAGCGTTTCACGAATTACCTTCACTATCTGCCTGCCGAACTGATTCATAACGCTGCTGGTGAGGGAGACCTCGATGCCGCCCTCAGTGCGAGGCTCCAGAACTATCTGGATGTCGCTCGACTCCATGGTGCCCGCAACGCCTGTGGTTTTAAGTTCCATTTTGTTCCTCCGGTAAATATCTGTCAAGGGGAAGCACCGCCGGGCGCCTCCCCTGTTTCATAAAAGGATCAAGCCAGTTTTGCTTCAAGATTTTCCTTGATCTTTGCAAGGAATTCAGCGCTGGTCACGGGGATCGCGGTGAAGCCGGGCTCCACGATGCCTGCGAGGTCCTTGGTCATATAGCCTGCGTTGAGGGTATCGAATACCGATTCCTCAAGCTTGTTGGCATAGTTCACCAGCTCGGGAATATCGTCAAGCTCACCGCGCTTTCTCAGTGCGCCGCTCCATGCGAAGATGGTGGCGACGGGGTTGGTGGAGGTGGCTTCGCCCTTCAGATACCTGTAATAATGCTTGGTCACGGTGCCGTGCGCCGCTTCATACTCGGTCGTGCCGTCGGGTGCGACGAGTACGGAGGTCATCATAGCGAGGGAACCGAAGGCGGTGGAGACCATATCGCTCATAACGTCGCCGTCATAGTTCTTGCAGGCCCAGATGTAGCCGCCCTCGCTGCGGATCACCCTTGCGATAGCGTCGTCGATGAGGGTGTAGAAATAGGTGATGCCCAGCTCCTCGAACTTTGCCTTGTAATTGTTTTCAAACTCCTCCTCAAAGACCTTCTTGAACTCGCCGTCATAGACCTTGGCGATGGTGTCCTTGGTGGAGAACCACAGATCCTGCTTGGTATCGATGGCGTACTGGAAGCATGCCTTTGCGAAAGCACGGATGCTGCTTTCAAGGTTGTGTGCGCCCTGCCATACCGCCGGGCCGTTTACCTTCTGAACGGAAAGGCTCTTCTGCTCGCCGGAAACGCCGGTGAAGGTCAGAACGGCTTCGCCGGGCTCTTCGGTGTACATATCGACTGCCTTATATACATCGCCATAGGCGTGACGGGCGATGGTGATGGGCTTTTTCCAGTTCTTGACCGCAGGCTTGATGGAGTCTATGACGATCGGGGCACGGAACACGGTGCCGCCGACGATGGAACGGATGGTGCCGTTGGGGCTCTTCCACATCTCGGTGAGCTGGGGATATTCGACCATTCTCTGCTTGTTGGGGGTTATAGTCGCACACTTGACCGCAACGCCAAGCCTCTTGGTGGCGTTTGCCGCATCAATGGTGACCTGGTCCTTGGTCTCGTTCCTGTGGAGCAGGCCAAGGTCGTAGTATTCGGTCTTGAGATCTACAAAGGGGAGTATGAGGGTGTCCTTAATCATGCCCCAGAGAACTCTGGTCATTTCATCGCCGTCCATCTCGACGAGCGGAGTTTTCATCTGTATTTTCTGCATTATGAGTATTCCTCCTGAGGATTTCGGTTATTTGTTCATCGAAGCATAGTAGTTCATCAGGCAGCCTTCAAGGATAATCTTCTTCTCATCGGGAGTAAGGCCCTTGACATGAAGCATGATATCATCGACCCTGCCGTCCTTGGTGATGACCTTTGCAGGGATATCCTCGATGCCGTTTTCGATGGCATTGCGGATGCCGGGCACGAACACACAGTCGCCGGGTTCATAGTTGAACTCCGTCTCCTTATCTATCGTGAAGGGCAGAATGCCCCAGTTGATGCAGTTGGAGCGATAGCGCTTGGTCGCAAATTCATAGCAGATATTGGCAAAACCGCCGAGCACCTTCTGGCAGGAAGCGGCCTGCTCGCGTGCGGAGCCGTCGCCGGGCTTGTTGGCGAATACGCAGGAGCCGTACTGGGTGTTTGTCATAAGCTCCGAGGGATCGCCCACCCTGCCGAGTATCTCAACGAGATGGGCCGGGTTCTTGCCCTCGATATGCTCCTTCTCGATGGCTGCAATGGCGTTCGCCCTGCCGGGATATTCGGGAACGCGGCGGGAGAGCGCGTACTGGGAGAGCTTGATGGGATTCGAGCGCAGGGACGAGGTCTCACCGGAGGGGATAAGCTCGTCGGTGGTGGTCACGGGGTCATGGATGACTGCCGCAAGCTCGACCAGCAGGTTGTCGGAAAGCCTGTACATCTTGGGCCAGTCGGTGATGTTGGGCCCAAGGATGAGCTCCTGGCTCTCGTCCGCCTTGCCGTAGCCGTAATAGACTCTCTTATCATAGACGGATTTATCGAAATGGAAGGGCTTGTATTCAAAGTCATAGTCCACATCGGTAGCCGCGGTGATGATGCCGCCGTTAGCGGCGGTCGCAGCAATGCTGAGCGCGTCCATCAGGCATACGCTTGCAAACTGACCCTCGGCCGGCTTGCTGCCGTCGCGGTTCGGGAAGTTGCGGGTCGCATGGCGAATGGAGAAGCCGTTGTTGGCAGGGGTATCGCCTGCGCCGAAGCACGGGCCGCAGAAGCTGGGCTTGATGATTGCGCCTGCTTCCATAAGGTCGGATATTGCGCCTATCCTGTTGAGCTCCAAGCTTACGGGCACGGATGTCGGATAGACGGAGAGGGAGAAATAATCGTTGCCGGTGCTCTTGCCGCGGAGGATCGCTGCCGCCTCCTGTATGCTGTCGAACATACCGCCGGAGCAGCCGCCCATAAAGCCCTGGGTGGCGTAAACGCCGTTATCGCGGAGCTTGGACATATAGTCGACCCTGAGCTTGGGATACTTCTTTTCGGCCTCTGCCTGAAGCTTTGCCATCAGCTCCTCGCGATGCTCGTTGAAATAATGTATCGTATAGGCATTGGAGGGGTGGAACGGCAGGGCTATCATGGATTCCATCTTATCGAGATCGATATGGATCATGCGGTCATAGTAGGCGACCTTGCCTGGCTTGAGCTCGGAATAATCCTCGGGACGCTGATAGGTTTCATACCAGCCCTTTGTGATCTCGTCGGTCTCCCAGATGGAGCTGAGGCAGGTGGTCTCGGTGGTCATTACGTCCACACCGTTGCGGAAATCCATCGGCAGGTTCTTGATGCCGGGGCCTACGAACTCAAGCACGCGGTTGTTGACGAAGCCGGACTCGAAGGTTGCGCCGACGAGCGCGATCGCAACGTCGTGCGGCCCGATACCCTTCTTGGGCTTGCCCGTCATATAGACCATGACCACCTCGGGCATATTGTTGTCCCAGGTGTTGTTGAGAAGCTGTTTTGCAAGCTCCGGGCCGCCCTCGCCGACCGCCATGGTGCCGAGAGCGCCGTAGCGGGTGTGGCTGTCCGAACCAAGTATCATGCTTCCGCACTTTGCCATCTGCTCACGGGCATAGGAATGAATGACGCTCATATTGGCGGGCACATAGATACCGCCGTATTTCTTGGCTGCGGACAGTCCGAATACATGGTCATCCTCGTTGATGGTTCCGCCTACTGCACAGAGGCTGTTGTGGCAGTTGGTCAGCGCGTAGGGCATCGGGAACTTCTTCATTCCGGAGGCGCGAGCCTGCTGTATGATGCCGACATAGGTAATATCGTGTGAAATGAGAGCATCAAACTTTATCTTGAGCTTTGCAGGGTCGCCGGAGTGGTTGTGAGCCTGAAGGATACGGTAAGCGATGGTCTGCTTCCTGGCTTCCTCCGCAGGTACTTCTGCCGATTCGACCGGGCGGCCGTCAACCAGATACATACCCTTGTTGATGAGTTCAATCATTTGTCTTCCTCCAAAAGGTTTTGGGTTATTTTGTTTTATCTTAACGCCAATGCGTAAGAATATTTTCCGGGGATGAGCCCCGCCATTAGATGATAGTTGAACGCGCGAAAAGTGTCAAATACTTTAAATGGATTGTAATCATAGAAGGATTCTATGATTGTGGGTTTCATCGATAGTTTTTGTGAATGCTCCCTGCGGTCGGCATGAGCGGCATTCCAAAAACAAAGAAAACCCCCGAAGGGGTAAAGCTCAATCGGTTTCAAAGTCCAGCCCGGCGAGATAATCCCTGAAGCATCTTGCGGCAGGCATGAGCGGCTGACCCTTGCGCCAATGCAGGCAGATATCACGGCTTATGCCCGGATTGCGTATCGGAATTGCGACGGTCTTATAATCCGCCAGCGATGGAGTCTTGGGCATAATAGCAACTCCGAGCCTTGCGCCGACGAACGAAGCCATGGCGTTGCAGTCGTCGACCTCGATAACGGTCTTGGGTTCAAGCTCCGCATCGTGGAAGCAGCTGTCTATCTGCGCACGAAGGGCAGCGTTGGTATTGATGGATATGTACTTTTCGTCCTTTATGTCATTGAGCGTAACCGAGCTCCTTCCGGCAAACGGATGCTTGTTCGACACGACCAAAAACAGCTCCTGCTTGAATATAGGCAGGCACTCAAGATTTTCGTTATTGCTTCTTGCGGTCAGCACAAGATCCAGCTCGCCGTTTGCCAGCTGGGTCTGCAATGCCGCCGATGTGCCCTGATGGAAGTTGAAGGATATGCCGTTCTTGCCCTGCTGCTCATAAAAATCATCAATTAATGCAGGCATGACGCTGAAGCCGACGCTGAAAATATAGCCGAAATTCACGCAGCCTGCAGAGGTATCGGCGATCTGAAGCAGCGCGGTTTCGCCCTTTGACAGCTCCGCAAGGGCATTTCGGGCATACGGAAGAAACGCCTCACCGTATTGGGTAAGGTATGTGCGCTTTCCGCTCTTTCCGAAAAGCGGCACGCCAAGCTCCTTGCTAAGCTCCGACAGCGCATAGCTCAGGCTTGGTTGCGATATGTATAGCTGCTTTGCGGCCTTGGTATAGTGCAGCACCTCGGCCATTACGCAGAAATACCGCAGCTGTTGCAGTGTCACGGCACATCTCCTAATATGAAATAGGGCTTTGCGTATTCGGGTTTTCCCTTTTTCTATTATATCATACAGAAACCGCTATTTCAACTTCTTTTCGCCATGTCAGCGCTTGTCCCGGTTCGGAGAAGGCAGGGCTTGTCCGCATTCCATGAAAAGCCGCAGCTCATACGTCCTGCCGGCACATAGGCATCCGTTTCCAACAGCTTCCCGGCGGCATATTCGTCCGGCACATAGGCATCCGTTTCCGACAACTCCCCGGCGGCATAATCGTCCAGCACATAGGTGTCCGTTTCCGACAGCTCCCCGGAAGCAAACAACGCCTTTAATGCCATCGCCGCCTCGTCGCAGTCATCGGCTTCAAAGCATATGGTTTCGTATTCTTTGAACAGCTCCGCCGCAACCGCAGCCGCAAAGGCAGCAAAGGCCCTAATATCGGCAGTGCAGACATAGGCGATCTCGTTTTCCTCAACAAAGGCGCAGTGGAGGAACCCTGCCTCATCGCTTTGATACAATACCGTTTCCGGCAATAGCTCGCAGAATTCGTCAGGCTCCGCCGTCAGCGGATTGATCACTTCGTGCGTTCCGCAGTAGTACGAATATAGGAGCCTGCAGCAGCCGTCATATTCCGAAGAACCCTTTTGCGCGCGTTTCGGCGCTGTCCTGCAGATAACGCCCACCATATCATTCTCGGATACCTCCATTTCAAAGCAGCGGCGCTTAAGCTCAAAGCCGCCTGCAAGCAGGAAATCCGCCGTCAGCGCATCCCCGGACGATGCCATAACCTGCAGGGGGTGCTTTAGCTCATATGCCAGCCGCTCAAACAGGGGCTTTGCCCATTCCGTCTCGTATCGCGACAGGTCAAGCCGCAGATAGTGGTTTCTGTTATGATAAGGGTTGATGCTGACCCCAATGCTGCCGACCTTCTCACCCTCTGACGCCACGGAAAAAAGCTCCGGCGTGTCCCGGCGGAGCGTGGGTGCGGATACGTAAGCAGATTCTTTGAAGCTGTTGGTCATGGTGTCCGCCTTTCATGCATTTTGAGGCATTATACCCATAATGGCTAAAAATCGCAACCGAAAGCGTAGATTGCAAGCCGAAATTCGCATACGGCATCAAGGAGAAATTTTCTCGCCTTGGCTTATGCCTGAGCTTGTTTGTCGGACTATGCTCATAAAGAAAGGGCGTAGGGTGGCACGATTGCCATCCTGCGCCCTTTGTTATTCGGATCAATTGCTTATTTCAGCCACAGCGAAAAGCGCATTACGCTCAGTGCATCCGCAATGCTGATATCTCCGCTCATGTCTATATCGGCCATGTTGAACTCAAAATCGAACGAACCAAGGTTGAGTGCGGCACGGGCGATCGCAACCGTATCCGCTACCGTAATGACCCCGTCTCCGTCCGTATCACCGGCAAAGCAGGCAGTCAAGCGGTCAAAGCCCGATACCCGGCAGTGTTCGTCGGTCGATACCAATGCGCCGTCCGCAAACCAGCCGACGAAGATCCCTGTATTGCTTTTTGCCTCGACATCGAATACGCCCTCATCTATATCTCCGCAGTACTCGAGCGCATTAATGACGCCATTGCCGAACACGTCCATAACAACGGGTGCAGCAAAGCCTGCAGGCTCGACAACAATATTGCGCGTGTTCGTCCGGTACAAGCATATCCTTTCAAGGGCAGGACAGTTGGCGAGCAGTATCTCATCGCAGGCATCGGCAGTGCGGTAATCAAAGCTTTCGAGGTTTTCGCAGTCGCTGAGGTCAATGCCTGTCAAGCCGGACGGAGCGTCCGCAAAGCTGCCGATACCAGTTCCCGACAGATCGAGCCTGCCGTAAAGGTCGTCCGCAAAAATAACCCATGTGCCGGTTGGATCGTTGTAATCGGGGTAGTAAAAGTAGACGTCAAAAACAGTTGGCTCGGGATATGTCGGTGAGTCGGGATATGAAATGCCGACAAACCTGCGTATAGCATCGAGCTGCACCTCTTCACTTTCATCATAGGGGCTCATCCCATAGCCTAGGCAATACTGCTGACCGTTCTTCTCTCCAGTTGCAGGGTTAACCGTTTCCATAAAAGCCACAATATTTTCGTATTGGTCATCGGGTATCCCGAACGGATTGTTCCGTGTTTCGGCATGGATCGACACGCTTAATGCCGCAATCATTATGACGCTCATCAACACGCTGAGCATTCTTTTGATTCTTGATAAAGACTTCATGTTTTCCTCCTATAATTCTATTTCGAGTTATCGCCAATCATAGCGATGCTGCTGCAAATCTGCTGTCTTTATTCTATCAAATTGCTGTTTGTCGGTCAATGGTTCGCGCCCCCCCGAAAATATATTTTAGTTTTCGTATGAGCAGCTCAGAATTCTGCTTTTTGTCTAAAGCCCCTGCGGCAGTCGGATTAGTTGCAGGCAGGCTTCGATAGTCATCTCTTTCCTTTGCGGTATTGATAAAGGCAGTCAGAAAAAAATGGATTAAGTTTTGGGCGAGTCCCCTTATGCACCGCAGTGCATTTCACATTGCGAACAGTATTTCACGCTCGGAGAGCATTTCACAAATCCCGCAGCGGATTTATTTCGTTGAAAAGAAACCGCCTTTGCCCGATGGACAAAGACGATTTCTTTTCTGGTGCGGTTGATGGGACTTGAACCCATACGGTCTCCCATACGCCCCTCAAACGTACGCGTCTGCCTGTTCCGCCACAACCGCATTATTCAATTCTTGCAGTTCTTGACTGCATGGGCTATTATACCGCTGCTGCCGCCTTCTGTCAAGCCCTTTTTTCTCCAATTATCAATATACTTTTTGTTGGTGAAGTTGACAAACCGCTGCTTTCGAATTATAATTAACAATAGGAAATTCATTTTTGGGAGGAGTATTAAATGAAAAAGATTATTTCCCTTTTGATGGCGATCGCCCTGACCCTCGCCCTCGTATGTTCATTCGCCCCTGCGCTCGCGGCCGGCGAAAAGGGTATGGCAACCATCACCCTCACGGTTACGGACAGTGCGACCTATGACGGCTCCGGCTTCCAGATGCTGCTTGATGCCGATGCCAATGAGTATGGAGATACCATCCCCACAAGCGGCAACCGCTTTGGCGGCGGCTACTACGGCTGCATGGACAAGTATGCGAGGTTCGAATACAAGATCCCCGAAAACGCCGACGGCGACTGGATGACCGATGATGATATCGTCTATACCGGCGAGAGCTGCACCGTCACCATTCCCGAAGGCACCTATGACTGGGTTATCGTCAACCCCTGTCCCTATGATGATTCCGGCTCCGTTATCTTCGTCATAGGCGACGCAGGCAATATCAACGGCCGCTATGACGACTATGTATTTGAGGCTGACAAGCACTATACCTTTACCATTTCCGGCGGCAACCACGGCAATGCTGAGCTTACCATTGAGGATATGGAAGATCCCGATCCCATTCTCGGCGATGTCGACGGTAACGGCGTTGTCGATATCAACGATGCGCTGCTTGTTCATCGCCATGTGCTCGAATTGTTTCAGATTGAGAATGAAGTACTTGCCGATGTCGACCGCGACGGCAGAGTCACCGGCGACGATGTACTCATGATAGCGCGTTGTGCGCTTGGGCTCATAAGCGAGTTCTGATACAACGCTTTTCGGGGCTGAAAAGTTAAACTTTTCAGCCCCGTTATTTATTATATTCAGTCTCGTATGCTTAGACGGTTATTCTGCCCCGCCCTGCTGTTCGGTTTTCACCAGCCTGTGCCTTTCCCACTTGCTCCTTGCAAAGTACGCATAGCACAGCGCAGAACACAGCAGCCAACCGGCGGGATAGCCCATTACGACCACCATCTCGGTGTTTGCGACAAAGTGGGTCATGAGGTACAGATAGATCTGACGGAATACGACGAAGCTCCCAAGCATGATGAACATCGGAGCTTTGCTGTCGCCCGCGCCCCTGAGTGAGCCTGCCAATATCTGGTTGACACAGCAGAACACATAGAACGGCGATATCCAGCGCAGGAACTTTGCGCCGTACTCTATTATTTCCGGATTGTTGTTGAAGAAGCTAACAAGTGGTTCTGCGAATATCAGCACGGGTATCATCAGCACAACCGTGCAGCCTATTGCGGCGAGCATCGATATCCTTACGCCCTTCTTTGCCCTGTCCACCTGATTGATTCCGAGGTTCTGACCCACGAACGTGGTGGACGCCAGCGAAATGCTCTGCATCGGCAGCAGCAGGAATTGGTCGATCTTGGAATATGCCGTCCAGCCGCCCATGCATGTGTCGCCGAAGTAGTTGATATAGGACTGCACGAAGATATTGCTGAACGATGTGATTGCCATCTGGAGCGCAGCGGGCACGCCAATGCTGAATATCTGCCCAAGGCATTTCCAATCCGGCTTCAGCTTGCTGAACCGAAGCCTGCAGCAGCCCTTGTCGCGCGCCAATACTATCATTACCAGTGCGGCGGAAATGAGTTGTGCTATGACCGTTGCGAGCGCAACGCCCTCGACGCCCATTTTGAACACAAGCACGAACACGAGATCCAGCACGGTATTTATCAGCGCAGAGCATACGAGAAAATAGAACGGACGCTTTGAATCGCCGACCGCACGCATGATGCCCGAGCCGATGTTATAGAGCATCAATCCGATTATTCCCGAAAAGTAGATTGTCAGGTAAGCAGTTGACTCCGGCAGCACGTTTTCCGGGGTCTTCATGATTTTAAGCATCCACGGCGTCATCGACACGCCAACGATTGCGAAGACTATGCCGAGGACGAATGTCATCAGGATTGCGGTATGTACGGTCTTTTGCACGTGCTCCTCATCCTTTGCGCCGTAGTATTGGGAGATGACCACGCTCGCCCCAGTGCTGAGCCCGAGGAACAGGCCTATCAAAAGGTTGATTATCGGGCCGACGGTGCCGACCGCAGCAAACGCCGCATCGCTCACATAGTTGCCCACGACCCAGCTGTCAACGGTGTTGTATAGCTGCTGAAAGATATTGCCGAGAAGCAGCGGAATTGAGAATCTGATGATATGCGAGAGGATATTGCCGCTCGTCATATCAACATCGCGTCTTTTTATCTTTTTTTGCTTTGTATTTAGCTCTGCGCCTGTCGCTTCCATATTCGCTCCGTCCATGTCCATAATTTGTTTACATTATATCACCAATGGCCGCTTTTTCGTCCCGGCGGCAAAATTATATTTGCTTTCCCGGATGTTTGGCATTTATTTCCCGGGAAATACAGCGAAGCAGGGCGCAATTTCCTGCCCCCTGCCTTGGATTAGCCAAAGACATCAATATTGCCCTGTCAGTCCGCAAATTCGCCCAAGATGCTGCGGTATTTGTTATAGAACTCTTTGAATCTGCCCTCATCTATTGCGGATCGGATTTCACGCATCATTTCATTATAGAAATAAAGGTTATGAAGCACGCATAGCCTCATTCCGAGCCGCTCATCCGCCTTGAGCAGGTGGCGGATATAGGCGCGCGAATAGCTCCTGCACGCAGGACAGCGGCAGTCCTCATCTATCGGGAGTGAATCGAGCTTATGCTTTTCGGCAAGCAGGCGCAGCTTGCCCTTCCAGGTGAATACATTGCCGTGCTGAGCGTTCCTGAGCGGCAGCACACAGTCGAAGAGGTCAACGCCGAGATTGACAGCTTCAAGAATATTAAGCGGCGTACCGACGCCCATAAGATAGCGCGGCTTGTCCTTGGGCATTTCGGGTTCTACGGCATCGATGACCTCATACATCTCCTCGGCAGTTTCCCCGACCGAGAGGCCGCCGATGGCATAGCCTGCGCAGGGGATATTCCGGATATGGCGCATGTGCCTGATCCTAAGGTCGTTATAGACGCCCCCCTGACCTATGCCAAAGAGAAGCTGTTCCTGGTTCAGGGTGTTTGGCAGTGCATTCAGCCTGTCAAGCTCCTCCCTGCACCGCGCGAGCCATCTGCTCGTACGCTCAATGGATTTTTCAACATAATCCCTTGTAGACGGATTTGCGATGCATTCATCGAACGCCATGGCGATGGTAGAGCCAAGATTGGACTGTATCCGCATTGATTCCTCCGGCCCCATGAAGATCTTCTTTCCGTCGATATAAGAGACGAAGCTTACGCCCTCCTCACGGATCTTGCGCCGGTGTGCGAGTGAAAACACCTGAAATCCGCCGCTGTCGGTCAGGATGGGCTTATCCCAATTCATGAAATTGTGCAGTCCGCCAAGGCTGCGGATTAGCTCGTCACCGGGCCTGATATGCAGATGATAGGTGTTGGACAGCTCTATCGTACAGCCGATTTCGCGGAGATCGTCGGTCGAAGCCCCTCCGCGTATCGCAGCGGCGGTTCCGACATTCATAAACACGGGCGTTTCTATCACGCCGTGTACGGTGGTCAGCCTTCCCCGGCGCGCCCTGCCCTCCTGCTTCAGTAGTTCAAATCTGCTCATGTTTCAAAATAAACACCGGTATCGGCGGATCCTTCTGCCAGTTGTGAAAATAGACGACAAGCACCTGATAGCGCTGTGAATCGAGGGACTTCAGCCATTCGAGCAGCGCATCTCGCTCCTCGTAGCCCGTCGCTCCTCCATGGTAAATGGATACGCACATAAGACCGCCCTCGCAGAGCAGCTCGAGCCCTGCCTCGACGGCCCTCTTTGTGCTTTCAAAATGCGTAAAGATGCTGTGGTCGCCGCCGGGAAGATATCCGAGGTTGAATACTACGCATTTGACCGTTCCCTTTTCGGCATACTTTCCCATATTTTCATGGGACTCCCGGTGCAGTTCGGCATGAAGCCCCTTCGTTTCGAGCAGCTTTTCCGTGCTTTCTATTGCGCTTTGCTGGATGTCAAAGGCGATAACCCTGCCTTTATCACCCACAAGCTCGCAAAGAAAAGCGGTGTCATAGCCCCGCCCTGCCGTGGCGTCGATGCAGGTATCCCCTTCACGGACATTTTCGGCGATATTCTTATGAACCAATGTCAGTGCGTTCATCGTGTTTCCTCTCGCTTTTATTGTATTAGCATACCACAAACGCCTGAAAACAGCAAACACCGTTTTCTTGATAGAAAAGAGCCTCCGATCGCTCGGAGGCTCGGGTTATTAGAATAGGTTTGCATGGATTATCGTCAGAATAACTCCGACGATGGCTACAGCTCCCCCTACTATGAGGAAATGCCATGCGATCTTGTGTTTGCCCTTGACCGATTCCTTGTAGTCGTAATATGTCTTGGGCTGTGATTCATCGTTTCGGTAATTCCTGAAAACACGGCCCATTGCCTTGAACGTATATCCAAGCCCGTCAAACGTGCCGCTTTTGCCGCATACGGTCAAAAGACCAAAGCAGAACAGCACTATACCGGGAATGAAGAACGCATCGCAGAGAATCCTTAAGATCATCTCCGGTTCTTCAACATTGAAGATGTCCTTTGCAAGGCAGATAACGAATGCCATGACCAAAGCAACGATCACAGTAGACAAATACTTTAACCAAGGCTTGCTCTGTTTGCCGTTAGTTTCCATTCTTTATCCTTACCGATCGATTATTTTGCGTTCCTTGCCGCATCGATCGCCGCGACTTCCTTCTGATACTCTGCAAACTCTGCGCTGTTGCAGAATACGAAGTGGTTCGGGCATACTTCGCGGAAGGTCGGGCCTTCATGAGTATAGTCATGAGCGAGAGCAGGAACGTAGGTGATACGCTTACGCTTCTTCTCATAGTGAGGATCGGGCAGCGGAATTGCGGAGAGCAGGGACTTGGTGTAGGGATGCAGCGGATGATTGAACAGCTCATCGGAATCTGCAAGCTCTACCATCTTGCCGTAGTACATAACGCCGATACGGTCGGAGAAGTACTTAACAACGCTCAAGTCATGAGCGATGAACATGATGGTAAGACCCATGCTTTCGCGCAGGTCGTTCATCAGGTTGATGACCTGTGCCTGGATGGACACGTCAAGTGCGCTGATAGGCTCGTCGGCAATGATGAGATCGGGGCGCAGGACGATTGCGCGCGCGATGCCGATACGCTGACGCTGGCCGCCGGAGAATTCGTGCGGATAACGCTCTGCATGTTCGGGGACAAGGCCAACCTGGGTGAGAACCGAGGAAACCTGCTCGTCAATGAACTGCTTGTCGTGGATTCCGCGAATCCTGAGACCTTCCGCGATTATCTCGCGGACGGTCATACGCGGGTCAAGGGAGCCGATAGGATCCTGGAATATCATCTGGATCTTTGTCATCAGCTTCTTGTGGACTTCGGTATCGGCCTTAAGCCGCTCGAGCTCGGCTCGGCAAGCTTCGGTCTCTTCGGGGGTCTTGGCAGCGCGCAGTGCCTGCTGTGCCTGAGCGATCTCCTTCTTGCGGCGCTTCCTTGCGGCAACGCCCATGCCGATGCGAACGCCACGGAAGTAGACGCTGCCGTCGGTCATGTCATAAAGGCCGATGATGGAGCGGCCGGTGGTGGTCTTTCCGCAGCCGGATTCGCCAACCAGACCGAAGACCTCGCCCTTGCGAATTTCAAAGCTAACATCGTCAACAGCCTTGGTAGCCTTGAAATACTGCTTCATGTGCTCAACCCTGAGGATGGGTTCCTTGTCAGGGTCGAAGTTGGGAGTGTAATTATCCACTCTGAGTTTCTGATCGAGTTCTGACATTATTCTTCACCCCCAAGTTTCTTCATTCTTTCAATTCTGTCGGTTACAAGCTTAGGCGGCGCAACCTTGGGTGCATCGGGATGCAGCAGCCACGTGGCAGCCCAGTGTGTATCGCTGATCTTGAACATCGGAGGCTGCTCCTCGAAATCGATCGCCATTGCGTACTTGTTACGCTCTGCAAAGGCATCGCCCTTGGGCGGGAAGATCATGTTGGGAGGAGTGCCGGGGATAGCATCGAGCTTATCCTTGGTGTCAAGGTCGGGCATGGATGCGAGAAGCGCCCAGGTGTAGGGATGCGAAGGATTGTAGAATACATCGTCCGCAGTACCGTACTCAACGATCTTGCCGGCGTACATGACGGCAATCTTATCAGCCATGTTGGCAACAACGCCAAGGTCATGGGTGATGAAGATAATGGAGAGGTTACGCTCCTCCTTGAGCTTGTTGATAAGCTCGAGAATCTGAGCCTGTATCGTAACGTCGAGAGCGGTAGTGGGCTCGTCGCAGATAAGGATATCGGGGTTAGCGGCAAGCGCGATAGCGATAACGATACGCTGTCTCATACCGCCGGAGAACTCGAACGGGTACTGCCTGAAACGACGCCTTGCTTCGGTGATACCGACCTCCTCCATCAGCTCGATAGCGCGGATCTGAGCCTTGCGCTTGGTGACCTTATAGACTGCGCGGGAAGCTTCGTCATCGAGGTATTCGATGAATTCCCTTGCGAGAGCCTGATAGTCGATGCTCTCGGAAGCTTTGAGCTGCTCCGCATAAGCATCCCTAAGACGGGTATGGGCAAGCTTGATGTTGCTCTGATACAGATCGATATCCATCCTGTTCTTGAATTCGAGATCCTTCTTTCCGGGATGGCTCATCTTCTCTACCCTGCAAGCCCTTGCATAGGTGTCGACTGCGGAGGTGATGGTGCTCTTATAGGTGAATGCAACGCTGTCCTTGCGGATAGCCAGCATATCGAGCGAATCCACGACTGCCTTGATAATGGGAGCTGCTGCGGCGCGGCAGGCCTTGGGATCGATGCGCTCTTCCGCTTCGAGCCTTGCAAGCTCTGCATCGAGCATCTCGACAACGCCCTGCTTCTTGCTGAACGCTTCATTATTGGAATATTCGAGACCCTTGGCAACGCCGTCAAGCGCCCTGTCAAGGAAGTTCTGATTCAGCAGGCGTTCAGCCGCCTTGTTATAAGCGGGGATATCGCCATCGAACAGAGGTTCGCAGTTGGTGGTCTTGCAATAACCGATTGCGAAGAAATTGGGCTTCTCGTATGCAAGAACCTTATCGAGATAATCCTTGATATTATGCAGAACCTTATCCAGCTGAGTATGGTCGCCGCTTGCGGTATAAGCGGAAAGCTGCTTGTTAAGCTCCTCCATCATGCCGGGGAGCACGGTATCATTTTGAGGAACGAGATACGGGTTGTATGCGTTCTTCGAATCCTTGATGATGATCTTGATCTCCTTAGCAACAGCCTTGGGCTCGCCGTTGATGACATCGATGAGGGCATCGTTTATATTCTTGACGATGGACTCGATACGTTCACGGGAGTAGTTGTACTTGCTCTCGAGGTCGCTTCCGCACTTGATAGCGTCGTTGAAGATCTTGATTTTGGTGTCAACATCATCAACGCCTGCCTTCTTCATGGCTTCGGCGAGCAGCTTGGTCTTGGCGTTATAGGTGCGCCTTGCTTCACGCTGATTTGCCTTACCATTGAGGATCATAGCCTCGGTGAGCTGGGTGCCGATCCTGACGATCGGGTTAAGGCTGGACAGGGGGTCCTGGAAGATCATGGAGATGCGGTTGCCGCGGATCTTGTGGAAATCCTCTTCGCTAATCTTCATGAGGTCCTGACCGTCATAAATTATTTCGCCGCCTTCGGGGATTGCGTTGCCTGCAAGGATACCCATGATAGCCCTAGCGGTAACGGATTTACCTGAACCGGATTCGCCAACGATAGCGAGGGTTTCGCCCGTTTCAAGGTCAAAGGATATATCGCGAACAGCCTTAACGGTACCATTGTTGGTACGGAAGGATATAATTAAATCTTTTACTTCTAATTTCTTAGCCATTAGTCATCCGCTCCTCTCAGTGACGGGTTGAATGCATCACGCAGACCGTTACCAAACAGGTTGAATGCAATCATCATAATTGCAATGACAGCTGCGGGAATGAGCAGGATATGGGGCTGGTACTGCAGATAAGCCTGACCGTCTGCCATCATGGTACCGAGCGATACCGAGGTGCTGGAGTTGAAGTTTACGATGCCCAGATAGGAGAACGTGGACTCACTCGTAATAACACCGGGAATAGCAAATACGGAGCTGGTAATAATAGTACCGATTGCATTGGGGAAGATATGCCTGAACATCAGCCTGAGGTCGCCGGCGCCAAGTGTTCTTGCAGCAAGGATGTACTCCTGATTCTTGAAGCGATAGAACTGAGTTCTGACAACGGACGCTGTGCCTATCCAGCCCGTTACGCAGAACGCCAGCAGCAAACCACCCAAGACGGACGCTTTACCTGTATTGACCAGATGCTCCTGGAACAGAACGACGATGATGTACAGAGGCATACGCCAGAGGATATCGACGATACGCTCCATGATGATGTCGGTCCATCCGCCGTAATAGCCTTCGATTGCACCGTAGAATGCACCAAAGATGAAGCATACGGTTGCAACGCCGAGGGACAGAACGAGGGAGAGCCTGAGACCATAAGCCATACGGGTGGCGATATCGTAACCGGAACCGTCAGCGCCGAATGTGAAGATGGGCAGATGTCCCAGCTTGGCCACATTGCCGTTCTCGTCGAATTCGGTAGTGGTATACTGATAATACCTTGCGTACAGAACGCGAATCTGGACGGTGTTCTTATCACGCTTGAGCGAATAAGCGATGTTGCCCTCGGAATCACGCAGATAGTTAGGCTGATAACCCTTCTCCTGAATGGTGGCAAGATCCTTCATGGCTTTGCCGTTCTCATCGAGAGGATAGAGCTTTGCATTAGACTTGTACCAGAGGTTAGCGTCGGTGCTGTCGCCGCATTCGTCGCTATAGATATCGATCATTGGGTATACAGCCTGAATGCCTGTCTCCTCCTGCCACTTGAGCAGCTTTTCAAGGCTGGTGGGAGTCATGGACAGATACTGGAAGCCGACATAGTTGTAGGTATCGACTACACATACGCGGTTTACTTTGCCCTGAGTATCAACGGTGTCCTCACCAACGGAAACGAGCGCATTGAACTCGGAATCCCTGCCGGCGTCCCAAGAATAATCAGCAAGATCGCCGTTAGGATCCTCGGCAGCAATGCCGATACCGTTAATGAGGGGCAGGTACTTATCGTTAAGGCTCATCGTGGTGTTGCCGGAGAAAATCTTCAGTCCCCCGATCTCGAGCCTGGGAAGTACCTTCTTGTACATAGGATCCTTGTCTCCAATGTCATAAATGGAGACGAAGGGTACGATAATAGCATAGAGAATGATTATCATCAGAATGATGGCTGCGGTAACGGAAGCCTTATTCTTCTTGAAGCGCATCCAAGCATCCTTGAAATAGCCAATTGGCTTGGTCTGGAGCTCCTTATCGTGAAGACGCTCATTCTCCTGCACAAAGCGGAATTTTTCCGCGGGGATATGCTTAATGTCAAAATTCGTCTGTGCCATATTATCTCTCTCCCATCTTGATCCTTGGATCGAGGAATCCATAGCTAAGGTCGGTCACAATACCGGCTAGGAGACCGAACGCAGTATAGAACATTGAAGATCCGACGAAAAGGTCGTAGTCGCGCATGTTCAAGGCGGTCAGGGTCAGCTTACCGACACCGGGGATAGCGAATATTTGCTCCAAGACCATGGAACCACCCATTACGCTCAGGAAGGTACCGATAACAACGGGAAGGATCGGGACCATAGCGTTTTTGAGTGCATGGTGAACGATGGCTTTACTCCTGGTAAGGCCCTTGGTGCGGGCTAGGAGCATATAATCGCTGGTGAGAGCTTCGGTCAGCTCAGCACGAACTGTTCTTGCAAAGTATGCTATCTCATAGAATGCACTTGCCATGATGGGAAGCATGACGGAATAGATCATCTTCCAAGTCCACCAGCCGCCTGCATCGGCGTACGAGCTCATGATTATCGGGAACCAACCGAGCTTGAAGCCAAGGAAGTATTGCAGGAAGAATGCGAGTACAAACGATGGAACTGAAATAAATAAAACGATAATAACTGAAATGACATGGTCGAACCAGGTATTCTTTTTGATCGCGGCGATGATTCCGAGAATGATACCCAGCGGTAAACCGAGCAGAATTGATATGACGTTTACCATGATGGTCGGGGGCATACGGGTGAACAGAACGTCCCAAACGTTTGCCATGTACTGTACCTTAAACGAGGTACCCCAGTCCCACTTGGTAATAATGTTCCTGAGATAGATTCCATATTGTGTCAATATGGGTTTATTCCAGCCGAGGGCTTCACGGCGAGCTTGCTCGACCTGACCGTCCTTACCGAGCGGAATCTCAGTCTGGAGCATCTTAATAAGACAGAAGGTTATCGTCATGATTATGAAGAACGTCAATAGCATGAACGCTAACCTCTTTAAGACATAAATAAATGTTCGCATAGGCTGTTTCCTTATCTTTTTGATTTCTGCATGACACCGTCATGCCAGCGCACAGATGGTGTTGATTCTGCGTGCAAAATAATACTCATGCAGCTCCGAGACCGGGGCCCCGGAGCTGCACCTGTCGCCGGTTATAGTACGAATGACTTAACCTTACGGTTCAGTTAATTACGTGTAATCAAGAGTACCGCCGTTTTCTGCAACGAATGCATCCCAAGCAGCGTCATCAT
>OLSB01000711.1_pt1 | contig 37411 bp, 40 predicted proteins | sample 1672071 | NCBI WGS metagenome assembly OLSB01 (sample SAMEA3136642, study PRJEB25190) | human gut metagenome | biome: human gut; feature: human-associated habitat; material: faeces | place: Austria | collected 2013 | reverse complement strand
AACTTTTAAAGAAGTCTGAGATGGCGGGTATGGAATCTCAGATTACAATTGACGTGCATAAAAAAGAGACATTATGATCACTCATAATGTCTCTTCCAATCTTCTGTTATGTATTCCGATTAATGCACATATGCTGCTGCACCCGGTGCTGCCGGCAATGGGTTTGGAGCATGCTCACCCTTTGGAATAATCACGATCTGAATTGCTTCCAGTCTCTTTGCTAAACCGGATGTACCTGCAATTGAGCCATTTTTTGCCCAGCCGAGCCAGCCATAAGTCTGTGCGTGTACACGATAATATACATCATAGTACTGTGCCAGCTGGCCTGTTAACTGAATACGGATTGCCTCCAAACGCTTTCCTTCTCCTCTTGTTCCAGATGCTGCTCCATTATACTTCCAGCCCTGTGACCAGCCATAAGTCTGTACATGCGTTGTATATGCAATACCACCGCTGATATTATTCAACTGTGCATTGTTTACCTTGATCGAGATTGCTTCGAGTCTCTTTCCCTCTCCGCTTGTTCCGGAGATAGAACCATCACTTACCCATTTCTGGTTACCATATGACTGTACATGTGTCATGTAAGAAACTGCACCTGAACCATCGGTTGTCGGGTTCTTACCCATATCTACGAATCCACCACCGATCGTTCCATCAAAGCCCTCGTAATCCGTTGGATAATCTGTCTTTGGCATAATGATAATCTGGATTGCTTCCAGTCTCTTTGCCTGTCCTGCAGTTCCTGCATAAGCACCATTCTTTACCCAGCCAAGCCAGCCATAAGTCTGTGCCTGTACACGATAATAAATATCATACTTGTTCTTGTTTGTACCAGTCAGGCGGATCTGAATTGCCTCCAGACGTTTTGCCTCTCCACTTGTACCAGATGTTTCACCATCTTTTTTCCATGTTTTCTCCCAGCCCTTTGACTGAATATGTGTACGGTACTCAACGCCAACGCCATACCCTGGCTCTACAATGATCTGGATTGCTTCCAGACGTTTTCCTGCTCCGACTGTTCCGGATGTTCTTCCGTTCAAAGTCAATGTTCTCTCCCAGCCTTTTGACTGTACATGGGTTCTATACCCAACATTCGGATAACGCTCACCCTCGCTGTTATACCAGTATGCTTCCGATGTAATGCCATTTGTCATTACAAGTCCGACCAGCATCATGAATGCCATCAGGACGGCTGTCACCCTTTTCCAACATTTTTTGCCTCTCATCCCTTTAAATCCTCCTTTTTTATCCTACGTTTCCATGGTTATTAAAACTATATAGCCAGAAACTATATTTAGTATAACACATGATAATAAATTTGCAATAACTTTGTTTTTTTTACATTCTATTTACAAAACAAAAGAAGGAGCACAAGCAATACCTGTGCTCCTTACCGTCAAAAACAACGTTCTTTATTTCACTGTTAAATTTGGATATCCATCTTTAATCATCGCTTTCAACATTGATTTCATATTATCCTTCGACTCGTTGTATCCATTCTCATATCCATCAATATCCGTATACAGATATCCCTCAAATACCGAATCATACTGTGTTGCCTTTGATCCATCAACCTTGACTGCTACATTATACCATGTCTGCAATGGATTTGCACCTCCCAAAATCGCAGTTGCACCCTTTCCATTCGCAATCATCTTCTGAACGGCTGCCTTGTTGTTTACAAAATCCAAAGTCTCGTCCTGAATCTTATACATCACATCGGTATCGCAGCAAAGTGTCTTTAATACCAGCGCTGCAAGCTCTTTGTTTGGACACTTATCCGTTACAGAAAGATATGTACCACCCCAATTATAAGCGGAAGGGCCTGCACAGATATTTCTCTTTCCTGCTGTAGCGGAACCACTTTCCTCATCGTTGATTGACCAGTATACAAACCAAGGGCATCCGAAATAGCCAAATACATCCCCTGTGAAATCACGCTGCCAGCCATCAGTCCAAGGATCATTCTTGTTTGTATAACCATTGTCGATCAATTGCATTGCCAGCTCTAAATATTTGTCAACAGCCGGATCAATCGTAACAGTACCATCATTTACCCATGCACTCTTGCGATCTGCCAATGCCGCATTCTGGATTTCCTTTGGTCCGGATACCATCTTATAGCCTGCCTGCTTCATCTTTTCTGCAGTCTGCATAAAGGTATCCCAATCCTTTACATATGTCTGTACCTTTGCCGGATCAGAAGTTCCAAGCACCTTCTGTGCAATATCTGTACGATAGACAAAACATCCCGGTGTTGCCTGCCAGCAAAGTCCTTTTAACTTGCCATTTACGGTTGCATGATCAATTGTGTACTGGAATGCATTGCTATAATCCTTCTGGGTAATACCAATGCTGTCCATACTCACAAACATGTCCGAAGACATAAAATATTTTGAAACATCCTCATCCATCGCTACAATCGAAGGAACCTTCTGACCGCCCTTCTGATATGCAGCTTCGATTTCTTTCTTGTATTCATCGCTTGTTCCGCCAAGTCCCAGATTTTCAAATTTTACTTTGTCTGCATACTGTGGATATTTATCTTTAAAATACTCCAGACGTTCTCCCAGCTCTGTGTTCCATGAATATACATAAATGATACTATTATCTACTGGCTCCGGTGTTCCCTGATAAGCCTTGGCATTGGAAGCTGCCGGCAATGCATTTGGAGCATCGCTGCCCTTTTCTACCAGACAGATCTGAATTGCTTCTAATCGTTTTCCAAGTCCTGCTGTACCTGCAGTCTCTCCGTTCTTTGCCCAGCCCATCCAGCCGTATGACTGCGCGTGGACACGATAATATACATCATAATAAGAAGAAATCGTGCCGGTCAACTCAATTCGAATGGCTTCCAGACGTTTTGCCTTTCCACTCGTTCCAGACATCTGACCATCCTTTTTCCATTCTTTCTCCCAGCCAAATGACTGCACGTGTGTCTTATAACGGATACCTCCGGTATAGCCAAGCTTCGATGCATTTAACTTGATATAGATGGCTTCCAGACGCTTCGCCTCTCCGCTTGTTCCGGCAATACTGCCATCGCTTACCCAGTTCTGGTTTCCATAACTCTGCACATGCGTTTTGTATGTTACCACACCATTTGCATCGGATGTATTTGTCTTTGCTGTTCCGACAAATCCACAGCTTTCAGAGCCCTTTAATGACTCTCCGCTTGCATTGTACATGTAGACTGGAGATTCCCATTTCTGAACTATAATAATCTGGATTGCCTCCAGACGCTTCGCCTGTCCTGCTGTACCTGCTGGCTCTCCATTTTTTACCCAGCCCATCCAGCCATAGGTCTGTGCATGTACACGATAATATACATCATATAAATCTGCATTATTACCAGTCAGACGAATCTGAATTGCCTCCAGACGTTTTGACTGTCCACTTGTGCCGGATAACTGTCCATCATGCTTCCAGCCCTGCCAGCCAATGCTCTGCACGTGCGTACGGTATTCAATTCCAATACCATAACCACCGTCTACATGAATCTGAATGGCTTCCAGACGTTTTGCCTTTCCAAACGTACCGGAAGATTGTCCGTCCTTCTTCCAGCTTTTCTCCCATCCAAATGACTGCACATGTGTCTTGTACATAACACTTGGAACAGTTACTTCGATTTCCCCGTCTTCTGTCCATGCAGTTTCTTTCCTCGCTGCTTCGGAGGTGATTCCATTTGTCAGAACCAATCCAAGCACCATGACGAATGACAACAAAAATGCAGTCAGCCGTTTCCAACATTTCATTGCTCTCATATAAAGCCCCCTTTGTTATTTTTTATTGACAAAGCAAAAAAGTCTGCAATTACGCAGACTTTTCCGATATGTGCAAGGAGTTTATATAATCATTGTCACAAACACGTATTACATTCTCCCCTTTTCTCCGTCTACCTTGCCAATACAGTTCCAATTATAAGAAAAAAATATGCATTTTCAATATGTGACAAAAAATGTGACGGTTTTTGTAATTTTTAGCGATAGCATTTTATATAGTTGTGTTTTAAAATATACATAGCATTAAAGTATAGTGAGGAAAATTATGGATACAATACAGGCTTTGATCAAGCACTACATCGAATCAAACGGATATACGGTATATTCTATCTCTCAGCAAAGCGGCCTCAATCGTACAACACTTCAGAAAATCTTATCCGGGCAAAGAAAAATCACAAAAGAAATCTACGAAAAGCTTCTTCCGTTTTTCGCACTTTCGCCGATTGACAAGGAAGAATTAGAACAGGCTTTTTTGATCAATCAGATTGGACCCGAGCGTTTCCAGACACATATGGAAATCAAGCGTATTTTGGAAATGTCCACATCGACGCTCTACCAGACAGACGATTCCCCTTATGATTTGGTTGTATCAAATGTCGATACCTGGTCGAACTGTATGTTGATTCAAGGCACCTATCAGATTGTAAACGCAATCTATTCTGTCGCCCTGAAAAATGTGACAACCGAAGATCATCCATTTATATATACATTTGCTGATATGAGTCACCCATACGCGTCTATCTTCTTCAAACCACTGTATCATCCAACCTTTCAGCCGTTGCATGTGAAGCACTTAATCGAATATCAGAAAACGCAGATGGACGGCGAAAACTATGATAATATACACAACATTCAGATTTTGAAGAATCTGCTGCCATCATTTGCCGCATTTCCTGGCACATTTGAAGTGCACTATTATTACTCTGCGCGAAATCGTTTTAAACAACAGGCAACCGCGTTCCCATATTATGTCATCACGAATACACACGTCATCCTGCTGTCCCCAACCTATGAGACAGCCTTGATATTGAGCGACAAAGCAATTCACGAGTATTATCTACACAACTACGAGCAGCTTCTTGCCCGGTCAAATATCCTGACCTCTGGTGCGCAGACACCACTTGACCTGTTAAATGTATTAAATGGAGTAAATCCGGCATTAAATTATCCAATCTGCCTGAATATCCAGCCCACCATCGAGAAATATCTCACGCCGGAAATGATTGACAAATACATGTTGGAATCCCCTTACAAGGATGTCATCCGCGCCAAATTATTAGAACGGATCGGTCAGCTTACGAAGGAAAGCCATACGATTCTCTTCACGCTGGAAGGCTTAAAATTATTTACCGCGGAAGGAAAAAATGTGAATTTCCCGGATACGCTCGCTGCCCGCTTTGATATCGAAGACCGTATTTATATTCTCCGCAAATTTATGGAGGCAAACCAAAATGATACAGACTATCATTTTCTGCTATTAGATCCTTCCAAAATACATACGTCTCTGAATATTTCCATCGCGTTTACACCGCCATCCATGACGTTCCTGATGCTGGTACGAAACGATGGGAATTCCATGATTCTTCCACTGGAAGAGCACACACTTTGCAGCAGTATCATGGACTTCATCCAGACGCTGCCAGAATACGGATATGTATGCAGTGTGGAAGAGACGAACCGCTATCTTCAGGAAGAAATCGAGCAATTAAAAAAGCAGTTATAATCTGCTGTATGAAAAAAGAGGGCAACCTGCCCTCTTCTTTATTTACCACAGATCTGCCCGATCACGGATGGAATCTGCCTCTGTGATCTGACGGATCACTTTGCACGGGTTTCCGACCGCCAGGGAATGTGGCGGAATATCCTTTGTCACAACGCTGCCAGCACCGATCACACAGCCTTCCCCGATCGTCACGCCACCAGTCACAACAACATTACTTGCAAGCCAGCAGTTATCCCCGATCGTGATTGGCTTTGCATACTCATCATCGTATGCCGTACCATCTGCTTTAAACTTGATGTTACGCTCCTGATAACGAAACGGATGCATCGGTGTCACAAGCGATACATTCGGTCCGATGAAGACGTTATTGCCGATATGCACCGGACAGGTATCTAACACCGTGAAATTAAAGTTTGCAAACGTATTTTCACCGATTGTCGTAAATTTCCCATAGTCAAAATAGATCGGTCCCTGCAGATACACGCCCTTCGCGCAATCAGGGATCAGGTCACGCATTATCTGCTCCCGCGCTTTCTCCTCGGCGTCTGCAGTCTGGTTATAGGTCTGACACAGCTTATGTGCCTTTGTACGGATGGCAAGTAACGTCTCGTCCGATGAATCGTAGATCTTGCCTGCCAGCATCTTTTCCTGTTCTGTCATGTCTTGCACCTCTTTCTTAGTTCATAGTACATTCCTTATCTTTTCTTAAACGATGTTTTACGAATCCAACCAGATACATATTTCCTATTGCCAAAGCAAACGTACCAAGCCAAAAGCCAAGCACCTTTGTCAACATATCAACATCAGGGAAGAATCTCTCAATTACTCTCAACACTGCTATATGCCATACATATAACGGCATACTAAGCCTGCCCAGGCATGAGAAAAATCGACAGGACATATCCGGCACCATGCTCTGACCGGAAAATATAATCGTCACACTTACCACAAAGCACAACAGATTTCCACGCAGAAACTTAAAATGCGGGTAACAGGTCACAATTGGAAACACATATGTGATTACTTCCAGCACTGACAGCCACACCCTGCATGTTCGATTTAATGAAATCCCTCTTAACCAATCCGCCAACAACGCTATAGTCGCGCCCAGACACAGACCCGCAAATGTTCGTACCAATCGATTTGGAAACTCATGTGCACCATAATCATATGTATGAAGATAATAAAAAAGTGCTACATAAAAACAAATCATGCCAGATAACCGGCGATTCCGCATCATCAACAACAGGCAGAAAAACGGGAATACCAGACACATCGCTGATAAAAACCACATTGTAAACAACAACGATCCCTCCGGTGCAGCCTCAGACAGATATAGCATCTCAAACGGCATATTTTCAAATGACCGTATGAAGTTTCCAAATGCACCTTCTCCTATATAATGCCAATTCATAGCAATATATGTAATCAATATCGCTCCCGTAGTATACGGGAGAAACTGTACAAACTTCTTTCCCGTATACTCAACCGCTATTTTCACAGCTTCAAAGTGTTCCTGTGGTTCCTGTTTCTCGAAATGTCTCATTGTAAAATATCCGGTTATTATATAAAAGAACTCTACAAAAAACCAGCTTAGTTGAAATGGTCGGTCCTGATAGCCAAAATGTGCATTCATGATCAGCACAGCCCCCAGAAAACGCATAAGCTCTATTTTCCCGATTCTCATATTTATCTCCCATCAAAAAAACATTTTAATTTATTATGTATATTAGTATAGAATCCGTCAAAAAACAACCGCCTTTCCGTGCGTTTTTTATTATTCATTTTACATTTTGGCAGTTATACTGTATAGTAGATTTTAGATTTTTCATTTTCTGCATAGTTCGTGCGGAATAATTTTCAAAATATTCAGAGAGAGAGAAATTATATGAGCAAACGTGAATCTTTTACTAACCGTCTCGGTTTCATCCTCGCCTGCATCGGCTCTGCCGTCGGCATGGGCAATATCTGGATGTTCCCGACACGTGTATCCCTCTATGGTGGCGGATCGTATCTGATCCCATACTTTATCTTTGTCGTTTTGATTGCATCGACCGGTGTCATCGGGGAAATGAGCTTCGGACGAGGCACACGATCCGGCCCGATTGACGCCTTTGGTGCCGCATGTGAATCCCGCGGCAAACGAAAGGTCGGCGAAACGCTCGGTTTTATCCCGGTGCTTGGTTCTCTTGCGATGGCGATTGGGTATACCGTCGTCATGGGATGGATTCTGAAATACATGATCGGAACATTTACCGGAAGCACGCTTGCCCCGGACAATATCGATTCCTTCGCCGCATCGTTTGGTGGAATGGCTTCTGCCTTCGGCAACAATCTGTGGCAGATCATCGCACTTGTAGTTGCTGTTATAATCCTGATGTTCGGTGTCGGAAATGGTATCGAGAAAGCGAATAAGATCATGATGCCGGTGTTCTTCCTGCTGTTTTTGATCCTTGCAATCTACACGGCATGTCAGCCGGGCGCCATCGACGGCTATAAGTACATCTTCCGCGTCGAACCTTCCGCTCTGGCAAAGCCGGAGACATGGATCTTCGCTTTGGGACAGGCATTTTTCTCCCTGTCTGTTGCCGGAAACGGAACGTTAATCTATGGTTCGTATCTGCCGGATAACGAGGATATTCCTGCTTCCGCCGGTCGTGTTGCCTTGTTCGACACGATTGCCGCGATACTTGCCGCACTCGTGATCATCCCTGCCATGGCTACAACCGGTGCACAGCTTGACCAGGGTGGTCCGGGACTGATGTTTATCTTCCTTCCTAGCTTATTTAAGTCTATGCCGGGCGGACACATCGTAGCGATCATCTTTTTCGTAGCGGTATTTTTCGCAGGACTTTCGTCTCTGCTTAACTTATACGAAGCACCAATCGCAACGGTGCAGGAAAAGCTTCACTTAAACCGCAAGCTCTCCTGTCTTCTCATCGGTGTCATCGGCGTGATTGTGTCCATCTGTATTCAGGGAATCGTATCCGACTGGATGGATATCCTGTCCATCTACATCTGCCCGCTTGGTGCAGGTCTCGCCGGTATCATGTTCTTCTGGGTATACGGTAAGAACTATGTCGAGGAGCAGGTCAACCTTGGACGTAACAAAAAATTTACAGACAAGTATGTACCTGTCTGTAAATATCTGTACTGTCCAATCTGTATCCTTGTGCTGATCCTTGGTATCGCACTGGGTGGGATTGGGTAATGATTCGTAGATTCACTATTCTGCTTCCATCGCAAGCTCGGTCTGTCGTGTGAGTTCTGCATCACTGATAATTGTAATTCGTCCCTCGTCGTACTGCTCCTGTACCCAGTCGTACACACGACGCACCAGGGGCGATTTCTTATCAACCGGTTCAAGCCCCTTCTTCTTGCGGTACTGGTTGATCCAGTAGCCGACACCTGCGATGCCGGATGTGCTGTTGACTGAAACCTTTGGCGGGCGGTCAAGCAGTGTGTCAGTGTCGAAGATATTGTAAATCTCATGATTTTTGAGCATGCCATCGGCATGGATGCCGGCTCTTGTCAGGTTGAAGTTTTCGCCGACAAACGGTGTCATCGGCGGAATCTCATAGCCGGTTTCTTTGCTGATATATTCCGCAATCTCTGTGATCACTTTCGTATTCATCCCATTTAAGTGTCCGCGCAGGGATGCATATTCAAATACCATCGCTTCAAGCGGTACATTTCCGGTACGTTCCCCGATGCCAAGCAGCGAACAGTTGACGGCACTTGCACCATACATCCAGGCAGTTGTCGCATTTACGACGCCCTTATAGAAATCGTTGTGGCCATGCCACTCCAGCATCTCGGATGGCACACCGGAATAATGCTGCAATCCATAGATGATACCGGATACGCTTCGAGGCAGCGATGCGCCCGGATACGGCACGCCAAATCCCATCGTGTCACAGGCGCGGATCTTGATCGGCACGCCGCTTTGCTCGGACATTTCCATCAGACGGTTTGCAAACGGAACGACAAATCCATAGAAATCCGCACGTGTAATATCCTCAAAATGGCATCTTGGGCGAAGTCCTGCTTCGATACAGTCTGACACGATCCCAAGGTACTTGTCTAATGCCTGCTTTCTTGTCAGCCCCATCTTGTGAAAAATATGGTAATCCGAACAGCTCACAAGCACGCCCGTCTCCTTGACTCCAATGGATTTCACCATCTCGAAATCTTTCTTGTTCGCACGAATCCATGTCGTGATCTCCGGGAACTCATAGCCTAACTCCATACATTTCTCAAGTGCCTTGCGGTCCTTCTCCGAATACACAAAGAACTCGGTCTGACGAATCATGCCGTTCGGACCACCAAGCTCATGCAAGAGCTTATAGATATGCACCATCTGCTCCATTGTGTACGGAGCACGCGACTGCTGTCCGTCACGAAATGTCGTATCCGTGATGAAGATATCTTCCGGCATCTTTTCAGGCACCCGGCGATAATTAAATGCAATCTTCGGCGTCTCCGTATACGGGAACATCTCGCGGAAAAGCTCCGGCGATTCCACGTCCTGTAACTGATAGCTGTATGGGTCTAATTCCAATTTGTTCGTCTTGTTGCTTAGTCTGATTTCCTGCATATGCCGTCCTCCATCCTTCGGATGTTTCATCCAATTTTGTTGCACTCATTATAAACACATGCTATATTATATGTAAAATAGATAATTTTGATAGTAATAATCGAATTTGCGAATAATAGGAGATTTTTATGGATATCGAAGCATTAAATACGTTCCTGACACTTGCCAATACGAAGAACTATACGCGCACTGCCGCACAGCTTTTTGTCGCGCAGTCCACCGTGACAAACCGTATTCACGAACTGGAAAAAGAGTTGAATATCGCACTCTTCACGCGCAACAACCGCAGCGTCGAGCTGACAGTGGAAGGGGAACAGTTCAAGGACTATGCCGAAAAGGTCATCACACTGACGAATGCGTCACTCTCCGAAATCAGTTCCTTACACAAATACGCAAACCACCTGCGCATCGGTTGCTCTGATTCGATCTACGAAGGACATCTGGCGCCGATCATCTTAGAGCATCAAAGACAGTTTCCAAACGACGCCCTGAAGATCACGATTGGTCTTTCCAACCTGCTGATGGAGCAATTGCAGAACGATATCTTCGATGTGATCTTCACCTATCTTCCTATGAAAAAATCATCCTATCACTGCGAGGTCTACAAGCAGGATAAGATGATTTTAGTGACTGATTATTATAATACGATGTATGCACGCGGTATCACGAAGCAGGCGTTGATTGCCGAGAATTATCTGATGTGCAATTTCGCCCTGCAGGATGTCGGACAGTTCATCCGAAACTTATTTCCGCGCTACCATCAGTTTTCACTGGAAATCGATGACTGTTCCAAGATCATTCCTTTTTTGCTCGGCTCGGAAAGCTATACGTTCCTGCCCGCGGATACAGCTCGTCCATTCTTAGAAGCGGGCAAGCTCCGCGTCATTCCATTACTGGACTTGGAAACACCGGTCATCAACAGTTACATGATCTGCAAGAACAGTAAGCGGGAATTGTGCCAGTCGATTTTTATGTAATTTCATGTCACCACGCGGCAGCGTGCCTCATTTATTGGAGAGTTTTCCCCTTTTCGCTACTTTCTCCCCAACCTGCTTGCTTCTCAAAAGCTTCCGGTTGGGGAGTTTTCCCCATTCCACCACTTTTTACCCAACCTACTTACTTCCCAAAAGCTTCTGGTTGGGGAGTTTTTCCCTTTCCACCACTTTCTACCCAATCTTCCCTGCATATGCATTCTTCCATTGGGGAGTTTTGCGCCATTTCACATTTTCTCCCCAACCCACATTGATTGATTGCATGCTTTTATGGTAGAATAGATAAACTACAAACTAAATTAGACAGGTATGGTACATTTATGAAAAAAGAACAAACTCGAACATCGTTCAAAAGCCGCTGGGGATTTATTCTTGCATCGGTCGGTTCCGCAGTCGGCATGGCAAATGTCTGGGGATTTCCAAATAAAATGGGAAGCAATGGCGGTGGTGCCTTTCTTCTCATCTATTTACTATTTATATTTTTGTTCAGCTACGTTGGACTTCCGGCGGAGTTTGCGATCGGACGCTGGTCGCACACTGGAACGCTCGGTTCCTATGAAAATGCATGGCGTTCACGAAATGAAAAAATCGCGCCTGTCGGGCGCGCACTAGGCTGGCTGCCACTTGCAGGTTCCCTGTGCATCGCAATCGGCTATTCAATCATCGTTGCCTATGTATTAAAAGCATTTGTTGACTCTGCTTCCGGGCTATTGATGCAGGTCAACACTTCCGAATGGTTCGAATCGTTCTCCATGACGGATTTCTCGGTTGTACCATTCCATATTATTGTCATCATTGGCACTTTGCTTACACTGTTGCTCGGTGCCAGCAGTATCGAGAAGAGCAACAAGATCATGATGCCGCTCTTTTTCCTGATCTTCATCGTACTTGCAGTACGCGTAGCCCTGCTGCCAGGTTCAGCAAGCGGGTATGAATTCATGTTTATCCCAAGATGGGAAGCTTTGAAAGATCCGACTGTCTGGATCACTGCCATGGGGCAGGCGTTCTTCTCCCTGTCCGTAACCGGAAGTGGAATGATCGCATATGGATCCTACTTAGACCGGAAAGAAGACGTCATCGCAGTGTCGAGACATACCGCAATCTTCGATACAATTGCAGCTTTGGTTGCCGCGCTTGTGATCATCCCGGCATGCTTCTCCTACAATGTCAGTGTGGACGCAGGGCCAAGCCTGCTCTTTATCACATTGCCATCAATCCTGCAGGATATTCCGTTTGGACAGATCTTTGCGATCATCCTGTATGCAGCAATGATCTTCGCCGGTGTAAGTTCCCTGCAGAACATGTTCGAAGCCGTTGCTGAATCCCTTCTGCACCGCTTCCCGAAGCTGCGTCGTACCGTCGCACTCGGCATTATCTGCGTGATCTGCCTTGGTGCCGGAATCGGCATGGAAGCCATCACACGCTGGGGTACATGGATGGATCTCGTCTCCATCTACATCATCCCAATCGGTGCAACGCTTGGTGCAATCTCCTGGTTCTGGATTATGAAGAAAAAAGATTTATTTGCAGCGATCAATGAAGGCGGCAGGAAACCACGCGGGAAGCTGTGGTATTTCCTTGGGCGGTACCTGTATGTGCCAATCGCAATTATTCTATGTGTAATTGCACTTGCAATGAAAGTCGCGTTTTAGGTGAATCTGGTAGGCACAATTTCTGCATAAACCCTTATTGCATAAAAAACGGATGATTGAACAATGTCAACCATCCGTTTTCTGTTTCCACCAGCTTACGCCATGCCATTTGCGGTTTTATATTTGTAGATCATCTCCGCATGGTTCTGCTCTTCGATCTGGATATCTGCCAGTAGCTTCCGAAGCGCGGTATTCGCAAATGCAAACACATCGGTATTATATTCACCGGACACCAGCTTCTCTGTTCCGATACAATCCGTTGCCAGAAATGCATCATGCTTTTTATCCTCAGAATTATCCAATGTACCATACGTTACCTTCGGCTCATAGTCTTTTCCCTGCGTATCGTTACAATCGCATGCCGGAACAGAACCATCTAACACTTGCTGTAATGTATCGTAATGCTTCTGCTCTTCCTTCTGAATTGTCTCAAACAGGCTTTTCAACTCCGGATCTTTCGCCTGCGCTGCGTATTTTCCATACTTTTCCACACAACTCTGCTCCTGCGTCTGCAAATCCTGAATCAGGGTACGTTCTTTCTCTTTTAATTCCATTGCTTTGACTCCTTTGATTTTGTCATATTTTTATCGCAATGGTATTATTGACAGATATGTTCTGTTTTATGCTTTTCTCTACATCATACTATAAAACAAGCTGAAATCCATAACAATTTTTAGCAAATCCATAATGTTCATAAAAGCCATGTGCCTCCACACGTGGCAGCCCGGAATCCAATATCAATGCTTTACAATCTTTCTCTTTTGATTTTTCTTTTACATAATCCAACAAAAACTTTCCATACCCTTTTCCACGATCTTCTTTGTTCGTGATCAGACTTGCCACATAACAGGTACACCCCGTCATCCAAAAAGTTTCAAAATAGCTTCCATGACACAATCCGTGATAATTTCCTGCATCATCTAATGCAAAAAACACAAAACTATTTGCATCTGCATAAGCAATCACACTCCTCTTTCACTGATATTTTCCCTAACTTATATCATCTTCCAAGGATATGCAACAGACATTCTACAGAATCTTTCAAATAAAAATATAAAGGCACTTTCGTTTTTATATTTAACAAAAAGTGCCTTTATTCGTTCTTTTGTAATTAGAAATTGCCGCCGTTCCAGCCCCAGTTTGCAACCGCCTGATATTTCACATAGACATGATCTGGTGCAATTCCAAGCACATCCTCAAATATCTTGCAGATCTCGCCAGTCAGCTTGGAGAACGCGGACGGATTCTCGCTTCCGTACACACTTACCTCCACCATCGCCATCGGCTGATCATTGGAACCCCGGAAATACAACTTATACTCCGGCTCAAAGCCAACCATAAGCCAGCTCTCCGACTTTCCCGGAATCGCTGTGATTGCCTGTCCCAGTCTTGCCTTAATTTCCTGTTCCTGTGCATCCGTTAATGCTACGCTAATTTTTGAATTAATAAATGGCATTTGTTTGTCCTCCTTATTCGTCCTCATCCGGGATTCCCGTATGAAGAAATTCATTCCACTTCTTATTGATTTCTTCCAGTTCCTTCTTCTCCATGATTCGGTTCCGATCATCCAGAATCGCCAGCATCTCATCCGCCACATCCTCCAGTCTTGGATTCGAATACCGATACAAATATCCCATCATCCGCGTCGCCGTAAAATCCGTATTCAGATTCTTCGTCACAATGTCCGCAAACTCCTCTGGATATCCAAGACGCAACATAATGTTATAAAGTTGTATGCTCTGTGGAGATTTTGGTTTCATTGTATGTTATAGTCCTTTCCATTATTTTATAAAATATATCTTATCCTTGGTTTTTCCAGATGAATTTATAAGATTTAATTCTTCAGCCTTTTTTAATAATCTACTGGCAGTTTTGATCTGAACATCTAATAATTCCGCTGCTCTGGCACTATTAATTTCATTGTATTTCACTAAATAGGCAAGAATTCGCTGCATTCTTTCTTGCTCCAATTCAGACATTGTTTTGTTATTTAATTCAATCACTAATTTAGTCATTGATTCGGACATTGATTCGGACATTGATTCGGACATTGATTCGGACATTTCAAATCCGTCCCTAATACGAATAATCGTATTCAAATATGTCCTGTCATCATCCATATCAAATTCCGGTGCCGGTGAACCATTTTTCTTAAGTTCCCGTAATATTTTCGGAATACCTGTACCTTTTTTCTCAGATAAATCTATTTCTTTGAATAATTCTCCAATTCTTCGATTACGATATTTTCTGCCTCTAATTTTTCCCTCTTTAAAATAATCAAAATTAATCCATTTGGCAAGTCCTGGATAGTTTAAAATCTCAATACTATCCACATAAATACGGATTTCGACTGGTTCAGCCTCACGATATGACTTATGAAATACTGCATTTACCAAAGCTTCCTCTAATGCATTATATGGATAATTATAAAATCTTACGGCTTCTGCTTGCCCTTGTATCTTTTCAACTTTTTGCTCAATGACTGTATTCTTGATATAATCCAATGCATCCATAACCTGCTTCCAGATCGGTCCTGTAAACGTTTTTTCAATAAAATCATCGGAAGCTTCAGCATCTTTGGTATTGAATCTTATCAATTCGATGTAAGCTCCTGGAATCAGTTTTTCCGGATGTTCTGTAAACATCAAAACACCAATATTTCTAATATCTAATTCTGTGTCCGTTTCATCTGCTACTTCCTGTGCAATGAGCAAATCTTCTAAAGTGCAATTATTCAGTTCATTTATCAAACTGCTATTGCTCTTCCTGATAAAATCTTCAATATACCCTCTTCTAATATCATCAATCCTAGCTTTTCGGTTTATTCTATCATCAAAAGGGACGGAATTAAATTTATCATATAATTCTGATATCTCATCCTGCTTTGCATCCGTTGTGAGTGATGCTGGGCGTATCCAGTATTTCAAACTTTTATCAATTTTCCCGCCTTTAACACTATACACCGATTGTGGTGCCTGATATGGCCCACTATCACCTGCCGGACACCATAAGTATATAAGATATGTTTCAGAGTTCTTATAATTAACAATCTCCATTCTTGGAATGTATCTTGGCACAATCATATTGCAGTACTGAAATATCTCCTGCTGAATTGAATCTAATTCTTCCTTTTGCACACCTGCAAGCGGAAATACCGGCATTCCATTTTCCTCTTTTACCCCTATTACTATATATCCACCATTTGAATTATCATAATCGTTCGCAAAAGCACAAATAGAATGAATAATATCATTCGGATTCCAACCAGTTTTATATTCAACTCGATCGTGTTCCACAACGCGACCTTCTAATAGTGTTTCTATTTTCAATGGTATCATCAATGTCTCCTCCTTCCCTCAAGTTCATATATCAATTAGTTTAATTATAACATATGGACGCAGAAGAACCAACAATCAACTAATTTAACAAAGCGGCGTCATACCGCCTATTATTGGATATATCACATCTATAAACTGCTCATATGTTTTTTCCCTTTTTATTTCTGGATGCCTTTCTTCAAAGGTTTCTTAATTCTCAAAACTCTTTCTCCTTCTTTTACTATATATTCATCAAGCAGTTTCTTTAATGCTACAAGGTTCATTTTCCATAATCCTCCACCTCCTTTTCCCCTTATTATCTGACTAATTTCACTTTTACTCAACAAAATCTGTTTGACAAACTTCGCATTTTTGACGTTGAAAATTCTAATTTTTATAAGACGGAAGAATCCCCCGTTAGCAAAACTACAAAAAATAGGTATAATGTTTTCAATTTATAGAAAGGAAAAATGCTTATGACAAAAAAAGAACTTTTACAATCTAAAAAAGTGACTCTAGGATTATCTAATTCTATGATCACAGACCTAATCGGCTTTTCAGATCGAACCCGAAGAGATTACATGAAGTGTAAGATAATTAATGGAAAATACACCCCTAAACTTCTTGAATTACTTCAAATATCTCTTCATGATTGGAATAATGCAAACGATACAGAAAGTGAGGAATAATATGGGAAAACACAACATTGGTAGATATGAAAAACTTATGATTTTTTTTAATAAAGAAATGAAAGATAATATTCCTTATTCTGCAGATGATCTTCTTTCTTTATGTAAATCAATTGATAGCCAGGCGGACAAAACTACTATTTATAACGTCACATACAAAATGAAAGTAGCTAATTATATCCGTTCCACAGAAGATAAAAAATATATAAAAATTCCAATTGCTGAGAAAGAAACCGTTTCACTAAATGATAAAGTTAATGACGCAATCGCTTGCATACAAAAAGCTCTTTCTTCTTATCAATCTTTTAATTGGCTTAATTGTTCCGAAAGCGAACTTCTGTCTACGCGACAAACTTTTAAAGCGTTAAAAAAACTTTCTTTGAATATCTCAGATCTATTTTAAAGAAGGGAACTGAAAGTCGAAAGCCTTTCAGTTCCCTTTCTCTTACATATGCACTTCTATATCAACTTTTCCTTCCACTCTGTTTCCTTAAAGCCAACAAGCACCTTATCTTCATCCACAACCAAAGGACGTTTCACCAGCATACCATTCGTCGCAAGGAGCTTAATCTGTTCTTCCTCACTCATTTCTGAAAGCTTGTCCTTTAACTTCATTTCCTTATAGAGCCTACCGCTCGTGTTAAAGAACTTTTTAAGCGGAAGTCCGCTTCTTTTATACCACATCTTTAACTCTTCCGCCGACGGATTCGCTTCTACGATATGGCGCTCGGTATACACGATCTTATTTTCATCCAACCACTTCTTTGCCTTCTGACAAGTAGAACATTTAGGGTAACATATAAATTCCATTGTGCATCTCCTTTTCTATGTACATACCCATAACTTCTCAGTCCCTAACATCTTTTCACACTTCATTCTATCAACTTTATACTATTTCACAAACCGCAGCTTTCCTTTACTTTCCCAGATAACCTCATTCACCTGGTATGGTGTCTCGCCATCCATATGTATCCACTGCAGTGTCTCCGTCACCAGACGCATCTTCTTACACCTGTGATTCGTAATGTCCTTAAACAACAAATGTTTTTTGAAATAAACAAGCACAACTGCCAGAAGAAGCTTCAGCCTTGACATGCCTTTCACTAGGCAGACATCCAATCTTCCATCTGTCGGATCTGCGTTTGGGCAAAATGGGATTCCACCACCTTCATACATATGATTCATCCCAACGACGAAGAACAGCTCCGGAAGCTTCATCACAGGCGCATCGTCCAGGTATAATTTTGCGCGTACCGTTTTCTTTGCAAATATCTGCTTAACGCCGATCATCACATACACCAATTTACCAAGATGAATCTTATTTAACACCGTTTTCAGTCGGCTCCGGCTGACCTCTTCGCAGATATTTGCATCATAGCCAACCCCAGAACTAATTAAAAATCGTTTTGCACTGCTTCCCTGATGATTCGTTGTCACTTCTCCATAATCAAGCGCAATTTCCTCCGGATTTTCAAGCAGATGCGTAATTGCACGTTCCACATTCTTTTCCAAATGCATATTTCTAGCGAAATCATTTCCGGATCCTGTCTGAATACACGATAACGTCGTATGATCAAATTCCTGAATCCCATTTAGGACTTCATTTAATGTTCCGTCGCCGCCAATCACTAAAATATTGATATCTTCCTCATTTTCCCGAACCACTTCCTTGCTTTGATCCATAACAGCCGTTTCGTTTAAAGCCATGTTCCTTCCTGCTGTAAGTTTCCCTGCAACCATCGTTGCTTCTCCCGGCTTCCGCAGTACATACACCTTATACGCCACGTTTTTCCGGTCTAATATGTCTTTTATCTCCCTCCATGCATCCATTCCTTTTCCAGAAGATGAGGTCGGATTTACGATTATATGGTACATTCTTGTTATCCTTTCCACACGCCGCTATCTCTCGATAGCAGGCGTATCTTCATACAGCTGATACTGCAGCTTCGTGCGTGCTCCACGGTAGTCGTTTTGCACAACCAATGTGTAACGGGCTCCCTGGAAGGCAACATAGTTCCTGCCGTCCCTCGCAAAGAACGATACCAGCACCCGCTCCTGCCAGATCTCCTCTGGCAGTTGCTTCTGCAAAACCCGCTCCACAAAACGGATTGCAATATCCTCAAAGCTGTACTGGCGCTCCCGCTTATTCTCCACATAGTAGAGATACAGCTTCTGGACATAACACTCGGACACAGCTTCCATCTGCTTGAAGTAGCTGCCGAGCATCATATAAACTGCATAATTAAATGCATTCTGGTTATTTGTTGCCTTATCGATTGTAGTTGTTGTATTCAACATACATACCTCCTTGAATAAAAACAATAGATTTTTTGATAAAAATAGGCAGACTTGTAGAACTGTCTATCTTCGTCCACAATCTGCCTTCTTCGTTCTATTTAGTTTCATTCAAGAAAATACTCTGATTTTCCGAAGCTGTTGTTAGTATAACGCATTCCGTTTAGATATACAAGACTTATTTCACCATTACAGTTAAACTCATAGTTCAATTACCTATACCTAATAGGTTTTATTTGCGCCAACCAACGTCATGATACCATTTATTACCAACAGCACACCCGTTGCAATAAATGCCCACGCAATCGTTCCACTCTGATTAAAGAGCAGACATGCTCCGGCAACAACCATCAGTCCCGGTTTAAAATACTCCTGAAACCGTTCTCCCACAGTCAGATTTACAGGCATCGTTTTCTTGATTGACGATATCTGTAACAGTCCCATCAGAATGATTCCTGCTGCCAGAATATAGAATGCAAGACTTGCAAATACCCAGCCAAATACCAAAATACAGATTCCGGCAACCGACTTCACAATTCCATAATTTACGAGCCCTGCCACAAAATCCATAATGGCTCCAACAATTACAAATACTGCCAGAAGCGTAATGGCTGCGGTAATAATTTTTCCTTTCATAACAATCAGCAAAATTCCAAGCAATATAGATCCCAAAGCTGACGCTACGTTTCCTTTCTGGTTCATATGTTGTTCCTCCTTATCAATTATCTCCTATAATAACTCATCCAACAGCTTACTTCATATCTGCCTCAAATGCAACGGACAATTATGAATCTCTGTATGATATAAGCCATTCAACCAGATCTTCATACCCGATTGCCCGGCTGTAATAAGCGCCCTGGAATACATCACACCCCAATGCTTTCAGCTTCTCTAACTGTTCTTTTGACTCCACCCATTCTGCAATCGTTGTAAAATGAATCGACTCCCCAAGCTTGGTGATCGAACCGATGATTTCCGCATTGGTTTCGTTTTCAAGCACATTCCGCGTCAAAGATCCATCCAGTTTCACGACTGCAAAAAATCCCGTCTGCAAGTAGAGCAGGGAGGTATGCCCCATCCCAAAATCATCAATCAAAAACCGGTGTCCGTGTGCTTTCAATTCTTCTATTTTATGTACCACATCCTCTGTCGAAGATATCGCGTCCTGCTCAGTGATTTCAAGACACAACTGGCTACAGGAAATTCCATGTGTCTTCACGCTGTTTTCCACCGCTTCCACCAATCCATCCCACTGCAGTGACGCATTGGTCAGATTGACAGAGATATCAAAGCTTTCGTCTACATAATCAGTCAGTCTGGCTCTCGCCGCTGCCGCTTCATCTAAGATTGTTGCATCAAGCGCATGCATAATTCCAAGTTCTTTTGCAAGCTGAATGATAAGTGGTGGGTAAATATTTCCAAACACGGGATGATTCCACCGAATCAAAGCCTCCGCACCAGAGCAATGCCCATTCTTGTCCACCTGTGGCTGATACATCAGAAACAGACTGTGATTTTCAATTGCCTCCTTCAATTCGCCGGCCAGCAGCCGTGCCGTATTTCCACATACATCTTCCCGTTTTGTAAATGCGAACAGAACTCCACTTTCTTCCTGCTTTTTGTATTCTTCTACCAATTGGTTCACATTCTGTATCATCTGCTGCCGGCGCTGCATTTCAAACATCCGGATAAACGGACGATATACAAACACGCCGATCACAATACATATAAGCTGAAGCACTACTCCTTTCCACGAACCAGTTGCCTGATATCCACTCAGAAGAACTGGCGTTGTCCACTCCACCGATGCTACCACATGTGGAACAATGCCAAAATACATTGCCGCATATGTAATCAGGAAATTCAGGATCGGAACTACCAAAAATGGTACAATAAAGATCGGATTCAAAATGACCGGAACTCCAAACAACGCAATCTCACTGATATTAAACAAAACTGCCGGTGCCGCCATACCCGCAACATTCCGCAGACTCTTCGTCTTCGCAAACAGCAAAACCGCGATTACAAGGCAGATCATCACGCCGGTTCCCCCCATGATTACGAACACATCCTGAAAAGACTTGCTGAATATACCAACAGATACATCTGAGAAATTCTGTTTGATCACAACATCTAATACATTGTTTCCATGCACCCCCAAAAACCAAAATACATGTGTCTCCACAATGATTAAGATTCCAGACCAGAAATTATTATCAATCGAACCAAACAGACGATTTACTCCAAGCTCAAACAATTCCTGTACTCCATTTACCCCGCTCGTCACATATAGTACCTGATGAAACAAGTTAAACACGAATAATATCCCCAAAGTACAGCCAATTCCATTGATTGCATGCATATAACCACTGTCAGTATCTATTTCCTTGTTTCTCACTGACATAAAATTTATATCCTTTAATTTGAAATACAAAAATCCTGCACCAAGGGATACAAACAGTGCAGTGAATGTATTCATATTGCTAAATGCCTTTATCGAAAAACTCCCATATTGGATTCCTGCACATCCGGCAAAACTGGCAAGCGTAACAGCCGCCAGTACAATCGCATCCCCCGTCTCCACAAATCCACTTTTCTTTCTGGATTTGATCAGCGCATAGCTGACACTCGTCGTCACTGCAAGCAAAACCGCAAAAATATCATTTACACCATGATATATAAATTGCAGCATATCCATAACATGACCTGACCAGATATGTGCAATAAAATCCTGATAGCCTGCTATCGGCAGACTCATGATCATCAATGCGCCATAGCCAACAACAAGCAGGGGAATAAGCATAATCATCCCCTGGCGGATCGCACCAAAGGCACAGCTTTTTTCTATCTTATTCGTTGCTTTTAATACTCTGTTTTCCATTTTTTTCATTCGTATATTTCCTCAATTCATAATATTCTATTATAACATGGATACAGCAAAAGTTCAACCACATCTGTACTTTCCTATTTACCAATTCTTTCACATTCACCCCAGAAGGAAATACATTTTCTGTAATTACATTTATAACAATACTATGCTATAATAAAGTTTACGACAGATGTATTTACAGACACCTTATAAAAACGAATGAAACTGATGCGCAACAGATTGCCACGGATATATATTCCACGAAGGAGAAAAATTATGAATTACGACGAATCTGTTTTTAAGGAAAAGGCGAACCGGAGAGCCAGACGGATCTGGATCATCTTCGCCGCATTGCTTTCTGCAAACTATGGTGCCGATGTGGCGAACCATCTACGTGGCACTACCTATTATATTATCTTTTTAGCGCTCTGCTGGCTGCCAGTCATCACCGGGGAGATTCTGCTTCGTGTGAAGGGCTTCGATACTGACCAATACAAATTCAACCTCGTGATCGGCTATGGCATTTTCTATACATTTGTATTATGCACGACAGAATCACCGATTGCATTCACGTATATCCTGCCCGTGACCAGTCTTCTGGTTCTCTATAAGGGTATCCGATTCATGGTAAGCTGCGGAATCGCAAACTCCCTGATTATCGTCGGAGGTGCTGCCTATCGTATCTCACAGGGATTCAACTCCGCCTCCGATATGAAGAATTATCAGCTCGAGCTCGCCTGTATCATACTCTGCTATATCTGCTATGTCATGTCCATCAAGCACCTGATTGAGTCTGACGGTGCCATGACAGACAGCATCAAGGCAGACCTGCACCGCGTTATCACGACCGTGGAGCAGGTAAAACAGGCATGTAACACAATCACCAGCGGTATCACAGTTGTCCGCGAGCTTGCATCCGAGAACACGCATGGTGCCACGATTGTTGTCGATAGCCTAAATCGTCTGAGTGATCATAACTCCGACCTGCAAAACAGTACAACTTCTTCGAACGAAATGACGTCCGACATACACGCACAGGTCAACCATGTGGCGGAGATGATTGAGCAGATGGTCTCACTTGCGAGCACTTCGGTGCAGCACGCGAAGGTAAGCTCCGAGGATCTGGCAGATCTTGTAACAACGACGAACACGATGGCTTCGCTCTCCGGGTAGATCGAGCAGACATTGCAGAATTTCAAATCTGAATTCGCCATGGTGAAGAACGAAACCGGTGTCATCGAGAATATCACATCTCAGACGAATCTTCTTGCATTAAATGCATCGATTGAAGCTGCCCGCGTCGGCGAATCCGGAAAGGGATTTGCAGTCGTAGCCGATCAGATCCGTACATTAAGCGAGGAAACCAAGTCCTCTTCCAATCAGATTCGGCAGGCTCTCGAGCATCTTGAAGAGACTTCTGAGCGGATGACCGCTTCGATGGAAGAAACCCTGAAGCTGATCCAGCTCACATTGACCAAGGTCACGCAGACCGGTAAGAGTATGACGGAAATCGCTTCCGATACGAATAAGATCGGTGAGAATATTCAGGTCATCGACCACGCCATGAAGGAAGTCGAGGCTTCCAACATCCATCTTGTGGACAATCTGAATCAGGTAACGGATATCGTCGGCGACATGACAACCTGCATCAGCGACTCCAATGAGATCAACAACCGCATGCTCAGCAAATACGATGAATCAGCCAACAGCATCAACTCCATTGAGACCGTCATCGAATCCCTCATGTGCGAGCTTGGAATCGGTGGTTTCATGGGAACCGAAGATGTACAGCCTGGCATGAAACTGAGTGTGGCACTGAAGGACGGAAAGAACTATTACGGCGAGGTACTGACACGTGAGAACAATACGTTATCAATCACCCTTGCAAATGCACCGAAGCTTACGGAGGTGACAGAATGTAAGCTGCAAGTAACTGTCGGCAACGTGCTTTACTGCTGGGATCCGGCTAAGATTGTCCATACCGCGCAAGAAGCGGCTTCCCACTTCACGATTCAGATTGAATCCCGTCCGAAGATTAACAACCGCCGGAAATACCCTCGTCTGGATATCTCCAATGCCTGCACGATCACTCTGGCAGATGGCACAACAACCATGGAAGGCAAGCTCGATAACTTAAGTGCAAACGGCTTTGCATTCCTGACACATGACCGGTATTTCGCAACACACAAAGACGTAGATATCCGCGTGAAGATTCATAACTTCGATCTGCCAAAGCACGACGAACTCGAAGGGCACGTCATCCGTTGTTCGAATAACGAAGGGCTCTACATCGTAGGATGCCAGATGCCGGGGGATGATTTCTTCATCCGGGATTATGTGAAGAGTCGGTTGTAATTGGAAAGCCTGCATACATTGCATGAATACGATGAATATTGTTGTATTGTTGCAAAGCAGGGTGCTAAACAAGCTGTAGAAATGGTTATAAAAAACGAGTGGAGGGTGCGGACATTTTCTTGGACTATCTAAGTGACCAATCCAAGTCTATGTCTGTACTCTATAGGACTCAAATATCCTAATGATTTTTTTATTCTTTTTTCATTATACCAATAAAGATAATCATTTAAAATACTAATAAATTCTGAAATGTTTACCCCAGACCAATCTGCATTATAGAACATCTCATTTTTAATTCTTCCAAATACGCCCTCACAGGCAGAATTATCAGGTGAACAGCCTTTCTTTGACATTGATCGTATGAAACCATTTTTCTCCATCCTGTCAATCCAGCCTGGCCAGCGGTAGTGTACGCCTCTGTCTGAATGTATGATTGGTTTTTCTCCTACAGATAGTAATTTAGCTGCATCGTCAAGCATAGAATTGACAAGTAATGCATCTGGAAAAGTGCTTATATTCCAATTGACAAGTAAGCCATCAAAACAATCTACTATAGGCGCTAAATAAACCTTTCCTGCCGGAATTGCAAACTCGGTTATATCTGTTAACCACTTTTCGTTAGGTTTAGATGCAGAAAAATTTCTGTTAATTAGATTATCTACTGCTGGAGATATTTCACCTTGATAGGAATTATATTTACGAGTTCGTTTGATTTTTACTACAAGTTGTTCTTCTTTCATAATCCTACGAATAACTTTTTCTGAGGCAATTATATTTTCACGCTTAAGTAGGGCGTGAATTCGTCTGTAACCATATCGACCTTTATTCTCTGTAAATAATTCAATGACTCTAACACGTAAGAGTGTATATTTATCTTCTTTTTGTAGGGATTGTTCCTGATAATAATAACTGCTTTTTGATAATTGTAATTTCTGCAATAATAATGGCAGTGAGTATCTATTTTTCAAGACATCGATTATCACCGCCTTCTCTCTGTTGCTGAGAGCACTCTGATCGATGTCTGGGTCTTTTTTTAATACATTTATTGTTTCTTTAAGAATGTCTATTTCTAATTGCATATCTTGCATTTGAGCCTTTAACTGATTTATTTCATCAGAAGAAATATCTGTACTTGAAACAGAACCTTCTACTAATGTTCCCGGAGTAATGTTTTTGTGATTCATAAGACCTAATGTACCTTCTTTTAAATAACGTTTTCGCCATTGATAAATACTAGCTCTACTATACCCAATGTCTTCTGAAACATATTTTCTCCGAGCTCATAGCAACGGTGAATTGCATCTAATTTTACTTCTAATGGAGGATTGCGAGGATGATCAGGAGGATTATTAATTACAGGGTATTCTTTCCTTGTTTTGGGTGGGGTATTTTCCCCAGCAATCCATGTGTACAGATTTCTACGTGTTGGATACCCTAGAATCCTAATAGTTTCAGTTACAGACTCTGTTTGATGATATATCCGTAGTGCAATATCCTTTTGTTCTTTTGAATACATAAAAAGGCTCCTTTCGAAGCCCTATAGTAGTCCAGAATTTTGTCCGCACCCTCGTGTGTGAATAAAAGTCTGTAAATGTGATCTTCTATGATAATGATTGGGCTGAAGGCTCTCAAATGAGCATTCCGCTTCGCTTCATCTCGCTGTATGTTGTCGCCAAGTACTTCCATAAGTAAATACAGCATTCGGCCTATCAGTCCTGAGAGCAGCCATGCCCCTCATCTTACCGCCTGCGCTACCGCTTGTCGGTAAGCCGGGTGTCATGCCTTCAAATAGCCATAAAATAGAAAAAGCACCAACAGACAAGCAAGCTTGCCGCTGGCACTTTCCTATTTATGACTGCTCTCAGTCCATTTCCTACTCAAATTCGGCAAGTCCAAAGATATTCTTAAATATATTTGTTTAAGTTTTGTATCTTTTTTGCCGTTATTTTATTTCTGTTGTATATATTATTTTGGCTCACTGATTTTCTGTTGCCAATTTGTTGCCAACTTATTGTAAATGGTGTAGATAAGTTTGACAACATTTATTTTGAGAACACTGCATCATTTCTGGAAAGTAGATACACACAATATTGATTCATGCTGATTCCTTCCCGCTGAGAATGTTCTGCCAGTGATCTGTGCAGACTTCGTGGAATTCTCAATTTAAACTGCCCAGAATAATCTTCCAAACTATCTGGTTCATGAATCTCTACGCCTTCTTCTAATGCAGCTTCAATCCATGCTTTTTTTGCATCCAGTGCATTTGCCACCGCACTCTCCACTGTCTCACCACAAGTAATGCAACCAGGCAAATCCGGATAAGAAACTACAAATCCGCCTTCATCTTTATCTTCCACAATTTCCATACGATAGGACATTGCCATATAATCATTCAGCGTCTTCATCATTCTTCGCCTCGCTTTCTACAATCTGCCTTACCATTTCTACATATACTTTCTTGATTGGTTCGTGCTTTGGTATTGTAATTGGCATACACCCTTGCTTTCTGAAAGTATAATGACTACTTCCATTTCTTGGTGCATTCATTTCGTAACCATAGCTTTCCAATACCTTCCGTAACTCACAAACCGGAGGTCTTTCGATAAATTGCATATACGTGTTATCAGTTTATCCCACTTTGACATTTATTATACCTCCTATTCATATTATACGTGGTGTCACATATGGTGTCAATCAATTTATTTATGTACATGCTTTTTTAAATAAAATTTGCATTGCTCCGCACCAATACATCCCGGCAAACCTGAAATCGAACATTCTACCCTACCATTTGGCTTGTTCCGCTTCACATATTGAATTAAATTTCTGCAACTATCTTCCTTTAACAGTTCTCTAGATTTTTTTGGAATATAATGTTTACATGGAGCGTTAATAACTGTACATGGTTTTTTTTGACAGAGACAGATATTTTTGGCATAATAGAAACAATTTTTTCCACTAACATTAATATTTAAGCTATCATTTTCCTCTTTTTTCTCTACCTCTGTCTTTGGCTCATTCTCTATCTTCTCGTGCTCAATTTCAAAATTATTCAAACTCATTTCTTTTTTAGAAGAATCTATATTCTCACATTCCTCCTCAAGTATATCAACAACTTTGAATAATTTTTCTATTTGCTCTTTAAGAATTTGCGTTCCCACATCTCCATCGACAATTGTCAAAGAAAAGTATTGCGGAAGTGAATGCTTCAGTGAATTAATTGCATTTTTCTTAAAATAATATATTTTGTCTTCCTTACTAGGATATATCGCTCCAATTCCTATTACATCCGAAAAAAACTTGTCCTTAGATGCTATTTGTGTTCCGTATTTCAAAACTAACGCTGGAATATATCGCCTTTTCACATTATAGAAATTTGAATATTTAGCATCCAGTATATAATAGTAATCTTTATAATTACCAGATATTTTCAATACAAAATCCGGGGTCCATCTATCATTCCACTTACTTTTTATAAAATTGTAACCTGTTGAATACAAATTAGTACATGCATTACTTCTATCTATCCAAATAGATGGTTCATATAATAATGTTATTTCATATCCATTACCTTCAAATATATATTGGTTATTGATATTTTCAGAATCATCTTCTACATCATATATAATTCGGTCTGAATCTTGCAAAATAAATCCGCACAAAGCAATTGCGTTTTGAATTTTTATCAAACAATAGTATTCAAAAATTCGGCTTAGTGTTTTTAGTTTGAATAAATAATTTAAATGATCAAAAGTATAATCCCCTGCTTCAAACCATTTTGCCATACATTCATAACAGATTCGATAATGATATATTTGTTTAAATGTATTCGTAAGCTTAGGCAATCCATATATATCCTCTGGTATACACTTTAAAATTTTTTCATACCTATAATATATTTCTTCCAAAATATCTTTTTTTTCAGAAAATCTATCCACCACGCCTTTATAATAAACATAAACGCATTTTCCTGTAAGCGCATGCGTATTTGGCAATTGTGCAACTATTGATTCAGGTATGTTTTCTACCTCTACAATTTCTTTAGCAAATCCTATAATTTGATTTTCTAAATAATCAATGACATTTTTTAAAAATCCTAATATAACTCTATTTTCATACACATTATAAGAATACTTAGAAATATATGTTTTTATTTTCGATGGCATATAATTGTGACCATTAAAATTTATTCCTGTTTTTTTATCCGTTTTCACAAGATTATCTGGATTGCACGCAATCCACCTTAAACTTTCTTGATTTACTACTCTCATTGATCTTACATCTTCTACACTGGCTACAGGTTCTACAAAGGACTTCTTATGATTAAAAAAAGAATCATAATTCTCTTCGTAAGTCTTTATAATTTCATCTACCAATTTAAGTGTATTCCAAATAGATCTTGTACTGTCATTCTTAAGTCCTGAATTTTTTTTGTTACGACTAAAACATACCTCCAAAAAATTAGGAATATTTTTTTCTATTTCATCTAGCATCTGTTCAACTTGTCTTGTTGTTTGTTTAGTAGTAGCAATTCGAAGAAAATCCGTGTAAAAACGTTCTTCTTTTCCCTCTTTTTCGCTTACCCACACACTTATATATGCCAAATCAAAACAACCACCAAAAACTAAATCTTGATCCGTTTCATACCAATCCGTAGATGCCTTATAATGTATAGGTACTGAATAGTCTCCCACAAATATCTCTACATTCTCATACTCTTCTATTTCACGCAAAATAAATTTGTATTGATAATTTTCAAAAAATAATTGTTCATTATTAAATGCTTCGAAAGATGGTTGACGATCACGCAACAAGATTTCTGCAACAGTACCATCTGGCTTAACTATGCATAACTTCATGTTGACATCCCCTTTATTTTATAAACTAAAGAAACTATAAAATTCATGCTCTGATTTTTCGAGGATTTTAGAAACAATACTTGCACTTTTATTTAATTGATTTTCTTTGCAAATAGTCATTAACCCATTCAAAAACTCTTTATACTGTTTTCCATTTCCGTTAATACAAGGAAGTATTTTCTGGGATATAGCATAATCAAGCGCAACTTCTTTTGATGACATAAACATTTCAGCAACCAGATAATAATGGCTTATTAAGTGAATACTTCTTGCACTTATTGTATGTCCACCTTCTTTCATCTTATCAATTATTCTATCTAATCTAGTCTTTGTAATCTGATTCATTTTTTTATCCTTGACGTTATGCCAATCAAAGATATTGTTTAATGTTTCTAACGAAATTACTTCACTATTATTCTCAACAACCGAATCATCCATCAACCCTGAGACAATAACATCTACAGAAACTGGATTCATAGATATAACCCATGCTCGATCAAGAAATCTTGGTGAAAGATCCGCAGTTGTTTGATCATAATTAATAGTTGCAAGAAATTTTAACTCTGAACCAAATTCATATTTTTCCCCATTTGAATATGAAACAACTTGATGTGTAGGATCATCACAATAATAATTAAAATTAGACCAATAAAATTCTATTGGGCTTAAATTAGCTTCATCAAGCAACACAAGATAAGGTGCTTCAACTATGTTATTCGCATTTTCCTCATTCAATTTTTTCATACACTCTGAAAATCTCGGTTGAGTACTTTCTATCTCTTTAGTTAATGGATTATAATACCCCACTAAATCTTTTGAAGAAGTCCAGCCTCTTTCAACAAGGATTTCTGCAAATCTAGAATCATATAATCCAAGTGCTTTAGCTAACAATTTACACAATGATGTTTTTCCAGTTCCCGGTTCACCTGCAAAAACAGTTATATAATTTTGTACTATGCTTATCAAATAATTGTAAGCATCATCTTTACTAATTACACGCCCCGCTTCTTCAAACTTTTTACAAAGAATGGCTACTATTTCATCGGCATCCACATCCTTTTTTAAATTAACCATTCTACTTAAAACATTTTCTTCTACTGTTTCTTCTGGCATTTCCAATTGTGAAACTAATAATTTAGTTATTTCTGAAGTTCGATTATTTGCAGCCCATTCAATAATTTTAGTATTTAAATCATTGGATACCGTTCTATATTCATCTTTTATAGAATCACAAGCCCTTTTCCATGTATCTCTATCTGCTTCAAACTGTTTTGCTTCTTTTTTTGCCTTTTCAATTGCAATTTGTACATCTTCTAATTCTTTTCTATTTTCTGATACTAAACTTTCTATTTCTTGTTTTTTCTGCTGAATCGCTTGTTCTCCAAGTTTTTCCAATTCAGCCTGTTTATCACTTAATTTTTGATTTCCTTCCTCTATTTCTGTTACAAGCTCTTCTCTTTTCTTTTCTAAAATATTTAACTCGCTTAAAATTTCTTTTTTCTTTTCTTCGTAATGAACATCTTCACGAACAACATTGGTTAATAATTCTTCATGTGTTCTTAAATACTCTTCTTTATCTGATTTTGCATTAGGGTTGTTTTTAAAATATTCTTCCGTTAAACGTACCTTATAATCACTTAAATCTACTGACGTCTGTAATAACTCACATATTCTTTTTATTCTGTTATCCGTTAATTGACCTTCTTCAGAAAAAGAATCTGCCAATTCCAAAAACTGTTCTCGTATTCCAGCCAAATTATCGATTTCTGATGATTTATTTAAAAGAGTTTTAAAAAAGTCAGCAAGTTCTTCATTGTCAATATACTCTATTTTTTCTTCAGGCTCAATAGCTTTTAAATCACTAATATTATAGATAAATTCTATGCGATCATTTCGTCTGATTGAAAAGTATCCATCCATAATAATTTTTTCTATATCTGAATTTCTATATCTATTTATAGTTCCACTATTTACAAATACCTTAATAGTATAATATGATTCATCGCCATATGAATCTTCGATATCAGAAATCATAAATTCGAATGGTCCATAACAATCCTGTGCATATCTCAAAAGAATCTGTTTATTAGGTCGATGCTTAATCCTGATAGTTCTTTTTGTTTTGTCGTTTATAAAATCCTCAATTGCATAATCAATATCTATAATTTCAACAACTTCATCCTTATCAAAATCATCTATTGCCTTGAAAGGAATCTGATATTTATTACTATTATCAGTATAAGGTGCATACCCCGGATGTAAATCTCTATTAAAATCAATCTTAAATTGTAATAATCTATTTTTTATACTTTCTGTATCACTATCAGATATACCAGTAAGTGAAACTGTTCCACCATTTGGAAATTCTCCCCACCTATCTTCAATTCCTCTTAATTTGCCATCTTCCATAATCTCGTATTGAGGACGGATAAAACTCTTATTACCAAATGCTCCCAGAAAATATCTATACATCTTTTGTCCCTCCAAATTAATTATCTTATTTACATTCCAACACTCACTCAATGAATTTTCGTAATTATACACCCCTATTAAATAGGCTTTTCAATGATATAATTTTATCTAAATTTTACCACATTTAGCTTAATTACTCCATTGAATTTTTACAAATACCCAAGAAAAAGAGTGGTAAATATTACCACCCAAATTCTTTATTCACACACAATTTCTTTCAATATCATCTCCTCCGCACAAGCCCGGATATTATTCATTTTCCCAACCCATGCCATCTGATCCTGCATTTTCAGTTCTTCCATCACTCCCTGCCTTTCTTTCATCTGCTTCACAAGTCTGTCCATCATCTGATTGCATTCCTCGTCAACCTGATGCAAATGCTCATTCAACTTCCCAGCAAGTATCAGTTCCAGATATAATCCTTTCCGATGCTCTTTCAAGTATGATTTTCTCAATATTCCATACTTTCCAATCGGATATTCTGTCCCTTCTGGGAGGTATAGGTCTGGATAGTACAGACCGTCCTCTCCTAAAGTGTAACTGATTCCGTTTTCTCCCATAATGTGCTTCTCCATGATTGTCCTCCTATCTTGCTCCCCGATCTTTGTTCTGACTACGGGTATGCTGTTTATTTTTCTGTTCATTCTGTATTTCTTGTTTCTTTTCTGCCAGTTTTGCTCTAATACCATGTGCTACTGGCTCTTTGCCAGTTTCTTTCTTCCATTTTGCTATTGCAGTTCGATACTCGCTATACTCAGTTTGAGAAGCCTTAAAATCTTTTAAAAAATCCTGTACACTTCTATAACTGATCTTCTGCACAATCCTCGGAAGGTAATCTTTCATATCTCTGATCTGGCTTTTCAGTTCATCAATTTCTTTCTGCAATTTTTTTCTTTCTCCCTTTAAACCATCCCGTGACCTCTGACAGTTCTTTCTTCTTTGCAGAAAGCTGTTTTTGTTTCTGTTGAATTGCATCGTTTTGATCTTCCAGTTCTTTATTCACTTTAAATGGTTTCGGATACTTTGATGCAAGCCTTGTCATTTTAGGTTGTTCCGGTTTTGACTCTTCTTCTTTTGTTGCTTTGACTGCTGCCATACTATTTTCAGCAATATACTCTTGGTGTTCGGCTTTCGTTCGCCCTGCCTGTGCCACATTTGTCTGCTCCGGCACTTCCCTGGGTTTCTTAAACAGCACACTTGCTATCAAAAACTCCAATGCCTCAACAGCCACTGTTACAACTCTGGAAAATAATCGTGGTCTGTTTCCACGCCGAGCAATTGATTCCCTGATCGGCTCCGTGATTTCTTTCCGCTTCACTTCCATTATCTTCGGTTCTGGCACTCCACTAATCAATGCCATATCAACAGCTCTGTTCCATTCCCGGCGTTTTGGGTTATCCGCTTCTATTTCCTGTGCTTTTGGATTATTTTTTCCGATTTTCTTTGTTGCAAGATAAACACTGCCACGCTCAAATACCTGTAGTTTCTGTTTCTCGTCCTGCACATAAATATTGATTAAATCTGTATAAGAATGCTTTACCTCATCCAGAAATGAATTGCTCTTGAAGCGTTCATCTTTCGCAGTAAACAGCTTCTTCTCATAGACTTCTCCTTTCTTCACAATACTGCAGCCTTCTCGGATCTCGCCATCTTCTCCTAATATCTCTTTCTTGGTTCGGACATGTTTTCCATTTTCATCATAAAACATATTTCTGCTGGCAATCTTAATGATTGGTTCATCTAATAGTTTCCGTTCTGCAAATATCAAATGAATGTGATAATTGGTCTTTCTTTTATTGTGGTGCAAAGCAGCAATACACTCTGTTCCATAATTCTGTTTAAAATGATTTGTAAAAAGTTACAACAATCTGTTCGGCTGATATTCTGTAAAGCTCTCTGGTAATGCAATGATTAATTCTCTTGCTTCAATACATTTTCCTTCTGTTCCGCTTTTTGCAAATTCTTCCTGATTACATTTTGCAAGTTTCCGCCAGAATTTCCGTTCTGTGGTTTCATAAACTGCATAGAGGTTTTCCTGTTTTGCATGACTGGATATATAAGTGATTCTACCTTTTACATTGCTTAGTTTTGTCATTTGAATAAATGAATTTCTTCCGATAGGCACTCCCTCCTTGTCTTCGGCAAAGTAAATTCTGCCATATTATTTGTGAGTGGATGCATCGGCATCCGTTTACGAACTAACTGCCGTTTCCGGCACAAATAGCTCCCGGCAGGGCGAAATATCCTGAGTACAAATCTTTGATTTGTGCGATGGGTATATTTCGCTCTCAAACGCCGAGGGCTTTGTGAGATGCTTCTTACATCTACCACAACTTGGCTTTCGCTTTTCATTTTGGGCGTATCCGCCCTCTTTTTCTGCCCGTATCCGGGCTTATTTTTATCACTAACAACCAATCGGCTATTTCTCTATCTGTCTGCTTTATTCCGGTATCCTTGCCCGTACATACTCCAGATCTCCGCAATACGGTGTTCCCACCAAATACCATTCTCTCGCCAGATTCATTTCCATTCGTGTCTTTACACACTGATCATCAATCAGAACCTCCAGACATTCTCCGCAGTGAAATCCTGGATCAATCCATAAGTCTGATGATAATAATCCATATCTTTTGTTATAACTGTTGTAACCTAATCTTCCTTCTCTCATGGTGCATTCTCCCTTCATTTATCATTTCCGCAGGGACGCCCTGAATCAGGGCTCCCTTTTAAAAATCTTCTTGCTTCGCCAGCCAACTACCGGCTACACCTTACAAGCTTTCTCTTTGTCTGCTATCTACAGGTGCGTGGCACGATCCTGTCATAAGGTCATCAAGCAGAATCTTTACCAGCGAAAGTTCTTATGCATTCCACACTTATCCAAATACTCTTGTCTTGCCTTTTCCCGTTCTTCCTCGGTTGGTGCTGTTTTGAATGTTGTATATAACTGACGTTTTACCATACTGTCTAATTTTTCCATCAATGCTTTTTCTATCTCCGGCAAATATTCCTCGTTCCCGGCAAGATGATACTGGAACAATGCCAGTAATAAATCTTTTGGTATCTGCACCTGTGATTTTCTCTCCATGTTTCTCCCTTCCGTGACGGTCGTGACGATAGTGACGATATTTTCACTACCGTCACGCTATATAAAATACCGTCACAACCGTCACATATCGTCACGCTTGTTTCCAACAAAGGTCAATCTAATTTTTCTTCCATCGTGTCCTCGTTCTGTTTTATACTGGATTCCATACTCCAGAATCAATCGTTCAAGGCTGACATTTAATTTTCGTGATAATGCGTTCGGCTGCATTTCCACCTGCAATACTTCCACAAGCTCAGTTGCTGTTCCTACCCACTCTGGCGTAGTTTCTGTTACAAGTTCTTTGATTTTCTCTAACAGAGGATCTTCTGGTTCTTTCCAAAGTTCTGTCTCTGTCTTGGTAAGTTCCTAGAAACATCTCTCCCGGTTAAAGTTCAACCATAGTTTCTGATCCTGCTGGTCACGCCCTGCCACTTCCAAAACTGCCTTATTATCTGTCCGTTTTTCTTTCTGCATGACGAATGCTCCATCCGCAGCTCCCAGCAATCCATTCGTGCCAGAAATCATATCAAAGCTATCTGAAGATTCCATTTTCCTTGTATGATGCACAACCAGAAAACAGATACCATATTTATCACTGAATGCTTTCAGCTTCGTTACAATCTCGTAATCGCTGGCATAACTGAATTTATCTCCACCAACCTCTCGAACCTTCTGAAGAGTATCAATGATAATCAATCTTGCATCTTTATGCTCTGTCACAAACGTTACAAGCTGCTTTTCTAGTCCGTCATTAAGTGATTTGGATTTTGTAGCAAAATAAAAATCCTCACTGCCTTCCATTCCAAACATCTGTGATAACCGCTTTTGCAACCTTGCATAATCATCTTCCAATGCTAGATACAGAACTGTTCCCTGTCTGACCGAAAGGCCCCACAATGGAATTCCTTTACTGATGTGATACCCGATCTGTGCCATAAAGAATGATTTTCCAATTTTCGGCGAACCAACAAACAGGTAAGTTCCGTTATACAGAAGTCCATCTATAATCGGCAGTTTTGGTGGATATGCGGTGTCGTATAATTCCATCATAGAAACTGTTTCCAGATCATCTGGATTCTTTTTATTTGCTGATTTTGCTGTATTTTCCGCATTATTTGTGGCTTGCAGATTGCCCTTACCGGGCAAATCTGCTATACTTTGCTTGGTTAATTTATTACTTGATGGCTGTTCCACATCTGCGCCAACAGATGCAATCGGAGCAGTCATTTTTTCTTTTACTGTCATTCATTATCCCCTTTCAATCCATACAATGTCTCTGCGACCAATCTCAGGGTACTCAGCAACTCTTCATTTTCCTCACTGCATTTTTCCAGACGCTTCAATTCTTCATAAATCTCTGCCATCTGATTTCGCAATGCTTTATACACTCTTGGATTTCCTTGTACCACAATTTCTCGATTAGTTAATCGTTTTGTGATATAGTCCTGCTTGCTAAGTCCTGACAATCGGACACATGCATCAATCTGCTCTGCTTCTTCCGGTGATACCCGGAATGCTACGATTTTGTTTCTCCATCTTCCTTTACTGTCCAGATTTTTCTCCATTTAATTTTTCCATCCTTTCAATATCCAACTGTTCTGCCATCTGTGTCTGCTCACTTGGAAACAGATGTGCATATCGGTAAGTGATATCAATGCTCTCATGTCCCATTCGATCTGCAATTGCTAATACCGTAAATCCCATATTGATCAATAACGATACATGGGAATGTCTCAAATCATGCACACGGATTCGCTTCACCCCAGACACCTTTGATCCTCTGTTCATTTCATGATGCAGATAAGATTTGGAAATTGTGAAAATTCTTTCGTCTTCCTTCAGACCGTAAAGCATTTCCATATAATCCTGCATCTCATCACATATAAATTGTGGCATCTTGATAAATCTGTTACTTTTAAATGTCTTTGGTGGGGTAATCACATCTTCCCGGTTTAATCTTTGATATGATTTGTTAATTCGCAGTGTATGCGTTGTAAAGTCAAAATCCGCTGGTGTCAGGGCAAGCAACTCTCCTTCACGGATACCACACCAGTAAAGCATTTCAAAAGCGTAGTAAGAAACTGGTTTATCCATCATCACATCTGCAAATTTCAAATACTCTTCTTTCGTCCAGAACAACATTTCCTTATATTCCTCTATTGCTATATTTCCAGCTTTCTGTGCCGGATTAGAAGGCAAATGATAAAAATCAACTGCATGATTGAAAATGGCACTTAACTGGCTGTGGATTTTCCGCAGATATGAAGCAGAATACCCTTTTCCATTCGCTCTCTTAAATGCAAGCAAATGATTCTGCCATGCAATCACATCTTTTGGTTCAATTTCTGCAATCTTTCTCTCCCCAAAGTATGGAAGAATTTTTGTTCTGGCAATATTATTCTTAGTTCCCCATGTGTTATCCCGGATTCGTTCCTTTTTATCTTCTACATAGATTTCATAAAAACTTGCGAAAGTCATATCCAGTTTTGCATCATGCTTTAACATTTGTTCGTGTTCCCACATCTGCGCTTCTCGCTTCGTAGGAAATCCTCGTTTTGAAGTCTGTTTCGTTTTCCCTGTCCAGTCGGTATACCGATAAACCACTCGCCACTTCCCAGTGACATTATCTTTGTAAATACTCATACAAATTCTCCTCTCTCTTACACTTCGCTGTAACATACTTTTTTGCGGAAATAATTGGTGTTTACTCTGCCAGCTACC
>OLSB01000704.1_pt1 | contig 37623 bp, 24 predicted proteins | sample 1672071 | NCBI WGS metagenome assembly OLSB01 (sample SAMEA3136642, study PRJEB25190) | human gut metagenome | biome: human gut; feature: human-associated habitat; material: faeces | place: Austria | collected 2013 | reverse complement strand
TGCGTCCGCGAAAATTTTTTGCCAGTCCCTATGAGGGCAGGAGGACGCGTCAGCGTTCCTCTGCCCTCATGGGGACACCCCCTGTTGCGACAGGAAGGCAACGTATCCGTTTTACACACATCGGCAGAATGCTTCTTATGGTGCATTTAATCAGGAGTATAACATCCAACATTATCCCATGCCGAAAGAAATACCAGCGAAGTCCCCTTCTCCTATGCGTCGCCAAAGCCTCCGTCAACCGGAGCGAAAACAGAACCGCGTAGTCTAAAATCCCATTCCTCCCATACATCGAAAAAGCTCCCCCGGCACGGAACGTTAAGTTCCGCATCGGAGGAGCCCATTGGCTTATCAGTACGCCTCGTGCACGTCCACGTCGGAGTACCGCTTCATGCCGGTACCAGCGGGGATGAGCTTGCCGAGGATGACGTTTTCCTTCAGGCCGAGCAGCGGATCGGTCTTGCCCTTGATCGCGGCTTCAGTCAGCACGCGCGTCGTCTCCTGGAAGGACGCGGCGGACAGGAAGGACTCGGTGGCCAGCGCGGCCTTGGTGATGCCCAGCAGGATGCGCTTTGCGGTGGCGGGACGTCCGCCCTCTTCCATCACGCGACGGTTCTCCTGCTCGAAGGTGAAGATGTCCACCAGCGAGCCGGGCAGCAGGTTGGTATCGTTGGCGTCCTCCACCTTGACCTTGCGGAGCATCTGACGAACGATAACCTCGATGTGCTTATCGGAAATTTCAACGCCCTGACGGCGGTATACCGACTGCACTTCGCGAACCTGATAGTCCTGCACGGCGCGGATGCCGAGGATGCGGAGCAGGTCGTGCGGGTTGATGGAGCCTTCGATCAGCTCGTCGCCGGCGCTCACGTGGTCGCCCTCGGAGACCTTGAGCTTGCTGCCGTAGTTGATCGGATACTTCTTGGTTTCGCCCTCGCCGTCGTCGGAGGTGATGATCAGCTCGCGGCGCTTCTTGCTGTCCTGCGACATGCGCACGATACCGCTGATTTCCGCCAGCGTGGCTTCCCTCTTGGGCTTTCTGGCTTCGAAGAGCTCTTCGACGCGGGGAAGACCCTGGGTAATGTCCTCGCCGGTCGCAACGCCGCCGGTGTGGAAGGTACGCATGGTAAGCTGCGTGCCAGGCTCGCCGATGGACTGCGCGGCGATGATGCCGACCGCTTCGCCCACATCGACCAGACGGCCGTGCGCCATGTTCGCGCCGTAGCAGCGCGCGCAGATGCCGTTCTCGCACTGGCAGGTCAGAACCGAACGGATCATGACCTCTTCGATGCCGGCCGCGGTGATCTTCTTGGCCTGATCATGGGTGATCAGCTCGTTCTGCGCCACAATCAGCTCGCCGGTCGTGGGATTGTACACGTCCTCGGCGGCCACGCGGCCGCGGACGCGCTCCTCGAGCTTCTCGATGCTCTCGCCGTCCGCCGTGATGTCGCGCACCTTCTGGCCGCGGATGTTCTCGCCGCGGCGCTCGAAGCAGTCGATCTCGCGGATGATGATCTCCTGAGACACGTCCACCAGACGGCGGGTCATGTAACCGGAGTCGGCGGTACGCAGAGCGGTATCGGCCAGAGATTTACGGGAGCCGTGGGATGACAGGAAGAATTCCAGAACGCCCAGACCCTCGCGGAAGTTCGCCTTGATCGGCAGCTCGATGATCTTTCCGGACGGAGACGCCATCAGACCGCGCATACCGGCCAGCTGACGAATCTGGTTGGTAGAACCACGGGCGCCGGAATCGGCCATCATGTTGATGGGGTTGAACTTGTCGAGGCTCTTCATAACCTCGGCGGTAACCTCGTTGGTAGCCTTCTCCCACAGCTCGGTCACGTTGGTGTAGCGCTCATTCTCGCTCAGACGGCCGCGCCGGAACTGGCGCTCGATCTCGTGTACCTTCTGCTCGGTCTCAGCCAGAATCGTCTTCTTCGCGGCGGGCACCTTGATGTCGGCCACGGAAACGGTGACGGCGCCGATGGTGGAATACTTGAAGCCCATGGCCTTCACTCGGTCGAGCATCTGGCTTGTGACGGTCACGCCGTGCACGCGGTAGCAGTCGTCAACGATCTTGCCCAGCTGTTTCTTGCCCACGACCTCGTCGATTTCCAGACGGAACATATCGTCGATGGTCTCGCGGGGCTGACGGCCCAGATCCTGCGGAATGGCCTCGTTGAAGATCACGCGGCCCATGGTGGTCTTGACGATGCGGCTGTAGGTCACGCCGTCGATCTCGCGGGTCATGCGGATGTTGCAGACCGCCTGCAGATCGAGCTCCTTGCAGTCGTAGGCCATCTTGGCTTCGTTCACGTCGGTAAAGTACTTGCCCTCGCCCTTCGCGCCCTCGCGGATGATGGTCAGATAGTAGCAGCCCATAACCATGTCCTGCGTCGGGCAGACGACGGGCTTGCCGTCGGCGGGCTTGAGGATGTTGTTAGCGGCGAGCATCAGGAAGCGGGCCTCGGCCTGCGCCTCCATGCTCAGCGGCACGTGGATAGCCATCTGGTCGCCGTCGAAGTCGGCGTTGAAGGCGGTGCAGCACAGCGGGTGCAGCTTCAGCGCCTTGCCTTCCACCAGCACCGGCTCAAACGCCTGAATGCCCAGGCGGTGCAGCGTCGGCGCGCGGTTCAGCATGACCGGATGATCCTTGATCACGCCTTCGAGCACGTCCCACACCTCGGGACGCAGACGCTCGACGTACTTCTTGGCGGTCTTTACATTGGCAGCCAGACCCAGATTGACCAGCCGCTCGATGACGAAGGGCTTGAACAGCTCCAGCGCCATCTCCTTGGGCAGACCGCACTGATACATCTTGAGGTTCGGGCCTACGACGATAACGCTTCGGCCGGAATAGTCGACGCGCTTGCCCAGCAGGTTCTGACGGAAGCGCCCCTGCTTGCCGCGCAGCAGGTCGGACAGGCTCTTCAGCTGACGTCCGCCCGCGCCGGTCACGGCGCGTCCGCGGCGGCCGTTGTCAATCAGCGCGTCAACGGCTTCCTGAAGCATGCGCTTTTCGTTTCGCACGATGATGTCCGGTGCGCCCATCTCAAGCATTCTCTTGAGACGGTTGTTGCGGTTGATCACGCGGCGATACAGATCGTTGAGGTCGGCGGTGGCGAAGCGGCCGCCGTCCAGCTGAACCATGGGGCGCAGCTCCGGCGGAATGACCGGCACCACGTCCAGAATCATCCACTCGGGCTTGTTGCCGCTCTTGCGGAACGCTTCGACGACCTCCAGACGCTTCACCAGCTGCTGGCGCTTCTGACCCTCGGTCTCGCGGGAGGTTTCCCTGCGGGACAGCGTGGCAAACTCGGCCTTGAGCTCCTCGGCCAGCTGATCCAGATCGATCTCGCGCAGCATTTCGCGCACGGCTTCGGCACCGATGCCCACGCGGAACGCGGCCTCGCCGGTTTCTCTGTCCCTGGGATATTCCTGCAGCTTGCGCTGATACTCGGCTTCGGTGAGCAGCTGATGCTTCTCCAGCGTCGTCTCGCCGGGATCGAGCACGATGTAGGCCGCGAAATACAGCACCTGCTCCAGCGCGCGGGGGCTGATCTTCAGAAGGGTGCCCATGCGGGACGGGATTCCCTTGAAGTACCAGATGTGGCTGACCGGCGCGGCCAGCTCGATATGACCCATGCGCTCGCGGCGAACCTTGGCCTTGGTGACCTCGACGCCGCACTTGTCGCACACAACGCCCTTATAGCGCGTGCGCTTGTATTTTCCGCAGTTGCACTCCCAGTCCTTGGTGGGCCCGAAGATGCGCTCGCAGAACAGACCGTCGCGCTCCGGCTTGAGCGTGCGGTAATTGATGGTTTCGGCCTTTTCTACCTCTCCGTGCGACCATTCGCGGATCTTTTCGGGAGACGCGAGATGGATCTGAATGGAATCGAGATTCGTCAGTTCAAACAAGAGATGTCCTCTCCCTTCTCAAACGCGCGCGCGGTATCCGTGGAGTGACCGCGCGCAATCGGCACTCGTCATGCGTGGGGCGCTGATGCCGCCCTTATTCGTCGCCCAGATCGTCGATATCGTCCAGGCCGTCGTCCAGATCCAGATTCTCAAAGTCGAAATCTTCGGCGGAGGCGTCCTCCTCGCCCTCGTCGAAGGAGGCGATGGCGGCGGTGAGCTCGTCCTTGAACTCGCTTTCCGGCGCAAGGTCTTCGTCCTCCAGCTCGCGGATGATGATCTCCTGCTTGTCGGTGGAGAGCACCTTGATATCCAGCGCCAGCGACTGAAGCTCCTTGATCAATACCTTGAACGATTCCGGCACGCCCGGATCGGGGATGTTTTCGCCCTTCACGATGGCTTCATAGGTCTTCACACGGCCGACGACGTCGTCGGACTTGACGGTGAGGATCTCCTGAAGCACATGGCTCGCGCCGTAGGCCTCCAGCGCCCAGACCTCCATTTCGCCGAAGCGCTGACCGCCGAACTGCGCCTTGCCGCCCAGAGGCTGCTGGGTAACCAGCGAGTACGGGCCGGTGGAGCGGGCATGAATCTTATCGTCGACCAGGTGATGGAGCTTGAGGTAGTACATATATCCGACGGTGACGGGGTTATCGAACTTGTCGCCGGTGCGGCCGTCATACACGTCCAGCTTGCCCTGCGGGTTTATGCCGATCTTTCCGAACTGAATGGTCGGCCGACCCTTCTCGTCAAACAGCGGGCCGTCCTCCACCTGCGACGCGCGGGTGAGCATGTCGTTGATGTCCTCGTCGTTCGCGCCGTCGAACACGGGCGTGGCCACGTGCCAGCCCAGCGCGCGGGCGGCGAGACCGAGGTGCACCTCCAGAACCTGACCAATATTCATTCGGGAAGGCACGCCCAGCGGGTTCAGCACGATGTCCAGCGGCGTACCGTCGGCCAGGAACGGCATGTCCTCTTCCGGCAGAATGCGGGACACAACGCCCTTGTTGCCGTGACGGCCGGCCATCTTGTCGCCCACGGAGATCTTTCTCTTCTGGGCGATGTAGACGCGCACCATCTTGTTTGCGCCGGGAGCCAGCTCGTCGTGGTTCTCGCGGGTGAAAATCTTCACATCCACGATGATGCCGAACTCGCCGTGCGGCACGCGCAGGGAGGTGTCGCGAACCTCGCGGGCCTTATCGCCGAAAATGGCGCGCAGCAGGCGTTCCTCGGCGGTCAGCTCGGTTTCTCCCTTCGGGGTGACCTTGCCGACCAGAATGTCGTTCGCGCGAACCTCCGCGCCGATACGGATGATGCCGCGCTCGTCCAGATCCTTCAGCGCGTCCTCGCCCACGCCGGGAATGTCGCGGGTGATTTCCTCGCTGCCCAGCTTGGTGTCGCGCGCCTCGGATTCGTACTCTTCGATGTGAATCGAGGTGTACATGTCGTCCTTGACCAGGCGTTCGCTGATCAGAACGGCGTCTTCGTAATTGTAGCCTTCCCACGTCATGAAGCCGATGAGCACGTTTCTGCCCAGCGCGATTTCGCCCTCATCCGTGCTCGGGCCGTCGGCCAGCACCTGACGAACGTCGACCTCTTCGCCCTGCGAAACCACGGGGTGCATGTTGATGCAGGTACCCTGGTTGGAGCGGGCGAACTTGGAAAGGTGGTACGCGTGGCTTTCGCCCTTTTCGTCGCGGATAACGATTTCGTCGGCGGTCACGCGGGTGACGACGCCCTTCTGCCTGGACAGCATCACGACGCCGGAGTCGCAGGCGGCCTTGTACTCGATGCCGGTACCCACGATGGGCGCTTCCGGCTTGAGCAGCGGCACGGCCTGGCGCTGCATGTTGGAGCCCATCAGCGCGCGGTTGGCGTCGTCGTTCTCAAGGAACGGAATCATGCCGGTGGCGATGGAAATCAGCTGACGGGGACTGACGTCGACGTAGTCGACCTTGTCCCTGTCGATCTCGATGATTTCGTCGCGGCGGCGGACGGTGATGCGGTCGTTGATGAAATGTCCTTCCGCGTCCACAGGCTCATTGGCCTGCGCGATGACGAACTGGTCTTCCTCGTCGGCGGTCATATATACGATTTCGTCGGTGAGCGTGCCGGTCTCGTGATCCACGCGGCGGTACGGCGCCTCGATGAAGCCGTACTCGTTGATGCGGGCATAGGTGGCCAGCGAGCCGATCAGACCGATGTTCGGGCCTTCAGGCGTTTCAATCGGGCAGATGCGGCCGTAGTGCGAATAGTGAACGTCGCGGACGGCGAAGGACGCGCGCTCGCGGTTCAGACCGCCGGGGCCCAGCGCAGACAGACGGCGCTTATGGGTCAGCTCGGCCAGCGGGTTCGGCTGATCCATGAACTGGCTCAGCTGCGAGGAGCCGAAGAACTCCTTGATCGCCGCGGACACGGGGCGGATATTGATCAGATCCTGCGGACGAACCTTGTCCAGATCCTGAATGGCCATGCGCTCCTTGACCACGCGCTCCAGACGGGACAGACCCACGCGAATCTGGTTCTGCAGAAGCTCGCCCACGCTGCGCAGGCGGCGGTTGCCCAGATGGTCGATGTCGTCGATCTCGCCGATGCCGTAGAACAGGCCGAACTGATAGCTGACGGAAGCCAGAATATCGTCCACCAGAATGTGCTTGGGCACGAGGTCGTTCATCGCGGCCTTCAGCGCCTCGTTGAGCGGGCTTCCGTCCGCCTTCACCTTTTCAAGCAGCGCAAGCAGCGTCGGCACGTGCACGCGCTCGCGCACCCGCACAGCGCTCTCGTCGAACTCGCGGTACAGCTCCGCGTCGTAACCGGCCAGGAACCCGGTCAGCGCGGCGAAGTTGTTGCCGACGACCTTCACCTCGTGGCCGTCCACCATGATCAGCACGCGGTTGATTCCGGCGTTCTGAATGGTCTCCGCCATTTCGCGGGAAATGCGGCCGCCCGCCTCCACCAGCACTTCGCCGGAGTAGGGATGGGTGATCGTCTCGGCGGCTTCCTGTCCGCGGATACGCGCGGCCAGCGCCAGCTTCTTATTGAACTTATAGCGGCCCACATGCGCCAGATCGTAGCGCTTGGGATCGAAGAACAGGGCGTTGATCAGGCTGGTGGCGGATTCCACCGACGGCGGCTCGCCGGGGCGCAGCTTGTTGTAAATCTCAATCAGCGCCTGCTCCCTGCGGGACTTGAAGCGCTCGCTCCTGTCCTCGGAGGAATCGCGGGCGATGGTGGCGCTCACGCGCTCGTCGTTGCCCAGCAGGTCGATGATCTCCGCGTCGGACTCCACGCCCATCGCGCGCAGAAGCACCGTCAGGGGCAGCTTGCGGGCGCGGTCGATGCGGGCGTACAGCACGTTGTTCGCGTCGGTCTCATACTCGATCCACGCGCCGCGGTTGGGAATCATCTGCGCGGAATAGAGGAACGCGCCGGTCTTGTCGATGGCGCGGGAGAAGTACACGCCGGGGGAACGCACGAGCTGCGATACGATTACGCGCTCGGCGCCGTTGATGATGAAGGTGCCGTAGTCGGTCATGATGGGGAAATCGCCCATGAAGACCTCGGATTCCTTGATTTCGCCGGTGTCGCGGTTGGTCAGGCGGACGGTTACCTTCAGGGGCGCGGCGTAGGTCTGATCGCGCTCCTTGCACTTTTCCAGCGTATTCTTCGGGGTGTCGTCCAGCGTGTAGTCGGTGAACTCCAGCGCCAGACTCTCGGTGTAGTCCGTGATCGGAGACACGTCGGCCAGAACCTCTCTGAGGTCTTCCTTCAGAAAATGCTGGTATGAGTTCTTCTGAACCTCAATCAGGTCCGGTACGCCCAGCGCCTCTTCAATGCGGGCAAAGCTCATTCTTGTACGCTTTCCCTGTTTCACCGGATGGACCATATTCGCCCTCACTCCTTACCTGTCCTGAAGCCGCCCGCCGGGCGGCGGAAATCCGTGATGCCGCGCAGTTAATTCTTTGCTAAAAGTTGCTTCCGTCCCCGTGCCCTTCGGCTCGCCGGACGGTTCAGCCGCGGCCGTTTTTGCATCATTGCCGTGCAAAACGGCTTTTGCTCCATAATAGTGCAGTATAGAATCATATCATAATCCCTTTGTCGTGTCAACCTCATATCGCGGGTCTTTCCGGCGCAAACGCGGTATATCTTCAAAATTTAACAGGAAAAATCCCTCTCGCCTTCGATTTTCCCGCGTTTCGCCTCTCGGCTGGCATATTGCGTTAAGCTTTGTATTTGCAAGATTTCCTGCATTTTCGTTTCTCTCATAAAATTCGTTTGCAATGGCCGCCCGCGCGATATATAATATAAAGGAGAGAATTCATTCGGAGGGCATATCAATGAAAATCGCTTTCGGCTGCGACCATCGCGGATATATATTGAAGGACGCCATCCTTGCGCATCTGCGCGAAAACGGTCACGAGGTCGTGGACATGGGCACGGATTCGACGGAGCGGGTGGACTATCCCGTGTACGGCGAGAAGGTCGGCCGCGCGGTCGCGTCCGGCGAATGCGCGCTGGGCATCGTGGTTTGCGGCACGGGCTTTGGCATTTCGCTGGCGGCGGGCAACGTGAAGGGCGTTCGCGCCATCTGCTGCTCGGACATCTACACCGCCCGGCTGACCCGCGAGCACAACAACGCCAACGTGCTGGCGCTGGGCTCGATGGTCGTGGGCGAGGGGCTGGCGCTCGAGCTGATCGACGCGTTCCTGAACGCAGAATTTGAGGGCGGCCGCCACCAGCGCCGTCTGGACATGCTGGACGAGATTCGCGCCCGAAACGCGTAAGAAGGCGCAAAAACGGAGGTACGGAAGATGCAGATTACCGGAAAATACGGCTTTGTCACCGTGAACGGGCGCACGCTTCGCTTTTTGAACCAGCGCTCGCGCGAGTGGACGCATCCCTATGAATATCCGCCGCATCCCGGCGGAACACTGACCAGCTCCGGCTGCGGCATTTTTTCCGCCTGTCACGCCGCCGAGGTCATGAGCGGCAAGCGCGTCAGCCCCGAGCTGCTGGCCGATTTTTCCTGCCGCGAGGGCGGACGCGGCGACGACGGCACCAACCGTCCGAAGCTGCTGGCCGCGATGCAGGAAAAAGGTCTGGCCGCGTCCTACGGCTTCCGCTATGACGGCGACGGCCTGCTGAACGACCACGAAGCGCTCTGGAAAACCATGCAGGAGGGCGGCTGCGCGCTGTGCAACCTGCGCGTGGGGCATATCGTTACCCTGATTGCCGCGCGCGAGCAGAACGGCGAACGCCAGCTGCTGGCCATGGACTGCCACAGCGAAAGCGGCGACGAGCGCGTGCGCGATCATGTGATCGAGGTAGTGGAAACCAGCGCCGTCGTCTCCCCCATCACCAATCAGCGCGGGCTCGTGACGGGCTATCAGGTAAACTACGGCCTGTTCTGGGTTCCGCTGTCCCTGCCGCGCGATTTCAACCTGCTGCACCCGCTGAACAAGGAAACGGAGGAAGCCACATGCTGAACGAAGTCGTTGCCCGCGCCCTGAAGGACGGCAAAATCGCCGCCCGCGAAGACTTTCATCTGCTCCCCTCCTGCCATGACCGCGCGGCGTGGGACGCCGTCGATCCCGAAGCGCGCGCCTATTACGCGGGCGCGGCGGAAGCGTACATCGGCAAGCCCGTTCCGTCGCTGCCGGCCTCCCTGTACATGGAGTTCGTGCGCGTGGGCGACCGCAAGCGCTACGAAACGCCGTATTTTGAGCGCCACCGTGCGCTGTTCGCGCTCACGGTGTGCGAATGTCTGGAAAACAGCGGCCGCTGCCTGAACGACATCGTCGACCTCGTGTGGGCGATCTGCGAGGAAAGCAGCTGGGTCATCCCGGCGCACAACAATCATTCCGTCTCCGCGCGGCACGTCGCGCCCATCGCGCTGCCGGACGTGGAGGATCAGCCGTCGTACATCGACCTGTTCTCCGCGGAAACCGGTGCGCTTCTGTCGCTGGTCAACCATCTGCTCGGCGAAAAGCTGGGCGAAATTTCCCCCATCATTCCCCGGCGCATGTCGCTGGAAATCGAGCGCCGCATCCTGACCCCCTATCTGGAACGCGACGATCCGTTCTGGATGGGCTTTGCGAGCGACCGCCCCGTGAACAACTGGAACCCGTGGATCAACTCGAACGTGCTGGTGTGCGCGCTGCTGGAGGAAGCCTCCCCCGAGCGCCGGGACGCGCTGCTCGCGCGCATCGCCCGCAGTCTCGATCGCTTCTTGGACGGCTACGCGCCGGACGGCGGCTGCGACGAGGGCCCGAGCTACTTCAACGTCGCGGGCGCTTCCATGCTGGACGCGCTGGAGCTGTTCGATCTGGCCAGCGGCGGCGCGGCATCGATCTATGACGAACCGCTGATTCAGAACATGGCGCGCTACATCCTGTACGCGCACATTCACGGCCGCTATCACGTGAATTTCGCCGACGCGCCGGCGCTCGTCGCGCCCGACGCCATGCTGCTCCATCGCGCCGCCGAGCGCATGGGGCTGGACGACCTGAAGCGCTATGCCGAGTACGCGCTGGCCGCGGGCTTCGCCGCATCGCCTTATCAGCTGATCCGGCACACCGAGTATCGCCGCCTGCGCAACCTGCTCACCTATCGCCGCTCGAGCGAAGCGCTGCCCGCGGCGGACGAGCCGCTCTCCCACGCCTTCGACGGCATTCAGGTTGCCTGCGCGCGTCAGCATGCCGACGGCACGGGGCTGTACTTCGCCGCGAAGGGCGGCCACAACAGCGAAAGCCACAACCATAACGACATCGGAAACTACATCCTATACGCCGACGGCGAGCCGGTGCTCTGCGACGTGGGCGTGGAAACCTACTGCCGCAAGACCTTCAGCGCCGAGCGCTACGACATCTGGACAATGCAGAGCCGCTACCACAACACGGTCATCCTCGGCGGCAGCGACCAGCGCCCCGGCCAGCAGTACGCTGCGCGCGACTTTTCCTTCACCGACGACGGAAACGCGGCCGTTTTCCATGTGGACATGGCCGGAGCCTATGGCGAGGACGCGCACGCGCAGCGCTACCTGCGCGAGATTCGCCTTGACCGCGCCACCGGCGAGCTTACCGTGCACGACCGCTTCGCGCTCACCGAGGCGCACGCACCCATCGAGCTGCCCCTGATGCTGTCCGCCGAGCCGCGCCTTGCGCCCGGCGAAGCGTATATCCCCTACGCGAAGAACCGCGTGGTGCGCCTGTCGTTCGATCCGAACGTTTTCGACGCCGCCTGCGAGCGCATCCCGCTGACCGATTCCCAGCTGCTGAACAACTGGCAGCGCCCGGCGCTGTTCCGGCTCGTCCTGACCCGCCGCGACCTGCCGCTGACGGGCGAACATACCCTGCGCTTCCGCTGAGCCGCGCATCAAAAGAGAAAGCCTTCCGCTGCGCGACGGGAGGCTTTCTTCTTATCTTAAGGCAACGCCGCACAAATGAGGTGGTCGACCGGCGAATGGATTTTTCGTCAGATGCAAATGCAAATTTCGAAGGTTTACTGGAGGTAAATCGAGAAATTTGCATGCCGCAGATGGCGGAAAAGACATCGCCTGACGCGCCGCCGAATTGTGCGGCGGCGCCTTAATTCAAAGTTCAATAACGCCCGCGCCCGCTTCCGCACCTGCTCCTCAATGAGACGCAGCGCGTCGGATGGCAGATTGCAGCGCGGATGGCGCTTGAACCGGAACATCGGTATGCGGCGATTACATCTTCCGAACGCTGTCCCTCTCGACCAGCCACACGCCCAGCAGGGTATGCTCCGGCGGGATGGTCTTCTGGCGGATATGGCGCACGAGCATATCGACGACCAGAAACGCCTTCTGGGTGATGTCCTGCGCCAGCGTGGTCAGGGGCGGGTAGGCGATTTCGGAGATGGGCAGGTTATCGAATCCGAGCACGGACACCTGCTCCGGAATGCGAATCCGCATCCGGTGCAGCGTCTGCATCAGCTGCACGGCCACGCGGTCGGACGTGCAGAAGAACGCGGTGGGCGCGTTTTCCCGGTTCAGCACGGCGGCCAGCAGCGCGTCGTCGACGGCGGTCTGCGGCGTGGGAAACACATTTTCGTCCGGAATGGTAACGCCGCATCGTTCCAGACCCTGCCGGAAGCCGTGCAGCCTGTGCTGATCGACCTCGCTGTCCTCCAGATAGTTGGCGACGAACGCGACGCGCCGGTGCCCCATTTTTCCCAGATATTCCCCGGCCATCTGCCCGCCCGTTTCATCGTCCACGCCCACATGGTTGATGCCGGGAATGCGGAAATAGCAGTCCGTGAACACCGTCGGGATGGGCGGCAGGGCGTGAATGCGCTGCAGATGTCGGCTGAACGAGCCGTTGAAGATCGCCCCCGCCACGTTCCAGCCCCGAAGGTCGCTCTCAACGGCCTGAAAATCGTCCGTGAAGCGAATCAGCGGATAGTAGCCGTTTCGATACAGCTCAACCGTCAGCGCGCCTACGTATTCCGCCGTATAGGGATTTCGGAAGATATTTTCTCCCTCGTGCGCCTGAACGATCACCGCGATCACGTGGGATTCGCGGTGCGCCAGAGATCGCGCCGCCTGATTCGGCACATAGCCCGAAGCCTGAATAATGGCCTGAATGCGCTCCACCGTATCCGCGGAAACCCGGTTGTGGTTTCCGTTGATGACGTTTGATACGGTCGCCGTACTCACACCGGCCGCCTGAGCGATTTCCTTCAGCGTTTTCATAAGCATCCCTCTGATCGCGTATTACAGGATTCACTATACCATCTCCCCGCCCGAAAATCAAGTATCATTAAAGTTAAACGTTTAATCAAATGTCGTCCATACAGAAAATCGCATCATTAAGAAATTTCCGGAATAACCGCGGTCATTGATACATATAATGATGTCTGATTTCCATATTTAGCGGTAAATGTTAATTTTTAAATTGAATTTTCCGGCAGTGCTTGACAGATAAAGCATGCCGTGGTATATTTTAACCAGATTAATCGCTTAACTTGTTAGGAGGCTTTTCCATGAAGGCGAACATACGCAGAGCGTGTCGGCAGGTGGGTCACAACTGGGGGCTGTACCTGCTCCTGCTGCCCTCCTTCCTGCTTTTGCTGATTTTCTCCTACAAGCCCATGTACGGCGTAATTCTCGCCTTTAAGGACTACAAAAACTCGCTCGGCATCACGGGCAGTCCGTGGGCGGATCCCATGTTCAAGTATTTCACCCGCTTCTTTAAATCCTTTCAGTTTGGCGCGACGATTCGCAACACGCTGGCGCTAAACCTGTACAGCCTGCTGGTCGGCTTCCCGATTCCGATTTTTCTGGCGCTGATGATCAACCAGATCACCGCCAGGCGCTTCCGCAAGGGCTTCCAGACGGTTCTCTATCTTCCGCACTTCATTTCCACCGTGGTCATGGTCGGCCTGCTGCTGATCTGGCTGTCTCCCTCCCGCGGCCTGCTCGGCGCGTTCTACGGGCTGTTCAACAAAACCGCGCCCAACATCTTAGGTATGCCGGGCGCGTTCCGAAGCATTTACGTATGGTCGGACGTGTGGCAGCACGCCGGATGGGACTCCATCGTGTTCCTCGCCGCGCTTTCGTCCGTCGACCCCACGCTATACGAGGCCGCCGTGGTGGACGGCGCGACCCGCTGGCAGAAGCAGATTTACATAGACCTGCCGCTTCTGCTTCCAACCGCCAGCATCATGCTGATTCTGCGCGCGGGCGGCATCATGAACGTGGGGTTTGAAAAGGTATTCCTGATGCAGAATCCGCTCAACCAGACGAAAAGCGAGGTTATCGCCACCTATGTATATAAGATGGGTCTTAAAAGCAATCAATACTCCATGTCCACCGCCGTCAATCTGTTCAACAACGTGATCAACTTCGCGCTTCTGATGCTCGTGAACGGCATTACAAGGAAGCTGGGCGACACCAGCCTGTGGTAAGGAGGCGGATGGCATGTCTCATGTGCGTCAAAGGGTTCGTTCCCAGCGGAGCGACGTGGTTTTCAACATCATTCTGTACACCGTCTGCGCGCTTCTGCTTCTGATCGTTCTGTATCCCCTGTGGTTCATCGTAATCGCGTCCTTGTCCGATCCCTCCGCCGTCGCGAGCGGGCACGTATGGGTGCTGCCGGCGGGCTTTACGCTGGACGGCTACGCGGAGCTTCTGAAGCAGACGAACGTGTGGGTCGGCTACCGGAACACCATCGCCTACACGCTGGTGGGCACGCTCATCGCGCTGGCGGTGAACATTCCCGCGGCATACGCCCTGTCCCGAAAGGATTTAGTCGGCCGCAAGGTGCTGATGGGGCTGTACGCGTTCACGATGTTCTTCTCCGGCGGGCTGATTCCCACCTTCCTGACCGTTCAGCAGTTCCACCTGTACAACACCTTCTGGGTTATGGTGCTGCCCTTCTCCGTGAGCGTGTATAACATCATCGTCGCGCGCACGTTCTTCCAGAACAGCCTTCCGGGCGAATTATGGGACGCGGCGCAGGTGGACGGCTGTGGAAACCTTCGCTTCTTCTTCACCATGGCGCTGCCGCTGTCCAAGGCGGTCATCTCCGTCATCGCCCTGTGGACGGCGGTGGGACAGTGGAACTCGTACTTCAACGCGCTGATCTACATTCGCGACTCCAATCTGCATCCCCTGCAGCTGATCATGCGCAACATTCTGATTACGAACCAGAGCTTCGCGGCGCTGGGCACCGGCGAGGCCGCCATTATCGCCATGCGCAAGGCGAACCTTGTGCGGTATTCCATGATCATCGTGTCCACGGTTCCGATCATGTGCGTGTATCCCTTCATTCAGAAATACTTTGATCAGGGCGTAATGATCGGCTCGGTCAAGGGATAAGCGTTCGAACCTGAACGGTCTTATGGCCGTTTAGCAATAAAAAGGAGGTCTTTCGTATGAAGAAACTTATGGCTCTGTTCATTGCCACGCTGCTGGCGCTTTCGTGCGCGGCGATGGCGGAAGCGCCCGGCTTCCACGCCGAGGGCATGCCCATCGTGGATGAGCCCGTTACCATTCGCGTGCTCACCATGCGCTGGGCGGACATGGGCGATTCGTTCGCCGACAACCCCTTCCTCGTGAATCTGGAAAAGGAATCCAACGTGAAGATCGACTGGCAGGTCGTCTCCTCCAACGACTGGGGCGACCAGAAGCCCATCATGCTGGCCGGCGGCACGGAAGTACTTCCGGACGTGGTGCTGGGTTTCCAGACCTTCAACGAGTCCGACATCATGAGTAACGTGGAATACTTCGTCCCGCTGGAGGACATGATCGAAAAGTACATGCCCAACCTGATGAAGGCGTTTGAGGAAATGCCCGCGCTAAAGGCGATTTCCACCTCCGCCGACGGACACATCTACTCCCTGCCGTCCCGCATGCCCAAGCGCCCGATCGCGTGCAACGTGCCGGTCATCAACATGCAGTGGCTCAAAAACCTGAACCTTGAGGTTCCGAACACCATTGACGAGCTGGAAGCCGTTCTGACCGCCTTCAAGGAGCAGGACGCCAACGGCAACGGCGACCCGAACGACGAAATCCCCTTCACCAGCATCGGTCTGGGCACGGACTTCCTCATGCCCTTCGGCATCAACGACCCGAACGGCACCGGCTTCCTGATCAACGAAGACGGCTCCGCCAGCTACATCTACACCAGCGAACAGTATAAGGAAGGCCTCAAGTGGGCGCATAAGCTGTACGCCGCCGGCCTGATCGACAACGAGACCTTCACGCAGGATCAGATCATCCGCGACGCGAAGTGCGACGATCCCGAGGTTTCCCGCGTCGGCTTCGGCTACGCGTGGAGCTACGACGCCATCTTCCGCCGCTGGATGAACGAATATGCCGTTATCGCGCCGCTCGCCGGCCCCGACGGCGTGCGCTATCAGCAGGGCGATAAAAACGGCGTATCCTCTCTGAAGTCCAACCAGCTGTCGATCACCACCGTTTGCAGATATCCCGAGGTCGTGCTCCGCTGGGCGGATCAGTTCTACACCGGCGAAGCCAGCATCCAGAACTTCTGGGGCGGCCTGGGCGAGGTCACCAGCGATAACGGCGACGGCACCTACTCCCTGAACAATCCGCCGGAGGGCACCAGCGCCGACGCGTGGTACTGGGCGCGCTCCCTGCGCGACTTCGGTCCGAAGTATTCCTCCCTCGAGTTCGACAGCAGGATCGTGCTGGATCCCACGCAGGGCGACGGCCTGAAGGTCGCGATGGACGCGGAAACCGCGCAGTACGTGCACGACTGCTTCCCCGAGCTGAAGTACACCCCCGAGGAGTACAGCGAGCTGTCCTTCCTGGGCGCCGACATCAATACCTACGTTGACACCATGCGCGCCAAGTGGGTTACCGAGGGCGGCATCGACGAGGAATGGGACGCTTACGTCGCTCAGCTGAACGTCATGGGTCTGGAAGAGATGAACGCCATTTACCTGGGCGCGTACGCTCGCTACCAGCAGGCGCAGTAACGCATCACAGGGCGAATTGATTCTGCCCACCTGCGACGGCGGATGTGGATGGAACAGCCATTCGCATCCGCCGTCTCGCAAAAGAAAACAGGCTGGATACGCGCCTTCGAAACGGCAGAAGGAGGAAGCAAGCAATGATTCGACATATTCCCGAGGGCGTTTTCCCCTTTGACGACTGCGGATACGCCCGAACACCCCTCATTCCCTTTGCGGAACAGGCGATTGCGCTGGACTGCCTGTGCGATTCCGGCGCGCCTGCGCTGGAGCTGCGCGGCGCATCCGCGAGCGTTCCGAAGGCGGTTCCCCTCAGGGAAAACCGCTGGCGTTTCGAGCTGCCGCCCTTTCAATCGGCCGCGTCGCTGGAATACCGCTTCGTTTGCGGTGAGGAGTACACCACGTGGTTTCCGGTAGACGTGCTGCGGCGCGTGCGCGTTGCCGCCGCGGCGGGCACGGGCGCGGGCTGGCTTCGGCTGCATGAAAACGTCTATCTGAATTTCTCGTTCGCGGGCGCGTCCTTTTCCACGGTTCTGGCCGACCATCCGGAGGAAGCCGCTCCGGCGCGAAACGGCGATTGGACGGTCGAGCTGGGCGAGCCGGGTCTGTGGCGCGTGCGCAGGGACGGGAAGATCATTGCCGCGTGCCGCGAAATCGAGCTGGGACTGCGCGCGGACGGCTCCGTCGCGTGGCACGCGCTCACCGTCGACGGCGCGCAGACGCGCGTATGGGGCACGGGCGAGCGATTTGACCATGTGAATCAGCAGGGACACGGCACGTGCGGAAAGGTCGTGGAGCATTTCACGCGGCAGGGACAGTGGGCGTATCTTCCCACGCCGTTCTTCCTGACGGACGCGGGCTTCGGCTTCTATCGCGACGCCGCCTGCGACGTGGAAATGACCTTCGGCTCTTCCATCCGCATCGCGTCGCGCGCGCTGCCCGGCCGTCGCGACACGTGGCTGCTGGGCGCGCCCGCCGAGCTTTTGAACGCGTATCTGCGCCTGACCGGCGAGCCCGCGCTGCCGCCCGAGTGGGCATTCGGCCTGTGGATCAGCGCCAACGGCTGGAGCTGCGACGCGGACGTGGACGAGCAGCTGGAAGCGCTGGCGAAATACAACTGCCCCGCGTCCGTAATGGTGCTGGAAGCGTGGAGCGACGAAAGCACCTTCTATCATTGGAGCGGCGCGTGGAAAAATCCGAAGCGGATGATTCAAAAGGTGCGCGACGCGGGTCTGCATCTGGTTCTGTGGCAGATTCCCGTGCTGAAGGCCGTGAAGGACTGTGCCGACGCGGAGACGGTTCGCAGGGATCGCGAGGAAGCCGCCGCGAAGGGCTGGGCGATTCATCACGCGGACGGCGCGCCCTATATCATTCCCGAGCGGTGGTTCGAGGGCAGCATGCTCCCCGACTTCACCAACCCGGAAGCGTGCGAATGGTGGTTCTCCAGGCGCGAGCACCTGCTGCGCGACGGCGTGGAGGGCTTCAAGACCGACGGCGGCGAGTTTCTGTTCGGCAGTGATTTTCTCCTGCGCGACGGAACGCCCGGCGTGGAAGCGCACAACCTGTACGCGATGCAATACGTGCGCGCCTACAACGAATGGATGCGCCGGCAGGGTGTGAACGGCGTTACGTTCAGCCGCGCGGGCTATGCCGGCGCGCAGACCGTGCCGGTTCACTGGGCGGGCGACCAGCTGAGCACGTGGGAGGAAATGCGCGCGCAGTTCACGGCGGGGCTGTCGGCGGGGCTGTCCGGCGTGCTCTTCTGGGGCTTCGACATCGGCGGCTTCGCCGGAGAACTGCCCAGCGCCGAATTGTATCTGCGCGCGACGGCGCTGGCCTGCTTCAGCCCCGTGATGCAGTGGCACTCGGAGCCGCGAAGCGGACAGTTCTACGCCACGCACGACCGGGCGTACAACAACGACCGCAGTCCGTGGAATCTGGCGGAGAAGCAGCACGCGCCTGAAATTATCGAAATCGCCAGCGCGTTCGCCCGTCTGCGCGAGCGGCTGCGCCCGTATCTGTGGGAAGAAGCGCAGAACTGCGTAAAACATGGCCGTCCCCTGATGGCGCACCTCTGTCTGGACTTCCCGAACGACCCAAAGGCGCTCGACTGCGATGATCAGTATATGCTGGGAAGGCGCTATCTCGTCGCGCCCATCCTTGAAAAGGGCGCGCGGGGACGCGCAGTCTACCTGCCCGAAGGCAGCTGGCGGCACTTCTTCACCGGCGAAACCCTGCCCGGCGGCTGCGAGCGCCATTTCGACTGTCCCCTGAACGAAGCGCTGGTGTTTGAACGAATGGACGCCTGACGCTTCGAAACACGCCGCCATCTGAATAACCATAAAAAGGCTCGCCGCGGAATCCGCTTCCGCGACGAGCCTTTTGCAGTCTTTATAGTTACTCGAATACGCGCGCGTCCAGATAGTCGATCTCCGCGGGCGCGCTCGCGTGGATTTCCACGATGAGGAACGGGCCGGAGAAGGACGTGTTTTCCGGCGCGAACACGTACACCGGGCCGTCGGTATAGGCGGGCACGATGCGCTCCTCGCGCACAAAGGTCAGCGGACGGCTGTTGGCGAAGGCGGTCAGCGCTTCGGGGGCTGCGCCGCGCACGCCAATGCTGATTTCCACGCGCATACCCTCCGGTATTTTGCCGGTGCGCAGGCGCAGAAACTGCCCCTCGCCGTTTTCCGGCAGCTTCAATGGCAGCGCCGCGAATTTCTGCCGCCATATCGGGCCCGCGTCCGGGTAGGTGAGCATATGGCGGCGCTCGGTGCGCAGCACGGTTTCCTCCGCGCCCAGCGTATTCAGAAGCGGCCGGTAGTTTTCCTTCCGAAGCGGATGGTTCTCCTCCGCGCCGTCCAGCCTCGCCATATCGAAATAGTTGAACAGGTATACGCTGTCCGCGCCCATGCTCAGGTATTCCGCCGCGAGTCCGCGCGCGATTTCCACGCTCGTCGGCTTCGATTTCGCCGCGGGATAGGGTCGGCACAGAATTTCTACGCACGGCGAGAGTCGCGTCTTCGTGCCCGCAAGCAGGCGCGTCCACATTTCCACCGGCAGGTCTCCGTCGCAGGTTGCCCAGCGGGGCGACGGCGCGAGAATATCCACCAGCCCCTCGCGCGCCCATGTCGCCGCGTCGAAGCCGCTGTCCAGCGCCGCCTGCGGAGACGCGGGCACGCGCGCCGCCATGCGGATCGGATGACCCCACCTGGCCTCCGCTTCGTTCAGAATGGCGCGCGCCTCGCGCATGAAGCCGTTCAAAATCTCGATTCCCTCGTATTCGCCGCCGGGCGCGAAGCAATACAGCTCCCGCATCCAGTCCAGCTCAATCCCGTACGCGTCGTACCGGAATACGATTTCCCGAAGAATTTCGCGCATGTACGCGCGCACAGGCTCCAGCGCGTAGTCGTAGCAGCGGTCAAAATAGCCCTCCGGCGCGCGGTGACGGATGCGCCGGTATTCGGGATGCGCGTGGAAGAACGCCGGGTGCAGAAACGCCGCGGGCTGATCGTTCAGGTGGCAGTCGTTCATGCGAACGCTCAGCCACGGGTTTATGCCGATTCTGCGCAGCTCGTCCAGACACACGGCGTAGAAGTCCACATGCTTCTCGCGCCACATCCGCGTCGCGCACGACACCACCGGATGCTGCCGGTAGTCCACGTCAAGGCCGTTTTCCTTCCTCTGGTCGTACTTGTCCATCCAGCTGTCCGAGATACTCGACGGGAAGCCCGAAATCCTCCCGGCGCAGCACAGCATGAAATCGGTGATCTGCGTGCCCTGATAGCCGCGGATAAACCGGCGCGCCTCCGCCTCGTCCGGCGTGGGGCCGTCCGCGTGATCGTAGAAGAAATGGGTGTCGTCCTCGTTAAAGATAATGCCCTGTCGCACGGTATCGCTCTCCTCATTCCCCCGTCGCCAGCGCCGCTTCCATGGCAACGCCCACGGGAATGCAGTTTTCGTCCGGGTCAAACTCGGCGCTGTGCAGCGGCGCGCACGGATGCGCCGCGTCCGCCGAGCAGCCGATGTGGAAGAACGCGCCGGGCGCGTGATCCAGAAAATAGGAGAAATCCTCCGCGCCCATGCTGGGCGCTTCCTTAATCAGCGCCTTCTCCGCGCCGAACAGCCGCCGCGCCGTGGCCAGCACGCGTTCGCAGTGCGCGCCGTCGTTCACCAGCGGCGCATAGCCCTCGGTGAGCCCGGCTTCGATTTCGCAGTTCATCGCCTGTCCCACGCCCGCGCACACCTCGCGGATGCGCCGGAGCATCATGGCGCGCAGGTCGCGGTTCGCCGTGCGCAGGGTGCCGGTCATGACGACCTGATCGCAGATGATGTTGGACGCGCGCCCGCCCTCGATCGTACCCAGCGTGAGCACGCAGCTTTCCAGCGGCGACACGTTGCGCGACACCAGCGTCTGAAGCGCCGTGACGAGCTGCGCCGCGCAGGCAATCGCATCGCGCCCCAGATCGGGATACGCGCCGTGCGCGCCCACGCCCTTCACCGTCAGCTTCACGCTGTCGGTGCCCGCGTTCAGCGTGCCGGGGCGGCATTCCACCTGCCCGGTCACGAGCCGCGGCATCACGTGCAGACCGTACACGCGGTCGACGCGCGGGTTCTCCATCACGCCGCCCTCGACCATGGGCTTCGCGCCGCCCTCGGTTTCCTCCGCGGGCTGGAACAGAAGCTTCACCTTTCCCCTCCATTCCCCGCGTGCCGCCGTCAGAAGCCGCGCCGCGCCCAGCAGGATGGCCGTGTGCAGGTCGTGCCCGCAGGCATGCATGTAGCCCTCGTGCTCGGAGCGGAACGGGCAGCCCCGCGGCTCCGTCACAGGCAGCGCGTCGAAATCCGCACGGAAGCCGGTCACCGGGCCGTCCTCGCCGCTGTCCACCACGGCGGTAATCCAGCCGCGCTCGCACACGGGCGCTACGCCGATTTCGTTCAGCTTTTCACAGATCAGTTTTTTCGTTTTTTCCTCGCGGAAGCCCGGCTCCGGTACGCGGTGCAGCGCCCGCCGCACGCTCGATACCCACGCCTGCTGCTCCTTCGCAAGGCTCCAAATCCGTTCGTCATTCATATTCCATTCGCCGCCCCGTCCAGTAATTTCGTGTCTATTATAACACGCCCCGCCGCGCGTGGAAACCCTTCGCCCGCTTCAAGTTGCGAAAAAAGCCGCATTGTCTTCATACTTATATGCCCTCCCGGCGGTATAATAGGGAAAACGCTTTGGGAGATGATTCTCTTGGCCGCCAACAACGAATTTCTCGGAACGGAGCGCATGGGCAGGCTCCTGTTCCGGCTTTCCGCGCCGACCATCTGCGCGCAGCTGATCAACATGCTTTATAACGTGGTCGACCGCATGTACATCGGCCATATTCCGGAAACCGGCGCGCTGGCGCTGACAGGGTTGGGCGTGTGCATGCCGGTGATCATGGTCGTGAGCGCGTTCGCGGCGTTTGTGAGCATGGGCGGCGCGCCGCGCGCGTCCATCGCCATGGGACGCGGCGACAGCGAGGGCGCGAAGGACATTCTGGGAACCTGCTTTGTTTTGCAGCTGATTCTTTCGGTCATCCTGACCGCGGTTCTGCTGCTGTGGAACCGCCCGATGCTGCTGGCCTTCGGCGCGAGCGCGGACACGATCGGCTACGCTTCCGATTACATGACGGTCTACGCCGTCGGCACGCTATTCGTGCAGCTGACGCTGGGCATGAACGCGTTTATCACCGCGCAGGGCTTTTCCGGCTTCGGCATGCTGACGGTGGCCATCGGCGCGGTGCTGAACATTGCGCTCGACCCGCTGTTCATCTACACCTTCGACATGGGCGTGAAGGGCGCGGCGCTGGCGACGGTGCTTTCGCAGGCGGTCAGCGCGGTGTGGGCGACGTATTTCCTCACCAGCCGCCGCTCGGTGCTGAAGCTTGAGCGCGGCCGCATGCGCCTGCGTCCGTCCATCCTGCTGGGCTGCCTGTCGCTGGGCGTGGCGCCGTTCATCATGCAGGCCAGCGAAAGCGTGATCAACGTGTGCTACAACACCTCGCTGGCCAGATATGGCGGCGACACCGCCGTGGGCGCGATGACGATTCTTTCCAGCGTGATGATGTTCGCCATGCTGCCCATTCAGGGACTGGGACAGGGTGCGCAGCCGATCATCAGCTACAACTACGGCGCGAAGAAGTTCGGCCGCGTGCGCCAGTGCTACAAGTACCTGCTGCTTTCCGGCACCGTCTTCTGCTCCGTCCTGTGGGGCGCGGTGCAGCTGTTCCCGGACGTGTTCGCACGCATGTTCACCTCCGACGCTGCGCTCGCCAGCTACGCGAAGGACGTTCTGCGGGTGTATATGGCCATGTCGTTCCTGTTCGGCGTGCAGATTGCCTGCCAGATGACGTTTATCTCCATCGGCTACGCGAAGGAGTCCGTGTGCGTGGCGCTGGCGCGCAAGGTAGCGCTTCTGATTCCGCTGATCTACCTGCTGCCGCGCCTGATTTCGGATCAGACGCTCGCCGTCTTTCTCGCCGAGCCCGTGGCCGACACGCTGGCCGTCATATTCACGGCCATCCTGTTCGCCGTCAAATTCAAAAAGCTGCCCGCCTGAGGAGACAGAAATCATATTTTACACGCCGTCCGTCGCGAAAACGGGCGGCGCGCTGTATAATACGGGAGCGTTTTATGGTAACGCCGCACAAATGAGGTGGTCGGCCGGCGAATGGATTTTTCGTCAGATGCAAATGCAAATTTCGAAGGTTTACTGGAGGTAAATCGAGGAATTTGCATGCCGCAGATGGCGGAAAAGACTTCGCCCGACGCGCCGCCGAATTGTGCGGCGGTGCCTTATCTCTTTGGAAGAAGGTTTGATTCATGCGTTCCTCGCTCACGTTTCGCGACGGGCTGAAGGGCGGCCTGCCCATCGCGCTGGCCTACCTGTCGGTTTCCTTCGGTTTTGGCATTCAGGCGGCTCAGGCCTCGCTTTCGCCGCTGACCGCCGCGCTGATTTCGCTTACCAACGTTACCAGCGCGGGACAGCTGGCCGGACTGACGATCATCGCCGCCGGCGGCTCGCTTATGGAGCTGATGCTGGCCGAGTTCGTCATCAACATTCGCTACGCGCTGATGAGCGTTTCACTCACACAGAAGCTGGACGATTCGTTCACCACGCTGCCCCGACTGATCTGCTCGTTTTCCATGACGGACGAGCTGTACGCCGTGGCCGCGTCCAGCCGCGGGTGCATCGGCAAGACATATTTCTACGGGCTGATGCTCCTGCCCGTTCCGGCGTGGGCGCTGGGCACGTGGCTGGGCGCGGCGGCGGGCGCGATTCTGCCCCGCACGCTGAACGCCGCCATGGGCGTGGCGCTGTACGCCATGTTTCTGGCGATCATCCTGCCGCCGTCCACAAAGAGCCGCGCCATCGCGCTGTGCGTGACAATCGCGGCGCTTCTGAGCTGCGCGATCACATGGATCCCGTTTTTCTCGTTCATCACGCCCGGCTTCTCGGTGGTGCTGTGCGCGCTGCTGGCCGCGGTACCCGCCGCGTATTTCTTTCCCCTGAAGGATGAGGACGAAGAGGGAGGCGATGCGCAATGAACGCTTCTTTGCCGCTCTGGGTCATGGTCGCGGCCATGGCGCTGGTGACCTACCTGATTCGCGCCGTGCCCTTCGTGCTGTTCCGCCGCCGCATCCGCTCGCGGTTTCTGCGAAGCCTGCTTTCCTACATGCCCTACGCCGTGCTTTCCGCGGTAACCCTGCCTGCCATTTTTTCCGCCACCGGAAACACGACTTCCTCGCTGGCCGGCTGCGCGGCGGCGACGGTCGCGGCGCTGCGGGGACGCTCGCTGCTGGTAGTCGCGGTGTGCGCCTGCGCCGCCGCGCTGCTCGCTGAGCTGCTTCTGCCGCTTCTGTGACGGGCTGATGTTTATGTTTTAACGCAAACTGCATCTTCGTTGATTGACATGGGTTTTCCATGGGAATACAATAGAAGATGTGTTTTTATGCCCGGGCAGACCGGACGCGCGCGCTGTCAAGGAGGTTCACGATATGTCTGGCGATTGATACCGCATGGAGGCTTCCCGTTTCCGCATTTTGAAGAAAGAGGAGGAATATCCATGCCCCATCCCGAGCTTTCCGCCGAAACGCGCCGCAGGCGCACGTTCGCCATCATATCCCACCCCGACGCCGGCAAAACCACGCTGACCGAGAAGCTGCTTCTGTACGGCGGCGCGATTCGTCAGGCCGGTTCCGTCAAGGCGCGCAAGGCCGCCCGCCACGCAACCAGCGACTGGATGGAGATTGAAAAGCAGCGCGGCATTTCCGTCACCTCGTCCGCGATGCAGTTCGATTTCGACGGCTACCGCATCAATATTCTGGACACCCCCGGTCACCAGGACTTTTCCGAGGACACCTACCGCACCCTCGTCGCCGCCGACAGCGCCGTGATGCTGATCGACTGCGCGAAGGGCGTTGAGGAGCAGACGGTGAAGCTGTTCAGGGTTTGCCGCATGCGCTCCATACCGATTTTCACCTTCGTAAACAAGCTCGACCGCGCCGGCAAGGATCCGTTCGCGCTGATGGAGGAGCTTGAGAACGTGCTGGGCATCCGCTCCTGCCCCGTGAACTGGCCCATCGGCCTGCACGGCGACGATTTCAGGGGCGTGTACCACCGCGACACCCGCGAGGTGGAAATGTACCGCGGCGGCAACCACGGCCAGACACAGGTCGAGGTGGAGACGATCTCCATCGACGATCCCGCGCTTCCCGACCGCATCGGTCAGACGTACTATGACAAGCTGATGGAGGACATCGAGCTTTTGGATGTGGCGGGCGATCCGTTCGATCTGGACATGATCCTGTCCGGCCAGCTCACGCCCATGTTCTTCGGCTCGGCGTTCAACAACTTCGGCGTAGAGCCGTTCCTGAAGCGTTTTTTGAGCTACACCAAGTCGCCCACGCCGCGCGTGTCCGATCAGGGGCCGATCGACCCGGAATCGGACAGGTTCACCGGCTTCATCTTCAAGATTCAGGCGAACATGAACCCCGCGCACCGCGACCGCCTCGCGTTCATGCGCGTGTGCTCCGGCGTGTTCGAGAAGGGCATGACGGTGTGGCATTCCTCCTCCGGCGAGCGCATCAAGCTGGCGCAGCCGCAGCAGTTTATGGCGCAGGAGCATGAGACGGTGGAGCTCGCCTATCCCGGCGACATCATCGGCCTGTTCGACCCCGGCGTTTTCCGGCTGGGCGACACGCTGTGCACCGGCTCCCCCGTGCGCTACAGCGGCATTCCGCTGTTCGCTCCGGAATTCTTCTCGCGCGTGAGCCCCGTGGATTCGATGAAGCGCAAGCAGTTCCTCAAGGGCATCACGCAGCTTTCGCAGGAGGGCGCGATTCAGACCTTCAAGCGCCCGAACATCGGCCGCGAGGAAATGATCGCGGGCGTGGTCGGCGTTTTGCAGATGGACGTGCTGGAATACCGCCTGAAGAGCGAATACGGCGTGGACATCACCCGCGAAACGCTGCCCTACCGCTTCGTGCGCTGGATCGCCCAGACGCCCAGGCCCATCGACCGCCTGCGCCTGACGAGCACCACCGTGCCCGCCATTGACCGCGCGGGACGCGACGTTCTGCTGTTTGAAAACGAATGGTCGATTCGTCTGGCCATGGAAAACAACGAGGGTCTGGCGCTGAATGAGACGGCCGACCGCGCCGCCGCGGACGCCATGGACGCCTGATACCAAACGACATTCAACAGATAAGAGAGGTCTTTTTGCTTGAACATCACCCGTGAAGACATCCGCAACGTTGCCATTATCGCCCACGTAGACCACGGCAAGACCACGCTCGTCGACGAAATGCTGAAGCAGGGCGGCGTGTTCCGCGAGAACCAGCAGGTAAACGACCGCGTGATGGACTCCAACGCGCTGGAACGCGAGCGCGGCATCACCATCCTGTCCAAGAACACCGCCGTGCACTACAAGGGCGTGAAGATCAACATCGTCGACACCCCCGGCCACGCCGATTTCGGCGGCGAGGTAGAGCGCGTGCTCAAGATGGTGGGCGGCGTTCTGCTGCTTGTCGATTCCTTTGAAGGCCCCATGCCGCAGACCCGCTTCGTGCTGAAAAAGGCGCTGGAGCTGTCGCTGCCGGTCATCATCGTCATCAACAAGATGGATCGTCCCGACCAGCGCTGCGCCGAGGTTGTGGACGAAACGCTCGAGCTGCTGCTCGACCTGAACGCCACCAACGAGCAGCTGGATTCGCCGGTTGTGTACTGCTCCGGCCGCACGGGCGTTGCCACGCTGGATCTGAACACGCCCGCCGTCGACCTGCGGCCGCTGTTCGATACCATCCTCGAGCACATTCCCGCGCCCACCGGAGATGCGGACGGCGCGCTTCAGCTTTTGATTTCCACCATCGACTACAACGACTACGTGGGCCGCATCGGCGTAGGCCGCATCGAGCGCGGCTCCATCAAGGCCGGGCAGATGGCCGTGCGCTGCGTATACGGCAGCAGCTTCGTGTCCGTGCCTGCCCGTCTGGGCGGACTGTTCACGTTCGACGGCCTGAAGCGCGTGCCCGCCGAGAGCGTGCAGGTTGGCGATATCGTGGCCGTGACCGGCTTTGCCGATCTGTCCATCGGCGACACCATCTGCGACGTGGCGATGGCCGACCCGCTGCCGTTCGTGAAGATCGACGAACCCACCGTGTCCATGACGTTCTGCGTGAACGATTCCCCGTTCGCCGGAACCGAGGGCACCTACGTCACCTCCCGCCACCTGCGCGCCCGCCTGTTCAAGGAAACGCAGACGGACGTCTCCCTGCGCGTGCAGGACACCGAGACCACGGACGCGTTCCGCGTATACGGCCGCGGCGAATTGCATCTGTCCATCCTCATCGAGACGATGCGCAGGCAGGGCTATGAATTTCAGGTCACGAAGCCGACCGTGCTTTACAAGGAAATCGACGGCGTAAAGTGCGAGCCTATGGAGGAGGTCGTATGCGACGTGCCCTCCGAGTACGCGGGCGCGGTTATCGAAAAGCTGGGCAAGCGCCACGGCGTGCTGGTCAGCATGGAGGGCGTGGATCGCGTGCGTCTGGTGTTCAGCGTGCCGTCCCGCGGCCTGTTCGGCTATCGCGGCGAATTCCTCACCGATACCCGCGGCGAAGGCGTGATGAGCGCCGTGTTCAGCGGCTACGAGCCCTATAAGGGCGAAATCCCCACCCGCCCGTCCGGCTCGCTGGTCGCGTGGGAAACCGGCGAAACCACCAGCTACGCCATGTTCTACATTCAGGATCGCGGCGAGCTGTTCGTTGCGCCCGGCACGAAGGTGTACAACGGCATGATCGTCGGCCGCAATTCCCGCCCCGGCGACATCGACGTGAACGTGTGCAAGAAAAAGCACCTCACCTCCATCCGCAACAGCGCCAGCGCCGAGGAAGCGCTGAAGGTCACCGGCATCCGCATTCTGACGCTGGAAGAGGCGCTGGACTACATCGACGACGACGAGCTGGTGGAAATCACGCCCAAGTCCATCCGCATGCGAAAGAAGATTCTCGGCACCGAGGCGCGCAAGAAGCTGGAAGCGCGCAAGAAGAACTGATCCAGCCGTTTTTTCGGAGAGGGCGCGTCCCTCTCCGACGCATATGATGCAAAAGGAGGCGGCGTATGCGCATCCGCTCCATTCGTCTGACGGACTTCCGCAATTACGCCGAAGCCGAAATCGCGCCCTGCGACGGCGTTACCGTGTTCACCGGCGACAACGCGCAGGGAAAGACGAACATCCTCGAGGCGGTCTACCTGTGCTGCACGGGACGTTCGCACCGCACCAGTCACGACCGGGAAATGATTCGAACCGGCGCGGACATCGCCCGCGTGCGCGTGGATGCCGACCGGCGGGACGGGCATCACGACGTGGAAATCATCCTGCCCCGCATGGAGCGCCGCCGCGTGAAGGTGGCGGGCAACGTCGTTTCGCGCTCCGGCGAGCTGCTGGGGCACATCACCGGCGTGCTGTTTGCGCCGGAGGATCTGCGCATGGTGAAGGACGGCCCCGCCGAGCGCCGCCGGTTTGTGGACATGGAGCTTTCCCAGCTTCGCCCTTCCTATTATTATGCGCTGCAGCGCTACAGCCGCGCGCTCAAGCAGCGCGGCGCGCTTCTGAAAGAGATTTCCCTCGGGAACGCCCGCGCGGACACGCTGGACATGTGGGACGCGCAGCTGGCCGAAAGCGGCGCGGCAGTGATGGATCTGCGCCGCGAGTTTCTGAAAACGCTGGCGCAGACGGCCGCGGAGACCCACGCGCGCGTTTCCGGCGGCGCGGAGGTCATGACCGTCGAATACGCGCCCAGCGCCGAAACGGCGGACGCGGGCGCGGCGCTGGCGGAAACCCTTCGCGAAATGCTGCTGCACGCGCGGCAGATGGATCTCAGGCGGCTGATCACGTCCGTCGGGCCGCATCGCGACGATGTGCGCGTGCTTTTGAACGGACAGGACGCGCGCGCCTACGGTTCGCAGGGGCAGGTGCGCACGTGTGCGCTTTCGTTAAAGCTTTCGGAATTGGAGATCATGCGCCGCGAAAGCGGCGAGTCGCCTGTACTCATGCTGGACGACGTGATGAGCGAGCTGGATCCCGGCCGCAGGCGGCTTCTGATCGGCATGCTCGAGGATGTTCAGACCTTCGTCACCTGCACCGACCCGACCGACCTCGCGGGCGCGGCCATCGGACGCGTGTTCCGCGTGAAAAACGCTACGCTTACGGAGGAAAACGCATGAAAAAGACCTGCAAAACCCTGCTTCTCTCCCTGCTGGTTCTCGTTTTCGCGTGCGCTGCGGCGCATTGCGAGGAAACGGCTTCGGTTTACGACGACATCTCCATGACGGAACTGCTGAATGATCTGGTCGCGCGTCTGAGCGAGCCGCTTCTGACGGAGGACGGCTACTACGACTTTGGCGGCGCGCTGGTCGCCGCCTACGAAAGCGGCCGCCTGAAGGGTAAGATTCTGGCCTTTGACGACATCGCCGCCGTGGCCGCGCCCTCGCAGGCGGACTTCACGCAGGCGCATTCGCTCCGGCAGGGCGCGAGCATCGAGAGCGTCGAAGAGCTGATGGGCGGTTCCGGCCGCGAAATCGCCATGCTGCGGCTGTCCGATGAGGAAAACGCCGGTTCCCGGCGCGTGCTCGCGTGGGCGAACGAAGCCGGCGACGCCATGGAAGCGCTGTTCGAGCTGGACGACGGCCAGTGGGTGCTGTTCGCCGCCGTGCGGATTCCGGCCGCCGCGCATTGAGAATTTCTGCCTTTTTTCGTTCTTTTGGCTTAAACCGATGCGAAATGCGCGCTTTGCCCTTGCGCATGGCATCGGTTTGTGTTATGATATGGATAGAGAAATCGAATTCTGCGCCGACGCTCTTCGGTGATCAGGAGGGATTATGAAAAAGCTGCGCATCGTCTTATCGACGCTTCTCGTTCTCGTGTCGCTGTTTACCGGCTGCGTGAGCGCGCTGGCCGACTTCACGGCGACGGTATATACGAGCGAAATGAAGGTTTACTCGCGCAACAATACCGCCAGTCGCTACCTGCTGGGCAAGCTGAAAAAGAACACCTCGTTCACGGTGAAGGCGACGTCGGGAAACTGGGCGAAGATTACATACAAGGGGAAGACGGGCTACGCCCTGATTTCCGACATGAAGTCCTCCAAGAAGACGACGATGTACACCAACCGCGCCGTCACCGCGTATCAGAAGCCGTCGTCCTCGTCCAAGTCGCTGGGCAAGCTGGCCAAGAACACGAAGGTGTACATGGTCGGCATGAGCGGCAGCTACTATCTGGTGGAGAACAGCAAGGGCAAAACCGGCTACATCGCCAAGGAAGCCCTGAGCAAGACGGTGACCACCACCACGGCCTACACCAAAAAGCCGGTTAATGTGTACAAATCCGCGTCCACATCCTCCGTGCTTACGACGCTGAGCGTGAACGCGAAGGTGTCGGTGATCGGCAGCAGCGGCAGCTGGTCGAAGGTGAAAACTTCCTCCGGCAGCGTGGGCTACATTCAGACGGTCAACCTGAGTTCCAAGAAGGTTTCCGTCAGCAAGAAAACGGCCTACGCCAACAAGGCCTGTCCGGTTTACAAGCGCGCGTCCACGTCCTCGGCCAAATGGTGCACAGCGGCCGTGAACACCAAGATGTACATCGTCGGCGAGATCGGCTCCTTCTACGCGGTCACGACGACCAGCGGCTCAAAGACCGGTTATGTGGCAAAGGGCAACCTGAGCGCCTCCAAGACGAACACCGGCACGACCGGAGACGGCCGCAAGGAGTACACCTCCTCCACCGCCACCACGGTCATGCCCTCCTCACTCAAGTCCACAACGTCCAAGTACACCAAGGGCATGAGTGCGAAGGAACGCATCGAGGTTGCCATCTACTACGCGCAGTCGCAGCTTGGCTACGGCTATTCCAACAGTCCCAACAACCGCACCACGTTCGACTGCCTGACCCTGTGTTACTACGCTTACCGCGCGGCGGGCGTCACCATTCCGGGCTCGGCCTATTCGTGCGGCTACACGGGCGACTTCGAGTACGTCCAGAGCATTTCGGAGCTGAAGCGCGGCGACATCGTGTGCTTCGACACCGTGGAGGACAACGACAAGAGCGACCACACCGGCATCTACTTAGGCTCCGGACGGTTCATCCACGCGTCCTCCGGCACGAAGCTCGTGGTGGTGTCCTCTCTTTCCAGCGGCTACTACAACCGAACGTTCTACGTCGGACGACGCATTCTGAAATAATTGAGGAGGGAACCGGATGAAACACGAAAGAAAATTTTCCCTTAAAAAGGCACTTGTATGTCTGCTTTTACTGGCGCTGGTTCCCATTTCGGCGCTGGCCGACTTCGCGGCGACGGTCAAGTCCTCGACGATGCGCGTGTATTCCACGAACAACACGGGCTGGGTGTATTATCTGGGCTCGCTGAAGAAGGGCACTCAGGTCACCGTTACCGCCGTAAAGGGCAACTGGTGCAAGATCACCTACAAGGGGCGCAAGGGCTTCGCGCAGGTGAAGGATCTTAAGAAGGTGTCCACCTACACCAAGTGGAACGGCTTCACCAAGCGGCAGGCGAAGGTGTACACCACCGCCTCCACCGGCAGCAAGGTTGTGGACGTGCTCACCGCCGATTACCCGCTGACCATCATCGGCGTGAAGGGCTCGTTCTATGAGATTACCAACACCAACGGCAAGGGTCACGGCTACGTGCTGAAGGGCTACATCAGCAAGACGAAGGTGAACCGCTTCAAGATCGCGGACAGCGCGAAGGGCACGTACAACTCCAAGGGCTCGTCGACCACCGTGCCTGCGGCAGTGAAGTCCACCCAGTCCTATCTGGCCAGGAGCATGAGCAAGACCAAGTACGCGGACTATATCATTTACGCGGCTCAGTCCCGGCTCGGCTGCGCCTACTCCAAGTCGCCGAACAACACCACCACCTTCAGCAACCCCAGCTTCGTCCGCTCCTGCTTCGCGTCCCTCGGCTATTCCGTGCCCGCGAACACGCAGACCATCGGCCACAAGGGCAGCTACGCCTACATCAGCCGCAAGAGCCTGAAGCGCGGCGACATCGTGTGCTTCGAAAACGACAGCGAGGACAGCAAGGTCGTGGATCACGTGGGCATCTATCTGGGCAAGAACTACTTCATCCACGTATCCCCCGCGGCCAAGATGGTCGTCGTGTCCAGCATGGCCAGCGGCTACTACAACAAGGCCTTCTGCTGGGGTCGCCGAATCATTAAGTAAAGGCGCCACCGCACAATTCGGCGGCGCATCGGGCGATGTCTTTTCCGCCATCTGCGGCATGCGAATTCCTCGATTTACCTCCAGTAAACCTTCGAAATTTGCATTTGCATCTGACGAAAAATCCATTCGCCGGCCGGTCGCCTCATTTGTGCGGCGTTACCCGGGGTTTTATGAATCGTCCGTCGTTTCCGCGCCGGACGATTTCTACGAAAACAAAGGAGCGATTTTTCATGGGCTGGCAGTTTCGCAAGAGCATCAATCTGGGCAAGGGCTTTAAGCTGAACATCAGCAAAAGCGGCGTAGGTCTTTCCGGCGGCGTGAAGGGCGCGCGCGTGAGCGTCGGTCCCCGTGGCGTGCGGCGCACCTTCTCCATCCCCGGCACGGGCATCAGCAACACCAAGACCTATTCCACCAAGAAGATCAAGCAGAAGGCGCAGTCCGGCTGCGCGACGATGCTTTTGTCCCTCATCGGGCTGATCGTGCTTTTGCTGGTATTCATCCTGCTCTGATCAAGTTTACACAAATGTTCTTGACAGGCCGCCCGCGCAAGACTATAATCCATTTCAATCCGACGGAAAGACGGAGTTCTGTCCCCCGCAAGGCGCACAAGAGAGCGCGCGTCGCAGGCTGAAAGCGCGCGCGGCACACCGCGGAACGGACGCACCACCTCCCGACTGTCGGCGCGAAAAGCGCGATACAGCTTTCAAAAGCGGCGCGGCATATCCGCGTCAGTTGGGTGGAACCACGGGCATCACCGCTCGTCCCTTCATGGAGGGACGGGCGTTTTTGTTTCCGGAAAAACAGACATGGGAGGCAATCACATGAAAATCACGTATCAGGGAGAAATTCGCGAGTTTGCGGACGGCATGAACGCACTGGACATGGCCGGTGAAATCGATAAGGAGCTGAAAAAGGCGGCGCTGGCCGCGCGCGTAAACGGCGAGGTCGCCGAGCTGGTAAAGCCCGTTCCGGACGGCGCGACCGTTGAGTTCCTCACCGGCAGCGACGCGGACGGTCTGCGCGTACTCCGCCACACCGCCAGCCACGTGCTGGCGCAGGCCGTGAAGGCCGTCCGCCCCGAGGCGAAGCTGGCCATCGGCCCCGCCATCGACAACGGCTTCTACTACGATTTCGACGTCGCCACCCCGTTCACAAACGAGGATCTGGCCGCCATCGAAAAGGAAATGACCCGCATCATCAAGAAGAACGAGCGTCTGGAGCGCTTTGAGCTGCCCCGTGCGGAAGCGCTGGAACTGATGAAGGACGAGCCGTACAAGGTCGAGCTGATCAACGATCTGCCCGAGGACGCGACGATTTCCTTCTACCGTCAGGGCGATTTCACCGACCTGTGCGCGGGCCCGCATCTGCCCTCCACCGGCAAGGTGAAGGCCGTGAAGCTGACCAGCATCGCCGGCGCGTACTGGCGCGGCAGCGAGAAGAACAAGATGCTTCAGCGCATCTACGGCACCGCCTTCGCCACCAAGGAAGAGCTGGACGCCTACGTCGCCGAGCGCGAGGAAGCGCTGAAGCGCGACCACAACAAGCTGGGCCGCGACCTTGAGTACTTCACCACCGTGGACGTGGTGGGTCAGGGTCTGCCGATCATGCTGCCCAAGGGCGCGCGCGTGATTCAGCTTCTGCAGCGCTGGGTGGAGGACACCGAGCAGAAGAAGGGCTACCTGCTTACCAAGACGCCGCTGATGGCCAAGCGCGACCTGTACCGCATTTCCGGCCACTGGGATCACTACCTGGACGGCATGTTCGTGATGGGCGACCCGAACGACGAGACCAAGGAATGCTTCGCGCTGCGCCCGATGACCTGCCCGTTCCAGTATCAGGTTTACCTGAACCGCCAGCGCTCCTACCGCGAGCTGCCGATGCGTCTGGGCGAGACCTCCACGCTGTTCCGTAACGAGGATTCCGGCGAAATGCACGGCCTGATCCGCGTGCGCCAGTTCACCATCTCCGAAGGCCACCTGATTCTCCGTCCCGATCAGCTGGAGGAGGAATTCAAGGGCTGTCTGGAGCTGGCGAAGTACATGCTGGACACCGTCGGCATGCTGGAGAACTGCACGTTCCGCTTCTCCCAGTGGGATCCGGCCAACCCGAAGAACAAGTACGAGGGCACGCCCGAGCAGTGGCATGAAGCGCAGGAGATCATGGGACGCATCCTCGATCACCTGGGCGTGAAGTACACCATCGGCATCGACGAAGCCGCGTTCTACGGCCCGAAGCTGGACATTCAGTACAAGAACGTCTTCGGCAAGGAAGACACCATCGTCACCATCCAGATCGACATGCTGCTGGCCGAGCGCTTCGGCATGGAGTACGTGGACGCGGACGGCCAGAAGAAGCGCCCGTACATCATTCACAGAACGTCGCTGGGCTGCTACGAGCGCACGCTGGCCTATCTGATTGAAAAGTACGCCGGTGCGCTGCCCACCTGGATGGCGCCCGAGCAGGTACGCGTGCTCTCCGTTACCGACCGCGCCGCCGACTACGCGAACGCGCTCGTGGCCAAGCTGAGCGAGCTGGGCTACCGCGCCGAAGCGGATATTACCGGCGAGAAGATCGGCAAGAAGATTCGTCTGGCGCAGATGGACAAGGTGCCCTACATGCTCGTGGTCGGCGACCGCGACATGGCCGAAAACACCGTCTCCGTGCGTCACCGCGCCGAGGGCGATCTGGGCGCCATGAGCTTTGACAGCTTTGCCGCGCTGCTGAAGGACGTTGTGGACAGCAAGGCAAAGAAGTAATTGATCGATTTCATATCGGAAGAAGGAGGATCATCCGCATGAACGTTACCGTAAACGGCGCGCTCCGTGAATTTCCGGACGGCATGAATGCGCTGGACATAGCGGGAGAACTCGACAGGGATCTGAAAAAGACTGCGCTGGCCGCGCGCGTGAACGGCACGGTTCAGGATCTGGCGAAGGCCGTTCCGGACGGAAGCCAGCTTGAAATCCTCACGGCGGATGACCCGGACGGTCTGCGCGTGCTCCGGCACACGGCCAGTCACGTGCTCGCGCAGGCCGTAAAAACCCTGAAGCCCGAGGCGAAGCTCGCCATCGGCCCCGCCATTGACAGCGGCTTCTACTACGATTTCGACGTGGACGAGCCGTTCACGCCCGAATTCCTCGCGGCCGTCGAAAAGGAAATGGCGCGGATCATCAAGAAAAATTCCCGTCTGGAACGCTTTGAGGTGCCCCGCGCGGAAGCGCTGGAACTGATGAAGGACGAGCCGTACAAGATCGAACTGATCAACGACCTGCCCGAGGGCGAAACGATTTCGTTCTACCGGCAGGAGGGCTTCACCGACCTGTGCGCCGGGCCGCACCTGCCCTCCACCGGGCGCATCAAAGCGTTCAAGGTGCTTTCCGCCGCCGGCGCGTACTGGCGCGGCAGCGAGAAAAACAAGATGCTTCAGCGCATCTACGCCACCGCCTTCGCCAGCAAGGACGCGCTGGACGCGTACCTGACCCGCATGGAGGAAGCAAAGAAGCGCGACCATCGCAAGCTGGGTCGTCAGCTCGATCTGTTCGACATCTTCGATGAGGGCCCTGGCTTCCCATTCTTCTTCCCCAAGGGAATGATTCTGCGCAATCAGTTAGAGGATTACTGGCGCAAAATCCATCGCGAGCATGGCTATGAGGAAATCAAAACGCCCATCATGCTCAACCGCCAGCTTTGGGAACGCAGCGGTCACTGGGATCATTACCGCGAGAACATGTACACCACGGTGATCGACGACACCGATTTCGCCATCAAGCCCATGAACTGCCCCGGCGGCATGCTGGTCTACAAGCGCCGCATGTGGTCGTATCGCGATCTGCCGCTGCGCTGCGGCGAGCTGGGATTGGTGCACCGGCACGAACTCTCCGGCGCGCTGCACGGTCTGATGCGCGTGCGCTGCTTCACGCAGGACGACGCGCACATCTTCATGACCCCGGAGCAGATTCGCGACGAGATCAAGGGCGTGTACAACCTGATCAACGAGGTGTACGGCGTGTTCGGTTTCCCGTATCACGTGGAGCTGTCCACCCGACCCGAAAATTCCATCGGCACGGACGAAATGTGGGAAATGGCCACGAACGGTCTGCGCGGCGCGCTGGACGATCTGGGCGTGAACTATGTGGTCAACGAGGGCGACGGCGCGTTCTACGGTCCGAAGATCGACTTCCATCTGGAGGACTGCATCGGTCGGACGTGGCAGTGCGGCACCATTCAGCTGGACATGAACCTGCCCGAGCGCTTTGACCTCACCTATACCGGCCCGGACGGCGAAAAGCATCGGCCGGTGATGATTCACCGCGTCGTGTTCGGTTCCATCGAGCGCTTCATCGGCATCCTGACGGAGCACTTCGCCGGCGCGTTCCCGCTGTGGCTCAGCCCGGTGCAGGCGAAGATCATGACCATCACCGACCGCGCCGACGACGCCGCCCGCGCGCTTCAGCAGAAGCTCGAAAAGGCTGGCGTCCGCACGGAAATCGACCTGCGCAACGAGAAAATCGGCTTCAAAATTCGCGAAGCGCGCAATATGAAGATTCCCTACCTGCTCGTTCTGGGCGACCGGGAGGCGCAGGAGGGCACCGTTTCCGTCACGCTGCGCGGCGGACACGACCTCGGCTCCATGCCCGTCGACGCGCTCATCGCCCGCATGCGGCAGGAAATCGAAACCAAAGCGCGCTGAGACGCCAATCCTGATCGAGAACTCGGCTCCCATAACCGGGAGCCGACTTCTCACACCGCCGTGCGTATCAGTCGCCACACTGCGGTTCAACCGCGTAAGTGCAAGGACTTGTAACAGTTGAGATAGGTAAGCAAAATGGAGCATTGTGATTGGTGCAATCTTTCCGAAGAAGATAAACGGTTTCAGGTGTACGAGAGTACATTTTGGTCTGTTTTTCTTTCAGATGAACAGGATTATATCGGGAGATGTATTCTGGTTCTGAAGCGTCACTGTAGTTCAATGGCAGAGCTGACAGATGATGAATGGAAAGAGCTTCGCGATTTGATTTGCAAAGTGGAGACCTGTTTAAAGACGGTTTTAGGAGCAACTCTATGTAATTGGAGCTGCTTGATGAACAGTTTTTATAAAGAATCAGAGCCGAATCCTCATCTCCATATTCATGTCAGGCCAAGATATGATAAACCTGTGATGGTTAATGGGAGCGCTTATATCGATAGCGAGTTTAGCCATCATTATGCAGTGCATAAAAGCGGATCAATACCTGCCAAAGATAGATAAGAAGTGTTTATTCGGCTCAAGGAAGCTCTGTCATCATATTATCAATAACTGCAAAAACCTCTTTCCAGTCTGCATTAACTGGATAGGTACTTTCGTAGTTGTCCAAATATTCGCCTTCTGCCGGAAATGTGTTATTCATGCCGGGCGCACTATAACGCCGCGCGGAATCAGTCGGTACTGTCAAGAGTTATGCGCAAATACAACAGCGTCACTTATGAAGTTGGTAAG
>OLSB01000703.1_pt1 | contig 37624 bp, 31 predicted proteins | sample 1672071 | NCBI WGS metagenome assembly OLSB01 (sample SAMEA3136642, study PRJEB25190) | human gut metagenome | biome: human gut; feature: human-associated habitat; material: faeces | place: Austria | collected 2013 | reverse complement strand
ATGCTATCACAAAGGCGCAAATTTGTCAATAAAAAAGTTGTAAGGATAACGAATTTTTTGAAAAACGGGAAAGGAGATCGACAAACATGACATTGCAGCAGCTATCGCAGCAGTATTGGGAGGAGGCGCAGGCTCTGCACGGACGCATCGTTTTCCTGCGGCAGGAGCAGGATCGCTGCGACGATCGGGAGAGCGCCGAACTTCTGCGCCGGCGCATACGGGAGCTGGAGCCGCTCCATCGGCAGACCCGCCAGCTGGCGGAGCTTACTGCTCGCTACTACGACAGGGGGTACCACAAGAATGCGTACTACACCCTCTGAGGCCTACGACCCCATTGACATCGCCAGCCTGTGCCTGTGGCGGCAGGAGCAGTCCGGCGACAACCAGGAGCGCATTCGCCGCCTGCTGAGCAACCTGCCGCTGGCGGTGCAGCAGGAGCTGACACCCCGCCAGCGGGAGATCCTGCAAATGCGCTTCACCGGCGGCATGAGCATCACGGGCATTGCCAAGGAGCTGGGGCTGAACAAATCCACGGTGTCCCGCTCCCTGACCCGCAGCGTGGAGCGGCTGTATAGGTCGCTGCGGTACAGCCTGTGAAGTTCGACTTGACTTTTTTTTGAAAAGCGGGAATAATGGAAGAAAGAACGAAAAAGGAGGACTGCTCTATGTTCGGCAAGCTGTCGCACAACCGCTGGCTGAAGCTGTGCGTGGGTGTGCTGGGGGCACTGGTCGTGGCCACGTCCATCAATCTGTTCGTCGTCCCCCACGGGTTATATACCAGCGGACTGCTGGGCTTCTGCCAGCTCATCCGCACCATACTCGTCCAAAAGCTGGGTCTTACGCCGGCCTTTGACGTGGCGGGCATACTGTACCTGCTGCTGAATATTCCCCTGCTTTTGCTGGCGTGGAAAAATCTGGGCAGAGCCTTCGTGGTGCGCACGTTGATCTGCACCGTGAGCTGCTCCGTGTTCCTCACGGTGATCCCCGTGCCGGCGGAGCCTATCATCGAGGACCTGCTCACCAGCTGCCTGCTGGGCGGCATCGTGTGCGGCTTTGCCGGCGGTCTGATCCTGACCTGCGGGTGCAGCAGCGGCGGGTTGGATATTCTGGGGCTGTACCTGAGCAAAAAGGGCAAGGGCTTCACCGTGGGCAAGTTCAGCATCTCCTGCAACGCGGTGCTCTACACCCTGTGCCTGGTGCTGTTCGACGCCACCACTGCCATTTACTCCACCATTTACACGGTGTTCAGCAGCCTGTTTGTGGATCGCTTCCACCAGCAGAGCATCACCGTGCAGGTGCTGATCTTCACCAAGGAGAACCATCCGGAGCTGCCGCAGTTCATCATGGAGCAGCTGGATCGGGGCGTCACCTGCTGGGAAGGCCGCGGCGGCTACACCGGCCAGCCGCTGGAGGTGCTGTGCGTGTGCCTGAACAAGTATGAGATCGAGACCCTCCGCCGCGAGGTGCTGAGGATCGACCCCCACGCCTTCTTCATCGTGCAGGAGGGCGTGCAGGTGGGCGGCAATTTTGAAAAGCATCTGAACTGAACAAAAAAGGGCGCTCTCGCGTGAGGGCGTCCTTTTTATATAATGTATGTCAGCGGTACGTCACCGTGACTCAGGGATATTTCTCCTGCGGGCCGCGGAAGATCTCCCGCATGGGCTGGGCGTAGGCTTGCAGCTCCTCGGGCATGGCGACGAGGCTCGCCGGCGGCGCTTTTGCGCCGCCACACGCACGCGGGCATCGAAACATGCCGCCGGCATGTTTCTCTCGCTTTGCTCGTGCCCTTTTCGAGCCTCTGCCCGACTTGACCAAAAAAACACCATCCTGACGGATGGTGTTTCTTTTTGTGATTGCTCACAGGTTTTGCTGCCCGTGCGCACTCCTGTATATCGCAAGGAAAGGAATGTATGCAAGGGAAACCTTAATCGGGTTTCCCTTGCGTGTTAAATCGCCCGCCCGCAGGCGACCACTTTTGCGGAGCAAAAGTGCTGCTCCAAAAAGAAAGACACCCCTACGGGTGTCTTTCTTTTTGGAGCGGGCGACGAGGCTCGAACTCGCTACCTCGACCTTGGCAAGGTCGCGCTCTACCAGATGAGCTACGCCCGCACAGCAATGGTTATTATAAGGCATGGTGCAACCATTGTCAATAGTTTTTTTCACTCTTTCAGAATTATTTCCACGATCCCCCAGCTGTCGGTGTCGGGGTAAAAATGCACCTGCCACGTTTCCTCGCCCCGCCCCGCTTCCTGCTGCACGGCGGCCACGGCGGTCAGGACGGCCTCGCGGCTGCCGTCAAAGCCGCTCACCTGCACCGTCAGCGCGGAGCCTTTGTTCTGCTCCACTGCCCGCAGCAGGTCGGTCAGCGCCGCCATGCTGGTGGTGTGGACAATGGCCTTGATCTGCTGCGCCGTGCGGCGGTAGGCGGCGGTAAAGCGCAGCTGGGTGTAGCCGCGGCCGCCCTCGTCCACGGTGTAGGTCAGGCGCTCCAGCGCATAGGCACCCAGGGGCGTTTCCACCAGCACCTCGTCGCAGGCCTCCTGCGCAGCCTGAGCGGCGTCGGGCAGGGCGGGACTGTCATAGAGCCACACCGTGCCGCTCTCGTCGTGGGCGCTGATGAGCAGCAGCAGGTCGTTCACCAGATCCTGATAGCTCTCCGCCCGCAGCACGTCCCGGCGGCTGCCCTCGTAATAGGTGGCGCTGTGGGGCGAGGTGCGGGTGTACTCCCGCTGCAGCAGGCCGCAGCCGGACAAAAGCAGCGCCGCGCACAAAAACAGGGGGATCATTCTTTTTTTCATGGGGCGCTCCTTTCTGCCCGAATTTGAACCGATCGTCTATGATTTTATAGTATGGTGAGCTGCTCCCGTCCCTGATCCTCCTCCCGCAGCAGGGCGCCGGCGGCGGGGATGCTGCGCACCCGATAGCGGCTGAGGTTCACGATGCCGCTGTCGGCGAAGTCGCACACCCGCTGCAAACGGTAGCGGGGCTTCATGTTCATCACGGCCACGCCCTGAGTAGCGCGGGTGGTCTTGGGCGAGAGCAGCGACGTGTGCAGCAGCAGCGCCCGAGGCTCCGTGCTGATGAGCGCCAGCTCTTTGTCCTCCGTCAGATGCAGCAGCGCCGTCAGGGGGCTTTTATCCGAGTAGGCGCCGGTGAGCTTGCGGCGGTTGGAGGTGGTGGCGTAGGCCGAGAGGACGACTCTCGCGCACTTGCCGTTTTCAAAGAAAAACAGCAGATGGCCGCTGTAATCCGCCGGCAGTACCATGTCGATGACCTTTTCGTCCTCGTCCATGCCCAGCTTGGTGGGCAGATAGTCCCCCAGCACCGAGGCCTTGCTGTCGGCAAAGTCGGCCGCCCGCACCTTATACACCTGCTGGCGGTCGGTGAAGAACATCAGCTCGGTGTTGTTGGTGGCTTCCACCTGACGCAGCAGCCCGTCGCCCTCCTTGAACTTCTGCTCGCCGCTCATGCGCAGGGACTGGGGTGTGATCTTCTTGAAATAGCCCTCGCGGGACAAAAACAACGTCACGGGGTAGTCGGGCGTATCCTCCGGCTCCTCTTCGTACTCCACCTCGTGGCTGTAAATGATCTCGGTCTTTCGGGGCTGGGCGTACTTTTTCCGCACATCCTCCAGCTCGCCCACGATGATCTTGCGGATGCGGGCGGGCTTTTTCAGCGTGTCCTCCAAGTCCTCGATCTCCTCGGCCAGCGAGGCGGTCTCCTGCACCCGCTTGAGGATGTATTCCTTGTTGATATTGCGGAGCTTGATCTCCGCCACATACTCTGCCTGCACCTGGTCGATGCCGAAGCCGATCATCAGATTCGGCACCACCTCCGCCTCTTCCTCGGTCTGGCGGATGATCTCAATGGCCTTGTCGATATCCAGCAGAATGCGCTTCAGACCCAGCAGAAGGTGCAGCTTTTCCTGTTTTTTGTGCAGAATGAAATACACCCGCCGCCGCACGGACTCCGTGCGCCATGCCAGCCACTCCTCCAGCAGCTCCCGTACGCCGAGAACGCGGGGCATACCGGCGATGAGGATGTTGAAATTGCAGCTCACCGTGTCCTGCAAGGGGGTCAGGCGGAAGAGCTTCTGCATGAGCTTATCGGGGTCCACGCCCCGCTTGAGGTCGATGGTCAGCTTCAGGCCGGAGAGGTCGGTCTCGTCCCGCATGTCGCTGATCTCCTTGATCTTCCCCGCCTTCATCAGCTCGGACACCTTGTCCAGAATGGCCTCCAGCGAGGTGGAGTAGGGAATTTCATAAATTTCAATGAGGTTTTCGCTCTTGATGTAGCGGTATTTTGCCCGCACCTTCACGCCGCCGCGGCCGGTGTCGTAGATCCGGCGCAACTCCTCCGGCTCGCAGAGAATTTGTCCGCCGGTGGAAAAGTCCGGTGCCAGCAGAGTGGTGGACACGTCGTGGTCGGGATTTTTCAGAAGCTGGATGGTGGTGTCACACACCTCCCCCAGATTGAACCCGCAGATTTGGGACGCCATGCCCACGGCAATGCCCTGATTGGCGCTCACCAGCACGTTGGGATAGGTGGTGGGCAGGAGGGCAGGCTCCTTGGTGGTGTTGTCGTAGTTATCCACGAAGTCCACGGCGTCGCAGTCCAGATCGCGGAACAGCTCGGCGCAGATGGGCGCCAGTTTCGCCTCTGTGTAGCGGCTGGCGGCGTAGGCCATGTCACGGGAGTAGACCTTGCCGAAGTTGCCCTTACTGTCCACGAAGGGGTGCAGCAGCGCCTCGTTGCCCTTGGCCAGACGCACCATGGTCTCGTAGATGGCCTGATCGCCGTGGGGGTTCAGGCGCATGGTCTGGCCTACGATGTTGGCGCTCTTGGTGCGGTTCCCCGTCAGCAGGCCCATCTTGTACATGGTATACAGGAGCTTGCGGTGGGAGGGCTTGAAGCCGTCGATCTCCGGAATGGCGCGGGACACGATGACGCTCATGGCGTAGGGCATGTAGTTCTCGTCCAGCGTCCGCGTGATGGGCTGCGCCACCACCGTGCCCCGCAGACCCATGACGTTGGGGTCGGCGGCGGGATGGACGGTTTTCGGTTCTGTTTTCTTCTTTGCCATGAAAGATGATTCCTTTCGTATTCAAACTGGCGGGGATGCAAGGAATGACCCAGCCAAAAAACGCTCGTTTTCAATTTGCGGCGCACCGCACGCGGCAGGGCACGCGGATCCTGCCCTACAAACCGCTGCGTTATCGGGACGGGCAGACGCCTCTGCCCGCCCGCCGGACTTGCACCGCACCTCTTGCAAAAGCAATGTCATTGCGAAGCCGGTGCGCACACTGGCTGTGGCAATCCGTACTCCCGTCCCCGAAGCTCCCCTCAGCTCACGTCGATCATATCCAGATATTTATACCCGTTTTCGGCGATGTAGTCCTTGCGGCCGGCTAAGTTATCCCCCAGCAGCAGGTCGAAGACCCGCGCCGTTTCCTCGGCGTCGTCGGGCAGCACCTGCACCAGCCGGCGGGTCTCGGGGTTCATGGTGGTCAGCCACATCATCTCCGGATCGTTCTCGCCCAGTCCCTTGCTGCGGTCTACCTTTACCTTCTTGCCCTCCAAAGACTTGAGAATGTCCGCCTTCTCCTTCTCGGAGTAGGCAAACCAGGTCTTTTCCTTGCAGGTGATCTCGAACAGGGGCGTTTCGGCAATGTAAACATAGCCTTCGCGGATCAGCGTGGGGCACAGGCGGTAGAGCATCGTCAATATCAGCGTGCGGATCTGGAAGCCGTCCACGTCGCCATCGGTGCAGAGGATGACCTTGCTCCAGCGGAGGTTGCTCAGGTCGAACTGGTTCAGATCCTTCACCACCTTGCCGTGTACCTCCACGCCGCAGCCCAGCACCTTCATGAGATCCGTAATAATGTCGCTCTTAAAAATGCGAGGATAGTCGGCCTTCAGACAGTTCAGAATTTTGCCCCGCACGGGCATCAGCCCCTGAAACTCCGCGTCGCGGCTCTGCTTGCAGGCGCCCAGAGCGGAGTCGCCCTCTACGATGTAGATCTCCCGCTTGCCCACGTCCTTGGTGCGGCAGTCCACGAACTTCTGCACCCGGTTGGCGATGTCTATTTTCTCTGTCAGCTTCTTTTTCTGATTGATGCGGGTCTTCTCCGCCGTTTCCCGACTGCGCTTGTTGATGAGCACCTGATTGGCGATCTTCTCGGCGGCATCGGGATTTTCGATGAAATACACCTGCAATTGTTCCCGCAGGAAGTCGTTCATGGCGTCCTGAATGAACTTGTTGGTAATGGATTTTTTCGTCTGGTTTTCGTAGCTGGTCTGGGTGGAGAAGTTGTTGCTGATGAGGATAAGGCAGTCCTGCACGTCGGGATAGGTGATCTTGCTCTCGTCCTTGGTATATTTTCCCGTGTCCTTGAGATATTTGTCGATGGCGTACACAAAGGCCAGGCGGGTGGCCTTTTCCGGCGAGCCGCCGTGCTCCAGAAAGCTGGAGTTGTGGTAGTGCTCCACCAGAGAGCGCTTGTTGGAAAAGCAGCAGGCGATGTTCAGCTTCACCTTGTACTCGGGCTTGTCCGCCCGATCGCGCCCCCGCCGCTCGCACTCCCAGCACACCGGCTCCGTGAAGGCGTCCGGCCCCGCCAGCTCCCGAATGTAGTCGGCGATGCCGTGCTCATACACAAAGTCCTCCGTGTCGAAGGCGGCGCCGTTCTGGCTGCGCAGCCGGAAGGTCACGCCGGCGTTCACCACGGCCTGCCGCTTCATCACGTCCTGATAGTACGACAGGGGGATGCTGATGTCGGTAAAAACCTCCAGATCCGGCAGCCAGTGGATGCGGGTGCCGGTTTTGCGCTTCTGGCTCTCGGGCAGGGGACGGCTCTGCAGCTGCCCCACGATCTCGCCCTTTTCAAAATGCAGGGAGTATTCCTTCCCTTCCCGCCACACGGTCACGTCCATGTAGCGGCTGGCGTACTGCGTGGCGCAGGAGCCAAGGCCGTTCAGCCCCAGCGAAAACTCATAGTTCTCGCTGTTTTCGTTGTCATATTTGCCGCCGGCGTACAGCTCGCAGAACACCAGCTCCCAGTTGTAGCGCCCCTCTTTTTCGTTCCAGTCCACGGGGCAGCCGCGCCCCATGTCCTCCACCTGAATGGAGAGATCGGCAAATTTTGTCACGGTGATGAGCCGCCCGTGCCCCTCCCGCGCCTCGTCGATGGCGTTGGACAGTATCTCAAAAACGGCGTGCTCGCAGCCCTCCAGCCCGTCGGAGCCGAAGATGACCCCCGGGCGCTTGCGCACGCGGTCTGCGCCCTTGAGGCTGGAAATGCTTTCGTTGTTGTAGGTCTTTTTCGTTGCCATAGATCCCTCCTGCCGGCGATTCCGGCCATATATTATTATTTTACCGCATTTTTCCCGTTCTGGCAAGTGCTGCGCCGGAGTCTGACAAAAAGACGGACAAGCTTCAAAAATGTTAGAGCTTCCGCCTTTCTGCGTCAAAAAAGCAACCGCCGGAAAACAGCCCCATATAAAGGGTTTTGCACATTATCCACAGAGTTTTCCACATTGTTATGTAAACAGAAAATCCGCGGAAAAGTTGCATAATTTCTCTTGTATACATAAAATGCCCGCCCCGACGCCACCATACCGCCTTTTACGCAAAAAAATAAAAAAAGCCACGGGCAATGCCCGTGACCTTCCCGAAGACGTTCCTGCAATGCGTAGGGGGCGGCCTTTGCGGTCGTCTACCTCCGCGCGCCACCATGTCATTCGCAGGGGCGGGCGACCCTGCCCGCCCCTGCAAGGGGAATTATAAATTTCTGTAGGGAACGATGCCCGCATCGTCCCGTATGCACCGCACCCGCAACAATGCACCCGTAGGGATTGGCGATTGCCCACCGTCGTGCCAAGCGATCCTTGTCTGCTGACGCAGCCGCCAATCGGGGCTTCTCCTCGAAACCGGCTCGCTTCCTCCGCCGCCGGCGGCGTTCGAGTCGATCCCCTCGCCCTGCCGATGACCGCTAAATTTTTCAAAAGTGCTTCACCTGTCCCGCCAGCAGCAGCTCCGGCACCAGCCACAAAAGCTGAAACAGCACCAGCCGCATGGGCGTCAGCGAGGCGTATCCCCCCACGCCCGTGAGGTAGTAGCACAGCCAAAGACCCGCGGCCGCCGCCAGCACCGCCAGCGCCGTGCTCCACCGCACCGCCAGCAGCAGCTTCCGGCTGCCCAGCACCGTTTCGGCGTAGGGCATCAGCCCGTCCCGATACAGCAGCGCATAGGCCGGCGCGCTGCGCCTTGCCTTCTCCAGCAGGGACAGCCGCGTGGCCACATCGGGGTAGATGGGCTTGGCGTCCACCTTGAAGCACCGCCGCAGAAAGTCCGGCGTGAGGTTGCTGCCCCGCACCGCCAGCACCGGCGTGATCCGGTTGCGCCGCAGCGTCCGCAGCGCCCAGTCCACGTTGCGGGAGGGCTGATAGCGCAGGGCAAAAATGGCCGTGAGCTGGCCGTCCACCGCCAGAAACAGACCCGACGGGACTTTCAGCTCCTTGGGCAGACGCACCTTCTGCCTGCGCATGAAGTAGGCGCTGCCCAGCAGCACCGTTTCGCCGTGGATGGTGCCGCCTGCGCCGCCCTCCTCATACCAGCGGAAGTCGTCCAGCCGTTCGGCGTGGCCGCCTTGATCCGAGAGGAGCTGCTCCAGTATGGGCAGCGCCTGGCTGTCCGCCGCCCGCGCCACCGTCACCGCGTAGCTCAGCACCCGCCCCAGCTCCTCGCCGTAGATCTTCATGCCGTTGAGGGTCAGGGTTCCGGCGGGGAACAGGTCTTCGTCCGTGATAACAATGCGTTTTGCGCCGCTGATGGCCTTTGCGCCGCAGTAGCCCGCCACGGCGCAGCCGCTGTGGCTCAGCCGCCGGTTGAGGAAAAACAAGGGCAGCGCCCCCGCCAGCGGCCACGCCAGGGGCATAGCCGCCGCTAAAAGAGCCGAAAGCACCCACAGCGGCTGGGTCGGCTGCGCTCCGGACAGGTACACCACCCCCGTCAGCACGCAGGCGGTGGCCAGCAGCAGCGGCAGCACCGAGTTTTGCCATTTTTCGGGCAGATCGGGGGTCATGGTGTGGGTGTAGAACCCCTCCGGCCGCCCCCGCTGCTTCACGGCGCCGGCCTCGGTCTTCTCCACGCCCCAGGGGGGATTGCCCCCCAGATCCGCCAGACGAAAGCTCTCCCGCCGCGCGGCGCAGCGCAAAAATACCCCCCACTGGCAGAAAAACACCACCAGCGCTGCCGCTCCGGCCAAGGGCAGATGCGCCCCGCCCCGCAGCAGGCACCATGCGCAGTCGCCCAGACACGCCAGCGTCAGCAGCAGGGCGCCCCATGCACAGGTAAAGCGCTTTTTTTGCAGATTTTCTATCATATCCCGCCACAAAGGCAGAGCCAGCAGCGCCTGCACCAGCAGAAGCCCGCCCACCACGCCGAAGCGCAGGTAAGCTCCCTGCGTCCACATTTCCGGCAGGGCAAAGCACTCCTCCGCCACCGTGACGCCCGCCAGCAGCACCGCCGGAATACAGCACCGCAGAGCGGCTCTCCGATGGCGGCGGCACAGCCGCTTCTGCTCAAATTCCGCGTCGTCCATGGACGGCTCCTCCACAGGCGGGGGCGCGTCGTCCAAATCACTTAAATCGTCCGAGTCTACTTCGTCGTCTTCGCCGTCGTCCGGCGCTTTTTTCTCCGCTAGGCTGCGGAGAAGCTGCTTCGCGGCCGCCAGCCTTGCCCGACGCAGGGCAGCGCGGCGGCGTCTGCGCTCTTCCCGCTCCTGCTCCTCCCGCTCCTGCTGCCGCTGGGCGGACTCCTCCTCCATCACGGCGGACACCGTCCGACCCATCACGTCCTCCACGGACACCAGCCGCTCTTTTGCGTCCGGCTCCTCCGCAGGCTCGTTCTGCACCGGTTTGTCTCCCGCAGGCTCCTCCGCGGGCGGTTTCTCCGCAGCAGGCTCCTCTGCGGCGGGGGCAGCTTTGGCGGGCGGCGCTTCCGGCTGTGCTTTTTCTGGCTCTCCGGCCGCAGGACGCGCCGAAGCGCCCGTGCCGAACTCCGCCAGAATGTCGTCCAGCGAAAATTCCTCCGACACGGGTGTGTCCCCCAGCAGCTGGCTTGTGTCTGCCAGCGTCCGATTCAGTTCTTCCTCCGTGTATTTGCTCATAGTCCTCGCTTTACATCCGGCGGCGCACCGCCTCATATAACAGAATGGCCGCTGCGGCGCTGGCGTTCAGGGACGAAATGTGCCCCTTCATGGGAATGCTCACCAGAAAGTCGCATTTCTCCCGCACCAGCCGTCCTATGCCGCTGCCCTCCGAACCGATGACGATGGCCGCCGGCCCCTTGAGATCGGCGTCGTACAGGCTGGTCGTCCCCTCGGCGGCGGTGCCATAGACCCACACGCCCTTTTTCTTCAGCTCCTCCAGCGTGGCGGGGAGGTTGGCCACCCGCGCCACGGGCATATAGCTCACCGCGCCGGCGGAGGTCTTGCTCACAATGGCCGTGAGACCCGCCGAGCGGCGCTTGGGAATGATAACGCCGTGGGCGCCGGCGCACTCTGCCGTGCGCAGAATGGCGCCCAGATTGTGGGGGTCGGAAATTTCGTCGCACACCACCAGCAGCGGCGCCTCGCCCTTTTCGGCGGCGGCGTCCAGCAGGGACTGCACGGACACATACTCCCGCATGGCCGCCAGGGCGATGACCCCCTGATGGGCGTGGGTGCGGCTCATGCCGTCCAGCTTGCGCCGGTCGGCCTCCACCACCACGATGCCCTTTTCGCGGGCGCGGGAGGCGATGTGGCCGAGGGTCTTGTCCGTTTCCCCCTTGGCCAGATAAATTTTGTCAATATTCTCGCCGGAGCGCAGCGCCTCGATAACGGCGTTGCGTCCCTCGATGATGCCGTCCGCCTCCGCCTGGGGCAGGGGCTTCTGCCTGTCGTTCTCTCTCATAGCTCGTCCTCGCTGAAAAAATATATAAAAATAGTATAGCACACACGGGACATAATAGAAAGGGCAATTCATAGAAATTTTACACGGCGGGGGGACTTCCGCCCTTGTTTGCTTTTGCTTTGTATGATATACTTCCATTGATCGCAATGTCTTTCTAAGCGGAAGGAGGCCGACTATGGACTCAAAAAACAATAAGAACAACAAAAACAGCAAAAATAACCGAAACCTTCGGGGTGTGCTGGTGCTGCTGGCCTGGGCGGTGGTGCTGACCATCGGCTTTAACTATTTCGCCGCCTACACCGGCAACGCGGCCAACAAGGCCACCAGCTTCGAGGTGGATTTCAGCGCTCTGGCCGATCTGGTGCGGGAGGACAAGATCGCCCGCGTGGAGTTCGAGGACAGCAAGATCTTTGCCACCCCCATCGACGGATACGTCTATACCGACAACAGCGGCAAGACCCCCAAGACCTACACCAACTCCGAAAAAACCAAGGTCATCCTCTATACCACCCACATCAACAGCACCAGCTTCTATGAGCTGCTGGACGAGCACCATGTGGCCTACACTGCCCCCGTGCAGGAGCAGATGAGCCCCATTCTGCAGTTCATGATCTCCTATATCCTGCCCACCATCCTCATGCTGGGCGCCTTCATGCTGGTGATGCGCCTGCTGAGCAGGAGCAGCGGCGGCATCGGCGGCATCGGCAGCGTGGGCAAGTCCAACGCCAAGGTATATATGGAAAAGCAGACCGGTGTCACCTTCAAGGACGTGGCCGGACAGGACGAGGCCAAGGAATCCCTGGAGGAGATCATCGACTTCCTCCACAACCCCGGCAAGTATACCGCCATCGGCGCCAAACTCCCCAAGGGCGCCCTGCTGGTGGGCTCTCCCGGTACCGGCAAGACGCTGCTGGCCAAAGCTGTGGCGGGCGAGGCCAACGTGCCGTTCTTCTCCATCTCCGGCTCGGACTTTGTGGAGATGTTCGTGGGCGTGGGTGCCAGTCGTGTGCGTGACCTGTTCAAGGAGGCCGCCAAGGTTGCTCCCTGCATCATCTTCATCGACGAGATCGACACCATCGGCAAGTCCCGCGACGCCAGCCGTTTCGGCGGCAACGACGAGCGGGAGCAGACCCTCAACCAGCTGCTGGCGGAGCTGGACGGCTTCGACCCCAGCAAGGGCGTCATCGTTCTGGGCGCCACCAACCGCCCCGAGGTGCTGGACAAGGCGCTGCTGCGTCCCGGCCGTTTCGACCGCCGCATCACCGTGGATCGTCCCAACCTGGCAGGCCGTCTGGCCACCCTGCAGGTGCACACCAAGAATATCCATCTGGCCGAGGACGTGAATCTGGAGAAGATCGCCCAGGCCACCGCCGGCTGCGTGGGCGCCGACCTTGCAAACCTCGTCAATGAGGCCGCCCTCCGCGCCGTGCGCAAGGGGCGCAAGGCCGTGAATCAGAACGACCTGCTGGTGGCCTTCGAGGTGGTCATCGCCGGCTCCGAGAAGAAGGGCACCGTCATCACCGACGAGGAAAAGCGCATCATCGCCTACCACGAGGTGGGTCACGCGCTGGTGGCCGCCAAGCAGAAGAATGCCCAGCCCGTCAGCAAGATCACCATCGTCCCCCACACCCAGGGCGCTCTGGGCTACACCCTCCATCTGCCGGAGGAGGAGAAGTTCCTCATGTCCAAGGAGGACATTCTGACAGAGATCCGCACCCTGCTGGCCGGCCGCTCCAGCGAGGAGATCGTGTGCAATACCATGACCTCCGGCGCCGCCAACGACATCGAGCGTGCCACGGAGATGGCGCGGAATCTGGTGGCCCGCTTCGGCATGTGCGACGAATTTGACATGATGGCCCTCGGCACCATCCAGAGCCAGTATCTGGACGGCGGCTACTCCATGACCTGCGCCCAGGAGACCTACGCCGCGGCGGATCGTGAGACCATCAAGATTATCCGCCAGTGCCATCAGGAGGCCAAGCAGATTCTGCGGGATAATCGGGAGCTGCTGGACAAGATCGCCGCCTACCTGCTGAAGAAGGAAACCATCACCGGTCAGGAGATGATGGCCATCATCGAGGGCAGAGATCCCGAGACCGTGGACAACTACGGCGCCACCCGCGAGGACAGCACGCCCCAAAAGGCGTTCCGCCCCTCTGCGCCCAACGTCATCGAAGCGCCCGCCAAGCACATCAACATCGTCTCCGAGCCTATCCCCATGCCGGATTTCGACCATCCGGAGGATAAACCCGAAGAAAAGCCGGAAGAAAAACCGGAGGACAAGCCGCAGGCCGATAAACCCGACGACACCCCCACCGAGGAATAAAGAAAAAGCCGCAGAGCCATTCGCTGCTCTGCGGCTTTTGTTTTTGAAAAACTATCCTCTGTCATTCCGAGGGGGCGAAGCGACCGTGGAAACCGTACTCTTTCCGCGCCGATCATCGTAAAACGCAGAAACCGCCACTCCGGCAAGTGACGGCTTCTCTCATGAAATCTTAGCTTTTCTGGGCAGACCGCTTGTCGCAGCGCCCTTTCTGTGTTCATTACAGCAATTTTCCGGCCTTGTCAAGTGGGGCTGCCGGCCTTCCCCGTCTGCTCTGCCAGCCACGGCAGTGCCTTTTCAAACTCCACGCCGTACCAGCTTGCCGCGGGGTCGGCGCAGGTGCAGCGGATGCACTCCAGCGTGAAGTCCACCGCCAGCCGGACGGCCTCCTCCAGCGTCCGCCCCTGCATCATGCCGCCCAGCACCGTGGCGGTGAAAATGTCGCCGGTGCCGTGGAAGGTGGCGTGAATTTTCTCGTTAAAATAGGTAAAGTACCGCCCTGTGTCGCGGTCGTAGGACATGGCGCCCAGATGCTCGTCGTCAAAGCTGACGCCGGTGAGCACTACGCGGGGAGCGAGCGCCGACAGCTTTCGCAGCAGCTCCCGCACAAAGGCTTCGTCGGGATCCTCCCGATAGGGCGTGTCCGTCAGCAGGCAGGCTTCCGTCAGATTGGGCACCAGCACGTCCGCCCGCTGGCAGACCTTTTTCATATATTGCGGAAAATCCGGCGCAAAGGGCTTGTAGAGCCGCCCGTGGTCGGCCATGGCCGGATCCACCACGATGAGGGTGTCCTCCGCGCGCAGCAGGTCGAACACCCGGCACACGGCTTCCGTCTGTCGGGGCGAGGCCAGATAGCCGCTGCCGATGGCGTCCAGCTTCACCTGCTGGCTTTTCCAGTGGCGGGCAATGGGCAGCAGCTCGTCCGTCAGGTCGCGGCAGGTGAAGTCGGGAAAAATGGTGTGGGTGCTCAGCACCGCCGTGGGGATCACGGCGCACTCCACCCCCATCACCGCCAGCACCGGCAGCGCCACCGTCAGGGAGCACCGGCCGAGGCAGGAGATGTCCTGTATGCTTGCCACTCGTTTCATGGTCAGCCCCTCGCCTTTCTTCGTCAGTCGCCGATAGCATAGCACACGGCTGGGTATAATAATAGACCCAATTTTGCATCGCCGGATAATACCAGACGGAAAATCCCCTTGTTTCCGCCGCAGAAGTATGCTATACTTGCACCGAACCGGCGGGAGTTGAAGTTGAATACTTGCGGGCATGATGGAATTGGTAGACATGCGAGATTTAGGTTCTCGTGCAGCAATGCGTTGGGGTTCGAGTCCCCATGCCCGCACCATTTTTTATTATGTATATGTTTGCAAGGGTCTGGCCATCAAAGCCGAGCAGCAGTTTGATTATATTTCCGGCAAAAACGCGACGGATATGGCCTTGGTCATTGACACCATCGAGCTTCTACACACAAATATTTACGACGCCTTCGTCATCGTGTCCAGCGACAGCGACTATACCCCTCTGGCCATCAAGCTGCATGAGTCCGGCGTGCATGTGATGGGCATTTTCTCAAGAGGACAAAGCCGGATTTCGATTGCCGAGCCTACGGGTACACAAAGCTGAGCCAGCTGCTGCGCGCTTTTCCGAAGAAATACGAGCTGAAGCGGTATGGGGGAAAAGGGACTGCGGCGAACGTTGCATACAAGTGCCCGGAGAAGAATATATAGAGACCCCGCTCGCGATTTTCCCAAAAGACATGGTCATGGAGAGGTAAATATCTCACGGAACATGTCTTTTGCTTTTCCCGCATAAAAAAGGTTTTTCGTGGGGCGCGCTGGCTCTTTTTGCAGCTGAAAAGTAGGCCGCCGGCGTTTTTCGCGGAAAAATACATGGCTTTTTCCAATGGAACATGGTACAATATATGGGAATGATCGGCGCAGACCGTGCCGCTGCGCCGCTGCACATTTCAGAAAGGCGGGATCCCGTTGGAGCTGAATAAGAAAAATATCAAGCGTGTTCTGCTGCTCATAGCCTGCGCCATCCTTCTGTACTGGGGGCTGAACAACCTGTCCGTTCTGGGAGGGCTGTTGAGCAGCATCCTGTCCCTGTTTTCCCCGCTGCTCATCGGCGTGGGCATCGCCTATGTGATGAATCTGCTGCTCATAGCCATTGAGCGGCTGTGGGACAAGGCGCTGAAAAAGGCGCCGGAGCTGTGGCGGGTGAAGCTGAAGCGCCCCATCTGCCTGACCCTCGCGTTCCTGTTGTTTTTGGGCATTATCTTTGCCATTATCTTCATTCTTATTCCCCGTTTGGAGGAGGCGGGCACCACGCTGGTGGCCAATGTGCCGACGTATATCACCCAGATACAGGGCTGGTGGGATAGCCTCACGGCCTTTGCCGCCGACCACGGCATCACCCTGCCGGAGCTTTCCATGAACGTGGAGGACGCCACCAAGTTCATCACCAAGCTCCTCACCAGCAACGGCGACAGCGTGGTGAACACCACCATCAACATCACCACCTCTATTCTGGGGGCGCTGGTGAATGTCCTGCTGGCGCTGGTGTTCTCCGTGTATATGCTGGCGCAGAAGGAAAAGCTGGTGGCGCAGGGAAAGCGGCTGCTGCTGGCCGCCCTGCCCAAGAAGGCCGGCGAGCGCACCATGCACATCCTGAAGCTGACCAACGGCGCTTTTTCCAGCTTCGTCACCGGTCAGGTCACGGAGGCGTTCATTCTGGGCACGCTGTGCTGTCTGGGCATGCTGATCCTGCGACTGCCCTATGCCCTGCCGGTGTCGGTCATCATCAGCTTCACGTCCCTCATCCCCATCTTCGGCGCGTGGATCGGCGCGGCCACGGGGGCGTTTCTTATCGTGTTCGTAAGCCCTGTGAAGGCGCTGACCTTCCTCATCTTCCTGCTGATTTTGCAGCAGGTGGAGGGCAACCTCATTTATCCCAAGGTGGTGGGCAAGTCCGTGGGTCTGCCGGGGCTGTGGGTGCTGGCGGCGGTGACCGTGGGCGGCGGCGCTTTCGGCGTGCTGGGCATGCTGCTGGGCGTGCCGGTGTGCTCGGTGATCTACGCGCTGTTGCAGGATTATCTCCGCGCCCAGCCGGCGGAGCAGCCCCCCGCGCCGCCTGCGGAGCAGTAAAATACAGAATAAAAAGGCCCTTCTCCCGCGCGGGAGAAGGGCCTTTCGTCTGCGGGAAATAGCCGTCGGCAAGGAACAAGCGGGCGGACAGAGGCGTCCGCCCCTACGCAGTATTAATAAAAGGCTCTTCTTTCGTGAAGAAGAGCCTTTTGTGGATTTATGCTTCTATTTACTTATGCCGTCCAGCACGTCCTGCAGGCTGATGCCGTCCAGATATTCGTTCACCACCCGCTCCAGACCTGTCCAAACGGGGAGCGTTTCGCACTCGTGGCAGCGGGGGCAAGCGTTGGGCGATTGCTCCAGGCACGCTACGGGGGACAAGCCCCCCTCGGCTGCCCGCAGGATCTCGCCCACGGTGTAGTCCTCCGGCGCCTTAGCCAGCCGATAGCCGCCCTGAAAGCCCCGGGAGGTCTGCAGCAGTCCCGCCCGATTCAGCACGGGGATGATCTGCTCCAGGTATTTTTTGGAAATGTCCTGCCGCTGGGCGATGTCCTTCAGAGCCACTACGCCGCTTCCCTGATTTTCCGCCAGATCCAGCATCATCCGCAGGGCGTACCGCCCCCGGGTGGAAATTTTCATACCTTAGCCACCTCCATCCTTACAGGGGCATAATACCACAATTTAACCCGTTTCACAAGGGGGGTCACACCATGCGGCAGCTCTCGCAGTCGGGGAACTGGCTGTGGTCATAGGGGATGCCGTTGCGGTCATAGTAGTCCTTCACGGCGGATTTAATGGCCTCCTCCGCCAGAACACTGCAATGCAGCTTGTGAGCGGGCAGGCCGCCCAGAGCGTCCACAACGTCTTTATTGGAGATGGCCAGCGCCTCCTCCACGGTCTTGCCCTTGATCATCTCGGTGGCCATGGAGGACGAGGCGATGGCGCTGCCGCAGCCAAAGGTCTCGAACTTCACGTCCTTGATGACGTTGTTTTCAATGTCCAGATACATTTTCATAATATCGCCGCACTTGGCGTTGCCCACTTCGCCCACACCGCTGGGGTTTGCAATCTCCCCCACGTTCCTCGGGTGCATGAAGTGATCCATTACGGTGTCGGTATACAGTGCCATGATAATTGCCTCCTTATTTCAGCATGAACGGCTTCTTGCCGCTGACCAAATCCTTCCACATGGGGCTCATATTGCGCAGGTAGTCCACCACTCTCGGCACCTCCCGCAAAATGACGTCCGCTTCCTCCTCCGTGTTCCACTCGCACAGACTCAGCCGCAGAGAGCCGTGCGCCACCTCGTGAGGCCGGCCGATGGCCAGCAGCACATGGCTTGGATCCAGGGAGCCGGAGGTGCAGGCGCTGCCGGAGCTGGCGCAGATGCCTTTGGCATCCAGCAGAAGCAGCAGGCTCTCGCCTTCGATGCCCTCAAAGCAGAGGTTCACGTTGCCGGGCAGCCGGTGTACCGGATCGCCGTTGAGGACGGAGTGGGGAATCTGGGACAGCCCCGCAATGAGCTTGTCCCGCAGCGCCGTGACCTTGGCGGCATTTTCGTCGATGTGGTCGCAGGCTTCTTTCAGAGCCGCCGCCATGCCCACGATGGCGGGCAGATTCTCTGTGCCGGCGCGCTTGCCCCGCTCCTGGGCGCCGCCCTCGATGACATTCACCAGAGGGATGCCCTTCTTGGCGTACAGCACGCCGCTGCCCTTGGGGCCGTGGAACTTGTGGCCGGAGAGGGAGAGCATGTCGATGTTCTGCTCCCGCACGTTGATGTGCAGGTGTCCCGCCGCCTGCACGGCGTCGGTGTGGAAGAGCACGCCCTTTTCCTTGCAAACCGCACCGATCTCGGGGATGGGCAGAATGGAGCCGATCTCGTTATTGGCGTACATGATGGTCACGAGAGCGGTGTCCGGCCGGATGGCCTTTGCCACCTGCTCGGGGGTGACGGTGCCCAGCTCGCCCACAGGCAGCAGCTCCACCTCAAAGCCCTCTTTTTCCAGCTTCTTCAGGGTGTGCAGCACGGCGTGGTGCTCAAAGGCGGTGGAGAGGATGTGCTTTTTGCCCTTCAGGGCGCCGAAGCGGGCGGCGGAAATAATGGCCTGATTGTCGGCCTCGCTGCCGCCGGAGGTGAAGATGATCTCCTTGGGGTCGCAGCCCAGGCACTTGGCCACGGTCTCGCGGGCGCCCTGCAGCGCCTCGGCGGCTTGCTGCCCCACGGAGTGCAGGCTGGAGGGGTTGCCGTAGTTGCCTTGCAAACAGGGCAGCATGGCGGCCACGGCGGTGTCGCTCATCCTTGTGGTGGCGGCATTATCGGTATAAATAGTCATGCGCTGATCCTCCCGCTATGAAAAATCTATTGCCTACTTATTAGGTATGATTACAATACCCCCAAAAACTTACTTTGTCAATAGGCTTTAGTAAAATATTTTTAAATTCCCCTTGTTTTTTGCCCGCCGCTGTGCTACGCTTGAAAAAATGAAAGATGGAGTGTGTCTGTCATGGAAATACAGAAATCCTCGGAGGACTATTTGGAAACGATGCTCATGATGCAGCAGCAGCACGGCTTTATCCGTTCCATTGACGTGGCGGAGCATCTGGGGGTCACCAAGCCCAGCGTCAGCTACGCCACCAAGCGCCTGCGGGAAAACGGCTACATCACCATGGATAAAACGGGGCTTATCACCCTGGAGCCGGCGGGTCTGGCCATCGCCCAGGAGATGCTGGACCGGCACCGGACCCTCACCGATTTCCTCGTCCGCCTGGGTGTGGATCCGGAAACGGCGGAGGCTGACGCCTGCAAGATCGAGCATGACATCAGCTCCCAGACCTTTGCGGCTATCTGCCGCCATGCCAAGGAGCACCAGGGCTGAAGACCAAAAAACGCAAAAAGCCGACCCTTGTTTGCAGGGTCGGTCTTTTAATATTTATAATGTATGAAGCCGCCGCCTTGTCAAAAGAGCCTCGCAGAGTTTGCCGCCCGCAGGCGGCAAGCCTTTTGTCGGAAAAACCGGAGGTTTTTTCGACAGCTTTATTTTTGCCGCTCCAGCTTGGCCAGCATTTTCGTGAACTCCTCCGGCAGCGGGCAGGTCAGGATGATCTTCTCCCCCGTGGCGGGGTGGATGAATTCCAGCCCCGTGGCGTGAAGGCACTGGCCTGTCAGCCCCGGCACGGGCTTTTTCGCGCCGTACACCGTGTCGCCGAGAATGGGGTGGCCGATGTAGGCTAAGTGCACGCGGATCTGGTGGGTGCGGCCGGTTTCCAGCCTGCACTGCAGGTGGGTCACGCCCTTGTAGCGCCCCAGAACCGCCCAATGGGTCACGGCGCGGCGGCCGTCCGGCACAACGGCCATTTTTTTGCGGTCTGTCCGGTGCCGCCCGATGGGAGCGTCCACGGTGCCGCTGTCCTCCTTAAAATTCCCCACCGCCAGACACTCGTAGGTGCGGCGCAGGGTGTGGTCGGCCAGCTGTGCCGCCAGAAAAGCGTGGGCGGCGTCGTTTTTGGCGGCGATGATGAGGCCGCTGGTGTCGCGGTCGATGCGGTGGACGATGCCCGGCCGCAGCTGCCCCCCCACGCCGGAAAGGCTTCCGGCACAGTGGTGCAGCAGGGCGTTGACCAACGTGCCGTCGGGGTGCCCCGCCGCGGGGTGCACCACCATGCCCACGGGCTTGTTCACCACGATAACGTCGCTGTCCTCGTACACCACGTCCAGCGGGATGTCTTCCGGCCTCGCCTCCGGCTCCTCCGCCTCCGGCAGGAGCACGCACACCGTTTCGCCGCCGGCCATGCGCACGCTTTTGCCGGCGGGCTTGCCGTCCACGGTGACGCAGCCGCTCTCGATGAGCCGCGCCGCCGCCGAGCGGGTCACGCCCTCCAGACGGCCGGCCAGAAAGCTGTCCAGCCGCGTGCCTGCGTCTTCAGTTGTGGCCGTCAGCGTCCTCTTTTCCATGGGTGCGCCCCTTCTTGTCGTATTTTTCGTAGAACCACAGATAGTACACGGCGCCCAGTATGGCGCCCACCACCACGAAGCAGTCCGCCAGATTGAAAATGGGGTAGTCAAACAGCGGCGAAATGTCCAGCATATCCACCACATACCCGAGCCGGATCCGGTCGATCATGTTTCCCAGACCGCCGCCCAGAATAAAAAGTCCCGCCGTCACCCCCAGCGGGTGGCGGACGATCTTTTTGAGGAGCAGATAGGCCACGGCCGCCATCAGCACTCCCGTGATGACCAGCAGCACCACGGTCTTGCCCGACAGGCTCGACCACGCCGCCCCGTAGTTGTGCAGGCGGGTGAGCTGCAGCACCCCCGGCAGCAGCGGGGCGGACTCCCCCAGCGCCAGATGTGTCACCGTCCAGTATTTGAGAAGCTGATCCGCCCCCATGAGGACGACCAGCAATGCAATGCTCCATACCATAAGCCGTAAGCTCCTTTGCCGATGTTGCTGCCCCTATCATACACGAATTGGGGGAAATTTGCAACGGCATACGGCTTGTTTTGCGGCGGTGAATGTGGTATAATTTCATAATTAAAGTCGAATCATAGCGCCATTTTTCCCGTGGCGCCCACGGAGGGGTATTTTGGACAGAAAGCAAGTGGTACTGCCGGCGGAGGACACCCTGCGCCAGCGTGAATATGAGAAAAAAATTGCCGCGCTGCACAGCCGGCGGGGGCGGACGCCTCTGGCGCTGGTGGACACCTTCGGCTGCCAGCAGAACGTGGCGGACAGCCAGCACATCATGGGCATGCTGCAGGCCATGGGCTGCGAGTTTACCGACGCGCCCGAAAAGGCCGACATCATCGTGCTGAACACCTGCGCCATTCGGGATCACGCCGAAAAGCGCGTCTTCGGCAATCTGGGCGCCCTGACCCACACCAAAAAGGCCAATCCCGAGCAGATCATCTGCCTGTGCGGCTGCATGGCGCAGCGGCCGGAGATCGCGGAGAAAGTCCGCACCAGCTACCGCCATGTGGATCTGGTCTTCGGGCCGCAGGCCATGTGGAAGTTTCCGGAGCTTCTCTATCGGGTCTACACCCGACAGGGGCGGGTCTTCTCCGTGGAGGACGAGCACGGCACCATCGCCGAGGATATGCCGGTGATGCGGGAAGGCCGCACCAGAGCGTGGGTGTCCATCATGTATGGGTGCAACAATTTCTGCGCCTACTGCATCGTGCCCTATGTGCGGGGACGGGAGCGCAGCCGCGACATGGACAAGATCGTTGCCGAAGTCCGCCAGCTGGTGGCGGAGGGCTATAAGGAGATCACCCTGCTGGGGCAGAACGTGAACTCCTACGGCAAAGATCTGGACATTCCGCAGGACTTTGCGGATCTGCTGGCGGAGCTGGACAAGATCGACGGCGACTATCTCCTGCGCTTCATGTCCTCCCAGCCCAAGGACGCCTCGTTCAAGCTCTTTGACACCATGGCGCGCAGCCGCCATGTGGCGCACCAGCTCCATCTGCCGGTGCAGTCCGGCTGCGACCGGGTGCTTCGCGCCATGAACCGCCCCTATGACAAGGCGCGGTATCTGGAGCTTATCACCTATGCCCGCAAGGTCATGCCCGATCTGGTGCTGACCTCGGACGTCATCATCGGCTTTCCCGGCGAAACGGAAGCCGAGGCTATGGAAACCGTGGACTTGGTGCGCCGGGTGGAGTTTGACGCTCTGTTCACCTTCATCTTCTCCCCCCGCCCCGGCACGCCCGCGGCAAAAATGGACGACCCCGTGCCTCGTGCGGAGAAGCAGAAGTGGTTTGACGCCCTCTGCAACGCCCAAAATGAAATTTCCGCCCGCCATCACGCCCGCTATGTGGGCAAGACCCTGCGCTGTCTGGTGGACGGCGAAACGGACGATGCCCGCTGGCCGCTTTCCGCCCGCACCGCGGGGGGGCGTCTGGTGCATCTGGTGGGCGACAAGGCCGCGCTGGGCGAGTACCGCGACGTGAAGATCACCGACAGCAACACCTGGGCGCTGTTCGGCGAGATGGTGTGATATTTTCAATATTATTAAGACGAAAACTGTCATTGCGAACCGGTGACCGATGTCACCGGTGTGGCAATCCGTGATCCCACCCGTAGGGCGGCGCCCCCCGCCGTCCCCTATCAACCCAAAATTTACACCGTAAAGGAGGCGTTTTTCATGCCGGCTATTCAGTGCTTAGATCCCCACGTTGCCGACCTCATTGCCGCCGGCGAGGTGGTGGAGCGTCCCGCCAGCGTGGCCAAGGAGCTGCTGGAAAACGCCCTGGACGCCGGCGCTTCCGCCGTGTCGGTGGAGGTGCAGCACGGTGGACTTACCTACCTGCGCATCACGGATAACGGCTGCGGCATAGCGCCGAGCCAGCTGCCCACGGCCTTTTTGCGCCACGCCACCAGCAAGCTCCGCCGCGCGGAGGATCTTTCCGCCATCGGCACCCTGGGCTTTCGGGGCGAGGCGCTGGCGGCCATTGCCGCCGTGTCGCGGGTGGACATTTTTTCCCGCGAGCGGGGCGCGGAGCAGGGCGCTTCTCTCCATCTGGAGGGCGGCGCAGCGGGCAGCGTGGCGGAGGCCGGCTGTCCGGAGGGCACCACCATTTGCGTCCGTGACCTGTTTTATAACACCCCCGCCCGCATGAAATTTATGAAAAAAGACACCGCCGAGGGCGCCGCCGTTACCGCCGTTGTCACCCATCTGGCGCTGAGCCATCCGGAGGTGTCCGTGAAGCTGATCCGGGACGGGGCGGAGGTGCTCCACACCCCCGGCGACGGTCAGCTCCGCTCCGCCATCTATGCCGCCATGGGTCGTGATTTCGCCATGGGGCTGCTGCCGGTTTCCGGCTGCGGCGGCGACATTCAGGTGGAGGGCTTTGTCACCAAGCCCTTAAACGGCAGCGGCACCCGCGGCCGCCAGCTTTTCTTCGTGAACGGCCGGTTCGTAAAGAGCCAGCTCCTTGCCGCCGCGCTGGAGGAGGCCTATCGCAACCGCCTGCTCAAGGGCAAGTTCCCCGGCTGCGTGCTGCATATCACCCTCCCCAAAAACACCGTGGACGTGAATGTCCACCCCGCCAAGACCGTTGTAAAATTCCAGAATGAGCGCGCCGTTTTCGACGCCGTGCATTACACCGTCAAAGACCTGCTCACCGCCGGCGAAGTGCCCGCGCCCAAGCCCGCGCAGCAGACGTTTTATCAGTCCATGACCGTGCAGGAATACAAGGAGCGGCAGACGCCGCCCACAGAGAAAAAGCCGCTGGGCAGCTATGCCGCAAGGCCGGCGGTGCACCCCGACGCGCCCCTGCCTCTGCACGACAGCGTGCAGCGCCCTTCCCCCGCCCCTGCGCCGATGGAGCGACCTGCCCCGACGGAAAAAAAGGAGCCCGCCTTCGTCCCCGCCATGAAGCCGGAGCCTGCCGCTTCAGCGCAGAAGCCCGTCCCCACGGAAGAAAGCGCCCCCCGACGCAACACCATCGACCTGCCCATCCAGCAGACTTTGGCCGACCGCCCCGCCCCCTGGCGCATGGTGGGCGAGGCGCTGGACACCTATATCATCTGTCAGGACGAGGCGGAGAACCTCTGGCTCATCGACAAGCACGCCGCCCACGAGCGCCTGCGGTTCAACGCCCTGAAGGAGCGGCAGGAGCCGCCCATGAGCCAGCTTCTGCTGCAGCCCCTCACGGTGGATCTGGAGGCGGACGACTATGCCGCCGCCCTGTCGCAGCTGCCGCTTTTGGAGGAGTTCGGCTTTGCCTGCGAGGATTTCGGCGCCGGCACGCTGCTGGTGCGCCAGATCCCCTCGGACATCCGTCCGGAGGACGCCGCCGCCACGGTGGAGGAGCTGGCGGAGGATCTGCGGCTGGGTCGCGCCGACCCCCATGGCGCGCGGGATCGACTGCTGCAGACCATGGCCTGCAAGTCCGCCATCAAGGCGGGTATGCACACCTCCCCCGCCGAGCTTCGGGCGCTGGTGGAGCGGGTGCAGTCGGGGGAGATCCAGTATTGCCCCCACGGCCGCCCCGTGGCTGTGAAGCTCTCCCGCTATGAGATCGAAAAGATGTTTAAGCGAGTTTAAGGTGACCTTTTTCGCCTGAAAAGGCGCAATAATTCACTTTTCCACAAAGTTTTCCACCTGAATGGGTGAGATGCGCCGCCTCTGCGGCAGAAAGATGTGACTGTTTATGGCTGAGCTGACCCCCATGATGAAGCAGTATTTGGAGATCAAGGAGCAGAACAAGGACTCCATCCTGTTCTTCCGTCTGGGCGATTTTTATGAGATGTTCGGCGCCGATGCCAGGACCGCCTCCCGAGAGCTGGATCTCACCCTCACCACCCGCGACAAGGACAAAAATAAGTCTTTTGACGAAAAGGTGCCCATGTGCGGCATCCCCTACCACTCCTCCGAGGGCTACATCGCCCGCCTCATCGCCAAGGGCTACAAGGTGGCCATCTGCGAGCAGACAGAGGATCCCGCCACGGCCAAGGGGCTTGTGAAGCGGGACATCATCCGCGTGGTCACTCCTGGTACGGTGCTGGACGACGCCTCCTTGGAGGCCGGACGCAGCAATTTCTGCGCCGCCGCATGGCTGGAGGGGGAGTGCACCGGCTTTGCCGCCTGCGACATTTCCACCGGCCAGACCCACGCCACCGCCTTTTTCGGCCGTGACGCCGCCGTGCATATGCTCAACGAGGCAGCGCGTTTTTCTCCGGCGGAGATCATTATGAACCCTGCCGCCGCCGAGGACGCCGCCCTGCGTATGCTCACGGAGAACAAGCTCTCCTGCCACAGAGAGATACGCGAAACACAGGTGCAGACCGCCCGCACTCTGCTGGCCGCCCAGTTCGGCGAGCAGGCTCTCGGCCGTCTTCCTCGGGAAAATCCCGCGGCGCTGCTGGCGCTGGGCAACCTCTTGGGCTACCTGCACGACACCCAGAAGGGCGACCTGTCCCACATCGACACGCTGGACTATTACGAGCAGGGGCAGTTCATGGAGCTGGACATCACGGCGCGGCGCAATCTGGAGCTGACGGAGACCCTTCGCAGCAAGGAGAAAAAAGGCAGCCTCCTCTGGGTGCTGGACAAGACAAAGACCGCCATGGGCGCCCGTATGCTGCGCAGCTGGCTGGAGCGTCCGCTTCTCAGCGTGCAGGACATTGACCGCCGCGCCGACTGCGTGGAGCGTCTGGTGAATGACACCGTCACAAGGGAAGAGCTGATGCGGGCGCTCTCCGGCATCGGCGATATGGAGCGGCTCATGAGCCGTATCGTCTATGGCAGCGCCGGTGGGCGCGACCTGGTGGCGCTGCGCATGGCCATGGAAAAGCTGCCCGCCGTCAAGGAGCTGCTGGCCGCCTTCCCCAAGGGGCGTCTGCGGGAGCTGTACCGCACGCTGGACACGCTGGACGATCTGGCGCAGCGCATTGCGGACACCTTGCAGGACGAGCCGCCCTTTTCCGTGCGGGAGGGCGAGTTCATACGGGACGGCTTCCATCCGGAGGTGGATCGCCTTCGTGGCATCCTCCACGGCGGCAAGGGGCTTATGGCCTCCATGGAGGCGCAGGAAAAGGAGAAGACCGGCATCCGCACCCTGAAGATCGGCTATAACAAAGTCTTCGGCTACTATATCGAGGTGTCCAATTCCTTCAAGGATCAGGTGCCCGACACCTACATCCGCAAGCAGACCCTGGTAAACGGCGAGCGCTACATCACCCAGGAGCTGAAGAATCTGGAGAGCGACATCCTCACCGCTGCCGACCGCGTTTCGGCGCTGGAATATGAGCTGTTCACGGAGCTTCGTCTGGCCGTGGCCGGTGAGGTGAGCCGCATTCAGGCGGCGGCCTCGGCGGTGGCGGAGCTGGACAGCCTGTGCTCCCTTGCGGCGGTGGCCGTGAGCAACAACTACTGCCGCCCCACGGTGGACGACTCCGACGTGCTGGAAATTCACGACGGACGCCATCCGGTGGTGGAGAAGATGCGCCCCGACGCCCTCTTTGTGCCAAACGACACCTATATGGGGCAAAAGGAGGGGCGCGCGGCCATTATCACAGGCCCCAACATGGCGGGTAAATCCACCTACATGCGGCAGGTGGCGCTCATCGTCCTGCTGGCGCAGATCGGCTCCTTTGTTCCGGCGAAGAGCGCCCATCTGGGCGTGGTAGATCGCATTTTTACCCGCATCGGCGCGTCCGACGACCTCTCCGCCGGCCAGTCTACCTTCATGGTGGAGATGACCGAGGTCAGCAACATTCTCCACGCCGCCACGAAAAACAGTTTGCTTATTCTGGACGAGATCGGACGGGGCACCAGCACCTTTGACGGCATGAGCATCGCCCGCGCCGTGCTGGAATACTGCGCCGACCCCAAAAAGCTGGGGGCAAAAACCCTTTTTGCCACCCATTACCACGAGCTTACCGACATGGAGCACAGCCTTGCCGGCGTGCGCAACTATAACATCGCCGTGCGCGCCCGCGGGGACGAGATCATCTTCCTGCGCAAGATCGTCCCCGGCGGTGCCGACCGCAGCTACGGCATCGAGGTAGCCCGGCTGGCGGGTCTGCCGGAGGGAGTCATCGGCCGCGCCAGGACCATCCTGCGGGAGCTGGAGGAGCAGGCCGGCAAGGAGCCGGCACCTCTGCGGCAGGAGGACGATCAGGTGTCCCTGGCGGCCGTGGCGGAGGAGGAAGTGCTCGCCCGCCTGCGTCGGGAGCAGGTGGACACCCTCTCCCCTCTGGAGGCGCTGAACCTGCTGTACGAATTAAAGCAAAAGCTGCAATAAATTCCATTCCCTGCACCCCTTGAAACGCTTCCGTAGGGGCGGGGTTTTACCCCGCCCGCGGGAGGGGCAGAGCCTCTCCCCTACGCACCATAGGAAACTCACCGCACCCCCTTGCAAAAAAACATGTCATTGCGAAGCCAGTGCGCACACTGGCTGTGGCAATCCGTACCCCCTCACTTTCCACGAAAGGAGCCCTACCATGGACAACCGTATTATTTGCGTCGTCGGCCCCACCGCCACCGGCAAGACCAAAATGGGCGTGGCGCTGGCCAAGCGCTTCGGCGGCGAGGTGGTGTCCGTGGACTCCATGCAGATCTATCGGGGCATGACCGTGGGCACCGCCGCCCCTACGCCGGAGGAGATGGAGGGTGTGCCCCACCACATGATCGCCGTGGCCGACCCGCGGGAGAGCTGGTCGGTGGCCGGGTTCACGGAGCAGGCCGACCGCTGCGTGCAGGACATTCTCCGGCGGGGCAAGCGCCCTGTTCTGGTGGGCGGCACGGGGCTGTATCTGGACTCTCTGGTGGCCGGCCGCACCTTTGCCCCCGGGAGCAGCGGCGGCGAAACGCGAAAGACGCTGCAGGAGGAGCTTTCCCGTCGGGGCGTAGAGGCGCTGTACCGCGAGCTTGCGCAGGTGGATCCCGTCTGCGCGGCGCGGCTCCATCTCAGCGACGAGAAGCGTATTCTTCGCGCGCTGGAGGTATACCGTCAGACCGGCGAAACTATTACGGAGCACGACGCCCGCACCCGTGGCCTGCCGCCCCGCTATGAGGCGTACTACATCGGCCTGAGCTTTCGGGAGCGCGCCGATCTCTATGCCCGCATCGACCGGCGGGTAGACGCCATGGTAGACCGCGGTCTTTTGCAGGAGGTGGAGCAGCTGCTCCAAAGCGGGCTGCCGGAGGACGCCACCGCCCTGCAGGCCATCGGCTATAAGCAGTTTCTGGCCGTTCGGCGGGGGGAGGCCACGGCGCAGGAGGCCGTGGAGGAGGTGAAGCTCCGCTCCCGTCAATATGCCAAGCGCCAGCTCACCTGGCTGCGGCGCAACGAGGCCATCCACTGGATCCTCTGGGAAAAAGAGCCGAATTTCCCGATGGGGCTGCAAAATGCGACAGAATATCTCACCGCCCAGGGCTTAGGATAGACTCGGGCGGACAAGCATAGAAAAGCATCGTCCGCACCAATACATAGAAAAAGGAGCAGACGATATGCAAAAGGCAAATTTACAGGACATTTTTCTCACCAAGGTGCGCAAGCAGGCCGTTTCCGTCACGGTGTTTCTGATGAACGGCTTCCAGCTGCGAGGCGTTATCACGGGCTTCGACAGCTTTTCCTTGGTGCTCGACAGCGACGGCCGCCAGCAGTTCATCTACAAGCACGCCGTTTCCACCATCGTCCCCCTGCGTCCCATCTCTCTGCGAGAGGAGGACGGGGAGGCCTGACAGCGAAGGAGCAGCCATGAGATCCACTCCCATCTTCAAATTTCTATCCGTCGCGGTGCTGTTGGCCGTGGCAGCGCTTTTGGGCGTTGAGGCGTACCGGTATTTTCATCAGCCGGTGTCCGTGTCGGTGGCCTATGCGGGGCAGGTGGCCGATTCCATCTCCGTAAACGGCTGGGTCATCCGGCAGGAAACGCCTCTGCCCGAGGTGTCCGGCACTCTGCTGCGGCAGGTGCAGGAGGGCGAAAAAGTCCACGTCGGCCAGACCGTGGCCAAGGCCTACGCCAGCAAGGACGCGCTGGAAACGGTGAAGCAGCTGGAGGATGCGGAGCTGAAGCTCCAGCAGCTCCGGTTTGCTCACAACTCCTATCTGGACAGCGATGCCGCCTTGAAGGTGGACAGTGATATTTCCGACAGCATTTGTAACCTCCATGCCGCCACGGCGGAAGGGGAGTATTCCACCGCCATCGGCGAAATGTCCGCCGTGAAATCCGCCGTTCTAAAGCGCAGCTACAGCTATGAATCCCTGGAGCAGATCAGCGCCGAGATCCAGTCCACCCAGACCACCATCGCCTCGCTGCAGGCGCAGCTCTCCGGCGCGTCGGCGGTGCGCACGACTTCGGCGGGCTATTTCAGCGGCTCCACCGACGGCTGCGAGCAGCAGCTGACGCCGGCCATGCTCTCGGAGCTGACGCCCTCCATGCTGGACGGCCTGCGCGCCGGCACCGCCGTGAAGGGTGCCGGAAAGATCATCACCGGCAGCACCTGGTACTATGCGGCAGACGTGGCCGCCGACACTGCCCGCGAGCTTTCCGTGGGGCAGCAGGTGACTCTGCGGCTGAGCAAGGGTCTTGCGCAGGACGCGGCGGCCTATGTGCATTCCGTCAGCGCCGAGGAGGACGGCCGCATGGTGGTGGTGCTCTCGTGCTCCCAGTACATCTCGCAGGTGACCCTCCTGCGCCACCAGCAGGGGCAGATCCTGCTGCGGGAGTACACGGGGCTGCACATTCCCTCCGCCGCCCTGCGCATGGACGAAGCGGGGAATCTGGGCGTCTTCTGTCAGGTGGGGGCTTATGTATACCGCAAGCCGGTGACGCTTTCATATCGGGGCGAGGGCTTCTGCCTGGTGAACAGCGCCGAGGGCGCACAGGGTAAGCGCATCCTGCGGCAGGGGGATCTGGCGATCTCCACGTCCCAGACGCTGACGGACGGCATGCTCCTGCCCGGAAGCTGAAAACAGCGCATATACATATGGAAAAAACAGAAAAAAGGATCGTTTCCAACGTTTTTTTACAGCAAGGGAGGAGTTTCCATGTCCATTTCCGAAAACATTGCTGCCATCCGGCAGCAGATCGCTTTGGCGGCGGAGCGCAGCGGCCGCACTGCCGCGGACATCACGCTGGTGGGTGCCAGCAAGATGAATGACGCCGCCGCCTGTCGGGAGGCCATTGCCGCCGGCATCGACGCCCTGGGCGAAAATCGCGTGCAGGAGATGACCCAGAAGCTGGCGGAGGACGCCTATGCCGGTGCGCCTCTGCACTTCATCGGCCATCTCCAGCGCAACAAGGTCAAGCAGGTGGTGGGCAAGGCGGCGCTGATCCAGTCCGTCGGCTCAGTGGCGCTGCTGGACGAGATAGAGAAGACCGCCGAAAAGCTCTCTCTGGTGCAGGACATCCTGCTGGAGGTGAACATCGGCGGCGAGGAGGCCAAGAGCGGCTTTGCCCCCGAGGAGCTGGAGGCGGCCGCCCGCTACGCAAAGACCCTTTCCCACGTGCAGGTGCTGGGGCTGATGACCATTCCGCCGGTGGAAAACGAGCCGCAGGGAAATCTCCCGTTTTTTGCAAAGATGAAGGCACTTTATGTTGACATAAATCAAAATATATACGATAATAAGTTAAAGTATCTCTCCATGGGCATGAGCGGGGACTATGCTGAGGCCATTGAGGCCGGCAGCAACATGGTTCGCGTGGGCACGGCCATTTTTGGAGCCAGAAATTACAGCAAATAAATGCGGGAGGTTGCGCAGCTATGAGTTTGATGGACGAATTCAAGAAGATCATTCATCCTTATGACGACGAGGATTACGACTATGAAGAGGAGGAGCAGCAGTTCCCCACCCAGCGTTCCGGACGGGACTCCTATGATGACCGGCGGGACGACCGCCGCAGCGCCAGCGACGACCGCCGCAGCAGCAAGGTGGTGAACATCCACGCCACCACCCAGCTCAAGGTGGTGCTGGTGAAGCCGGAGCGCTTTGAAAACGCCTCCGAGATCGCCGACCATCTGCGGGAAAAGCGCACGGTGGTGCTGAATCTGGAGTCCACCAACAAGGACATCGCCCGGCGGCTTATCGACTTCCTTTCCGGCGTGGCCTACGCCGGCGACGGTAAGATCAAGAAGGTCTCCGCCAACACCTACATCATCACGCCCTACTCCGTGGATCTCATGGGCGACCTCATCGACGAGCTGGAGAGCAGCGGCCTGTACCTGTAACGGCGGCCGGATAGAAACGATAGTACGGAGGGATCATCAATGTTCACACCACAGGAAGTTTCCGAGAAAACCTTTCCCAAGTCCTCGTCCTTTTCCGCCGGCTATGATCTGGCCGCGGTAGACGAGTTTCTGGATGCACTCACGGAGGACTACACCTCCCTTTACAAGGAGAACGCCGCCCTCAAGACCAAGCTGAAGATCCTGGCCGAGAAGGTGGAGGAATACCGAGCCACGGAGGACACCATGCGCTCCATGCTGCTGGCCGCCCAGAAGATGGCCGCCTCCATGACGGAGGAGGCCAAGACCAAGAGCGAGCAGCTGCTCTCCGACGCCCAGCAGGAGAGCCGGCGTCTGCTGGAAGAGGCGAAGAATTCCGCCGAGGTCATCAACCGTGACCTTGCCTGGAAGACCAAAGACGCCCGGGAAAAATACGAGCAGGCCAAGGCCGCCATGGAGGACTTCGTGGCGAAGAATCTGGCGCTGTGTCTGCAGCAGGCGGAGTATCTGGAAAAGCTGCCCCACAGCCAGCTGTCCGCTCCCGAGGAGCCGGCCGCCGCGCCGGCGGAAGTCCCCGCCGAGGAGCCGGTCTCCGTTTCGGAGCCTGCGCCTGCCGCAGAGCCTGCCGCGCAGGAGGACGTCATGAAGCAGGACACCGTCCGCATCATCGAAAAGGACATTCTGGCCGCTTATGACGAGCAGACCGAAAAGGCCGAGAAGGCCGAGAAGCCCGAGAAGCCCGAGCCGCTGCCGGCGGACACGGATTTCCGCTCCGAGTTCAAGCTGGATCTGGACGAGCTGAAGTTCGGCCGGAACTACGACCCCAACAAATAAACCCCGAAAACACGAAAAAATGCAGAGGCATGCTTTGCGGCCTCTGCGTTTTCTTCCCCGTCACCCCACAAACCCCACAAGGAGGCCGTTTTTTATGGACAGACCCATCATCGCCCTGCTGTACGACTTTGACAAGACCCTCTGCACCACCGACATGGAGGACTACACCTTCATCCCCGCGCTGGGCTACAAGCCCGCCGAATTCTGGAAAAAGGCCAACACCTTCGGCTTCACCAACCGCATGGACGGCCTGCTGGCCTATATGTATACCATGATCGAGGAGTGCAAGGCGCAGAATATCCGGCTGGATCGCGAGTTTCTGGTAAAGTGCGGCCACGGCATGGAGCTGTTCCCCGGCGTGCAGGACTGGTTCGGCCGCATCAACGCCTTCGGCGAGAGCCTGGGCGTGGATGTGGAGCACTATGTCATCTCCTCCGGCCTGCGGGAGATCATCGAGGGCAGCGGCATCAGCCACGAGTTCAAGGAGATCTACGCCTGCGAGTTCTTTTATAACGAGGAGGGGCTGGCGTCCTGGCCCAAGCTGGACGTGAACTTCACCAACAAGACCCAGTTTGTCTACCGCATCAATAAGGGCGTGCTGGACGTGTCCGACGACCGCACCCTCAACGCCTCCATGCCCGATGACAGCAAGCGCATCCCCTTCACCAACATGATCTACATAGGCGACGGGCTTTCCGACGTGCCCTGCATGAAGATGATGCGCTCCTACGGCGGCGAGGCCATCGCCGTGTATCAGGAGGAGAACCGGCAGGGCGTGGAGGATCTTTTGAGCAAGGGACGGGTGGACTTCATCTTTCCGGCGGACTATCGGGCGGGCACGGCGCTGGAGAGCACCGTGAAAAACATCATCCGCAAAATGGCCATTGCGGATGCCTTGGCGGAGGAGAACAGCCGCCAGCTTCGCCAGATCGGCCGCGGCGACCTGCCCTATCAGGCAAGTTTGTTTGAATAAATAGAATATAAGGCGCGGCGGGATGGGTCTATCCTGCTGCGTTTTTTGTGCCGCGCTTACGCAGGGGGAAGGGAAACAGGATAAGTTAAAAACGGAAAGCGGAAAGTTTTGGGGCGCGGCGGTTGCCGACGGCACACGGGTGTCCCGCCGCCCCGTCCCCGCCGCACTTCGTAGGGGACGATGCCCACATCGTCGCGCCCAATCGCACACCGCACCCTTCACCCCCTGTCATTGCGAACCAGCCCGCAGGCTGGTGTGGCAATCCGTAATCCTCTGCCCGCCCGTTTTCGGGTTTGGCAGCGTGTCGGGTTCACTGCATTTTTGCTGCCTTTCCGCAAAAAAAAGAGTCCGAAGCCATTACGCTTCGGACTCCTTATTTTTTATGGATATGGATTTTATAGAGATCACGGCAGATAGTTCAGCGGGTCAACGGCGGTGCCGTAGATATACACGCCGAAGTGGCAGTGGCTGCCGGAGCTGATGCCGGTGGAGCCCATCTTGGCGATAAGCTCACCCTTGTAAACATGGGCGCCGGCGCTCACCAGCAGGCGGCTGCAGTGACCGTACAGGGTCTGCCGGCCATTGCCGTGGTCGATGAGGATCCGATAGCCTAAGCCGCTGTTCCAGCCGGCAGCCACCACGGTGCCACCGTCGGCGGCGTAGATGTTGGTGCCGTAGGGGGCGGCGATATCCAGCGCCTTGTGGTTGGTGGAGGCGCCGCTGATGCCGGTGTTGCGGTAGCCGAAATAGGAGGTGATGATGCCGCTGCACGGCCAGCGCAGCTTGCCGGTGGGTGCCCAGGAGGGACGGGGCTTGGTGCCTCGTGCCTGCAGCTCGGCCGCGGGCTGGCTCAGCGTCACCGCTGCCACCACATCCCGCTCCACCTCTTCGCCATTGACGTAGGTGACGTTGGCGGTGACGTCCTCTTTTCCGTAGACGCCGGCTCGCAGCACCCGATAGTCGCCCTTATACAGGGAGGCGTCGTCCTGATACTCCACGCTGTAGGCCACATCCCGCAGATAGTTCTGCCGCTCCACGTCCACCACCGTCAGATAGGGCACGGCGTTGCTGATGGTCAGCGTGTCGCCGGCGTGAATAAGGTCAGACTGGTAGCCGGGATTCAGATTGAGCAGATTGGTCACGCTCATTTGATTTTGCTGCGCGATGCCGTAGAGGGTGTCGCCCTTGCGCACGGTGTAGGTCACGGCGCCTTCTTTGGTGGCGTTGAGCTTTTCAGCAATGTAGCCCAGATTCATCATCAGGCTGGCCGGCACGTATTCCTGCCGGATCTCGATTTTTTCCACGAAATAGCACTCGACGGTCTGGCTGGTGTAGTACCCCGTCTTCAGCTGCTCCAGCAGCTCCTCCAGCGCGCCCTCATATTCCGTGGCCGCCACAGGCTCGTCATCCACATACAGCACATAGCCGTAGGCCACCTCTCCGATCTGGCGGGAGAGCTTCTCCTCCAGCGCCTTCTGGGACTGGATCTTGCTGCGGGGCACGATGTGGGTGTTTTGGGTGAGAAGGGAGGTGTCCACCTCGTAGCTGTCGTAGCCCAGGGTCTGGCAGGTCACCTCCGCAATGTTCTCGGTGGCCAGCCGCACGGAGCGAGCCGAGTCCACGGTGCCGAGATTGATGCCGTCGTAGCTTACGGATACGCCCACGGTGTAAAGGCTCAGCACCACGGCGATGGCGGCCACCGTCACGGCGGAGCCTAAAAACAGCGCCGGATGCAGCTTCATCCGCTCAAACACAGCGCGCCGCTTGCTGCCGGAACGGATGCTGAAGCGGCGAATGCGGTACAGCCGCTCCCGAAACCGGCTGGTAAAGCGGGGGATATTGCCCCAGATGAACAGCACCGCCTGCGCCAGCCGGTGATCCGACTCCGGAAACCGGCGCGCCAGCCGCTCCCGACCCATGTAGCGCAGCGCCATCCGCGCCTGCTCCCACTTCTTCTTAAAGAATCGCACGATCCGGCACAGCAGACTCGGAATATCCGTGTACCGCTGCAGCAGATCCGGATGCTCCTCTAAATACCAAATGATTCCTTTCGGCGCCGAATTGCGCCGCTTTTGTGTATTCATAAATTGATCCATCCTAATGGTTACAAAATAGTTACAAAGGTATCATACCGCATTTCTTGCGTCCCGTCAAGGAGAAATGGGCGGAATAGCCGCATTTTTTGCAGAAGAAATGGAAAAAAACCGTTTACAATGCGTATAAAATGCGGTATAATTTACTTCCTGTATAAGAAAATGAGAGGGTGGAACACCAAATGGCAACTGATTTTTCCCGCACGCTGAGCTTGCTGCGGCAGGAGCGGGGCATCTCCCAGCGCAAGGCGGCGGCGCAGCTGGGCATTTCCCAGGCGCTGCTGAGCCACTATGAAAACGGCATCCGTGAGCCGGGGCTTGCGTTTGTGGTGAAGGCGTGCGACTATTATCATGTTTCGGCGGACTATCTGCTGGGGCGCACCCTGAGTCGGGACGGCGCCATCATCGTGGCGGACGACCTGTACGACTCCACGGACGAAAAGGGCAATCTGCGGGGCAGCATCATGGCCACCCTGCAAAAGAAGCTGGTGGTGAACACGGCCAACGTCCTCTTTGACCTGCTGGGCAAGGTGGGCAGCCGCAGCGCCATCACCGCCGCGGGAGATTATCTCAGCGGCTCGCTGTACCTGCTGCTGCGGCAACTGTACCGCCGTGGCAAGGGCAACGAGGAGCTGTTCGGCGTGGATGCCGTGTCCTTTGACGCCGGCGCGGTGGAGGCAGACATGGCGGCCAGCCGCGTGCGCTACCAGCGGGCGCTGTACGCTGATGACTGCCGCTGCCCCGCCCTCACGGCGGAGGCGCTGACGGCCTACCCGGGGCTGGGGCAGAGCGTGGCGCAGGTGGTGCACAACACCGACGAGCGCTGCAAAAAGCTCCTCTGATGCAACGCAGCAGCCCGCCCTACCGCACCCACCCCTTGTAAAACTCCCTGTCATTGCGAAGCCAGTGCGCACACTGGCTGTGGCAATCCGTACCCCCCGTCCCCCCTGCACCCCCCAAAAAATCCCCATCATCGGAGGTCAAAAATATATGTTCGATCAATCCCATATTCGCAACTTCTCTATCATTGCCCACATTGACCACGGCAAATCCACGCTGGCGGATCGGCTGCTGGAAAAATGCGACGCTGTGCCGGAGCGGGAAATGGAAAACCAACTCCTGGACAACATGGATCTGGAGCGGGAGCGGGGCATCACCATCAAGTCCCGCGCCGTCCACCTGTTTTATAAGGCGAAAAACGGCGAGACCTACGCCCTGAACCTCATCGACACCCCGGGGCACGTGGACTTTAACTACGAGGTGTCCCGCTCCTTGGCCGCCTGCGAGGGCGCTGTGCTGGTGGTGGACGCCACCCAGGGCGTGGAGGCGCAGACGCTGGCCAACACCTATCTGGCGCTGGATCACGATCTGGAGATCCTGCCGGTGTTCAACAAGATCGACCTCCCCGCCGCCGACCCTCTGAAGGCCAAGCAGGAGGTGGAGGACATCATCGGCTTGCCGGCGCTGGACGCTCCGGAAATTTCCGCCAAAAACGGCGTGAACATTGACGCCGTGCTGGAGGACATCGTGGTCAATGTCCCCGCCCCCGACGGCGACCCCAACGCCCCCCTGCAGGCGCTGGTGTTCGACAGCCAGTATGACCCCTATGTGGGCGTGGTGGTGTACTTCCGCATCCGGCAGGGCACCCTGCGCCGCGGGCAGACCATCCGCCTCATGGCCACCGGCGCCGAGTATACTATTCTGGAGTGCGGCTACTTAAAGCCCCTTGGCAACGAGCCGACGGATGCTCTGCAGGCCGGCGAGGTGGGCTACTTCACCGCCTCCATCAAGACCGTGAAGGACACCCAGGTGGGCGACACCGTCACCGACGCCGCCAACCCCGCCGCCGAGCCGCTGCCCGGCTACCGCCCCGCCCAGTCCATGGTCTACTGCGGCATTTATACCGAGGACGGCAGCAAGTATCCCGACCTGCGGGACGCGCTGGAAAAGCTCCAGCTCAACGACGCCTCCCTCACCTTTGAGCCGGAAAGCTCCGTGGCGCTGGGCTTCGGCTTCCGCTGCGGCTTTTTGGGCATGCTCCACATGGAGATCATTCAGGAGCGGTTGGAGCGGGAGTTCAATCTGGATCTGGTCACCACCCTTCCCTCCGTTATTTACCATGTGTATAAGACCGACGGCTCCCTGGTGAAGGTGGATAACCCCCATAATTACCCCGATCCGGCGGTCATCGAGCACGCCGAGGAGCCGTATGTGAAGGTGTCCATCATCGCCCCCAACGAGTACGTGGGCAACATCATGCCCATGTGCCAGGAGCGCCGCGGCGAGTTCAAGGATATGCAGTATCTGGACACCCACTTGGTGGAGCTGCACTACCAGATGCCCTTGAACGAGATCATCTACGACTTTTTCGACACCCTCAAGGCCAACACCCGCGGCTACGCCAGCCTGGACTATGAGCTTTCCGGCTACCGCCCCAGCGATCTGGTGAAGGTGGATCTGCTCTTGAACGGCGACGGCGTGGACGCCCTCAGCTTCATCGCCCATCGGGACAAGGCCTATCCCCGTGCCCGCCGCCTGTGCGAAAAGCTGAAGGAGAACATCCCCCGCCAGCTCTTCGAGGTGCCCATTCAGGCAGCCATCGGCGGCCGTATCATCGCGCGGGAAACGGTGAAGGCCATGCGCAAGGACGTGCTGGCCAAGTGCTACGGCGGCGACATCACCC
>OLSB01000700.1_pt1 | contig 37736 bp, 37 predicted proteins | sample 1672071 | NCBI WGS metagenome assembly OLSB01 (sample SAMEA3136642, study PRJEB25190) | human gut metagenome | biome: human gut; feature: human-associated habitat; material: faeces | place: Austria | collected 2013 | reverse complement strand
GTCTGCGAGGACTTTTTTGCACGCTGAGAAAAAGAGACCGCTGTGCGGTCTCTTTTTCTATTTGTTATAATCCTCAAGGCGCCTTATGCTGCCCTTTCGCGGGACGTAGCGCGCAATGTAATCAAGCGCCTTATCGGGGGTATCCGCCAGCCCGTAAAGCTCAAGGCAGCCGCGGGACATGAAGCGCTGACGCGCCGTGTCCTCCAGCATTTGCTGCATGGGGGCGTAGTAGTTATTGGTGTTCAGGACGACTATCGCCCTGTCCGAGCGCCCGAGCTGCTTTAGCGTGAGCATCTCAAAAAACTCCTCAAAGGTGCCTATGCCGCCGGGCAGCACGACGCAGGCCTCCGAACGTTCCTCCATGAGCTTCTTGCGCTCGCGCATGGTCTCGGTGAAAACAAGCTCGGTGCAGTGCTCATAGATTATCCCCGGCTCATCGAAGAATTTCGGAACGATGCCGATGATGCCGCCGCCGTATTTATGCGCGCCCCTCGCGGCGGCTCCCATGAGTCCCTCCCTGCCGCCGCCGAACACGAGGGTGTGTCCCTGCTGCGCAATAAGCGAGCCCAGAAGCTCCGCCGCGGCGTAGTAGCTTTCCTCAAGCTCCCTGCCGGAGGCGCCGAAAATGCATATATTCATCAGTCGTCCATGTCCTCGAAGGCGTCTATGCCCTTCTTCGCCTCGGGCTTGTTATCGCCGTGCTTTACAAACAGCATGGTCACAAAGCTCATTGCGACAAAGACCGCCGCGTAGGGGAACAGCGTGGTATAGCTCACATTGCGCATGAGGTAGCCGGCAACGACCGGGGTCACGACCTGCGCGGCCATTGAGAAGGTGTAGTAGTAGCCGGTGAATTTGCCGATATCCGAGCCCTTGCACATCTCAACGACCATGGGCAGGGAGTTGACGTTGATGGCGGCCCACGCAAGGCCGACGAGCGCGAACACGATGAACATGACGAGGTTTATCTCGTGATACGTCGTTGTCAGGAAATAGCCAAGACCGAAGCAGCCCGCCAGCAGGATAATACCGCCCATGATGGTCCTTTTTCTGCCGATTTTCGAGGCAAGAACGCCGATGGGGATATAGCTGATGACCGCGCCGCCGGTGGCGATGAGCAGGCAGGTGGAGGCTCCGCCCAGAGCCTGGCCCATGACCTGGCTCACATAGGTGGTGAACCACGTTTCAACGGCGTTGTAGCCGATGAACCAGAGGCAAATCGACGCCAGCAGAAAGCCGAGACTCTTTTTGACGCTTGCCGGCAGGGTCTCATGGCCGCTGCCGTCGTCCTCGGCGAGGTTCCACTCGGGATGCTTTGCCTCAAGCTCCCTCTGCTCGGCGACGAGCTTCGGCTCCTTGACGGTGAGGAACAGCACAGCCACCGCGACGAACATTATCGACGCGACGACGATAAACAGCGGCTGGTAATTGACGTGCTCAAGTCCCGCGACCTTGCTGTTGGGGTACATGACCGCGGCAACGCCGAGATAGATGACGCCGCCGAGCGCGCCCATGAGATTGATGATCGCGTTTGCCTTGCTGCGCAGGGGCTTGGGGGTGATATCCGGCATCAGGGCGACAGCCGGGGACCGGTATGTACCCATCGCCACGAGCAGCAGACCGAGAACGATGACGAAGGACACGGTCTTAAAGCCGCTCGGCGCGGCGGAATAGCTGTTGTCTATGATGGGCAGAATGTTCATCAGGATGATGGCAGCGCCCGTGCCGAAAAGCACATAGGGCATACGCTTGCCGATCCTGGTGCTCGTTTTGTCCGAGAGAGAGCCGAAAAGCGGCAGCAGGAACAGCGCGAGGATGTTGTCCGCCGCCATTATCATGCCCGAATAGGTCTCGTTGAGATGGAAAGTATTTGTAAGGAGCAGGGGAACGATGCTGTTGTACATCTGCCAGAAAGCGCAGATGGACAGGAACGCAAGTCCCGTCAGTACGGTTCGTTTGTTGTCAAGTTTCATATGACGCCTCCGATACTTGTTTCGGAATGATTTTACAACAAAAAGCTCTTTTGCACAACAACATTTTTACCTATATTATGTTTGACCCCACGGCATTATGGGTGTAAAATAGAATAAAGATGAGTTTATACGGAGGTGCCCATTATGAATAATTCGTCGAAATTCCTCCTTCACGCAGCGCTCGCCGGAGCTGCGGCAGCGTCAGGGCTTGTTTTCCTCGTTGCGCCCGGCAAGCTCCGCAGGAGGCAGAAGGAGCCCTTTAAAAACCGCAACTTCGCCCACCGCGGACTTCATAAGCGCGATAAATCCGTTCCCGAAAATTCCATTGCCGCCTTTGAGAGAGCCTCCAGATACGGCTACGGCATCGAGCTGGACGTTCAGCTTTCCAGGGACGGCCAGGTCGTCGTTTTCCATGACGACACCTTAAACCGAGTCTGCGGCGTGGACGCGAGAGTGGACGAAAAGACCCTTGCCGAGCTCAAGCAGCTTTCGCTCTGCGGCACGGGCGAGACCATTCCGCTGTTTTCCGAGGTGCTCAGGACCGTCAGGGGCCGCGGCGCGCTCATCGTCGAGCTGAAAAACGGAAAGCACAACAGGGAGCTCTGCGAAAAGACCTACGCCCTGCTGCGCCGCTATTCCGGAGACTACTGCATCGAGAGCTTCAACCCCTTCATCGTCCGCTGGTTCAGGCTCAACGCTCCCGAAGTCGTCCGCGGCCAGCTTGCAAGTCCCCCCGCCGACTACAATGGCGAGGTAAACCCCGTGACCGGCTTCCTGCTGGGCAATGTGCTCCTCAACTTCCTCGGCAGGCCCCAGTTCATCGCATATAAGCTCGCGAAAAAGCCCTTCACCGTGAAGCTCTCCGAATTCCTCGGAGCCATGAAGATCTGCTGGACCAGTCATGAATGGGTGAACGAAAAAGGCCATGACGCCGTCATCTTCGAGTACTATAAGCCAAAACTGACATACAAAAAGTAAACTCCCGGGAATTATCCCGAGAGACAGCGCCTCATTTGTCAGCAGTGTGCCACACTGTCTGACAAATGGGGCTTTCTTCATATACCGGGCCGTTCCGGCCCGTCAAAGCCGGCAGGCGTTTGAGTCTGCTATGCTTTCCAGCAGTCCCCTGCAGCCCTCCTCCACATCGCGCCAGGTCGCCTCGAAATCGTTGGTGTACCATGGATCGGCAACTTCACCGGGTCGGTCGGTGAAGTCCATCAGCAGATGCAGCTTGCCCTCGGGATCGCCGCCGCATATACGGTGCATATTGCGAAGGTTCGCCTGATCCATGCCGATGAGCAGGTCGTACTCACCGTAGTCGCTGCGGCGGAGCTGCCGTGCGGTCTTGCCCGCGCAGGAGATACCGTGCTCGGCCAGCTTTTTTCGTGCCGGCGGATAGACGGGGTTCCCGATCTCCTCGGTGCTGGTGGCCGCGGACTCGATGTAAAACGCTTTCTCCAGCCCCGCCTTTTTCACCATATCCTTCATCACAAACTCCGCCATCGGGCTTCTGCAAATATTGCCGTGGCAGACAAAAAGTATTTTTGTCATTAAGATTCCTCCTGAGCTGCAGTATGCAAACTCCCTGCATCTGTCACGGCATTATACCACATTATGCTCGGTTTCTCTACAGAAAAACGGCATACCATAAAAAACGCGGGACGTCATTTACGTTGTTCTGCCGGCTCACGCGCCGTAGAAGCCGAGGTCGTTTTTCGCTATGTCCATGACGCTGTGGGTCTGCGCAATGGCGGAATCAAGGTCGCGGTTGAGCAGAGCGGTGAAAAGCTTCAGCTTTATCTCGTACAGCTTCTGTATCCCGCTGCGCTTGCAGTAAAGTGACCACAGGTATTCGCCCTGCGGCTTGAAGGAGTAATACAAAAGCGGCAGAAGCACGTTCCCCGACATTATTGCCAGCTCGTGATGAAAGCAGAACACCTGCTCCGCCGCCTCGTCCGCGTTCCTCGCGTTTTTGATGCCGTCAAGAATGGGCGACAGCTTTTCAAGCTCGGGCAGGTCGTTCTTTTCCAGCACAAGGCGCAGGCAAAGGCACTCCATCGCCTCCCTCGTCTCAAGCAGGGACTTGACCTCGTTCTTGCGCATGGCTCCGCCGTTGTAGCGCATTATCGCGATCAGTGTCTCGACGCTCCCCTTGCGGCGGTAATCGCAGACAAATACGCCCTGCCTGGGTTTTATCTCCACAAAGCCCAGCTTTTCAAGCTCGACGAGCCCCGCAGATATGACCGTGCGGCTCACGCCCATCTTCAGGGAGAGCTCACGGGCCGGAGGAAGCTGCTCCCCGACGGCAAGCTCGCCCGATAGTATCATATTCTCTATTTGCTGTACAAAAAGGTCTGTCATTGACAGCGCGGTTATTTTATTAAAGCCCATAATTACCTTCAACCCTCCATGCTCGTGGTCGTACCAAGTTCCACGAGCTAAATTTTATCTGCACATTGCCAAATTGTCAACACTTAATATGACTGATTCGCCGAAATTATTTAGACAGTATTGACCTTTATGTGGTAATGGTTATAAAATAAACAATATAATTATGTGGTATTACCACAAAGAAGGAGGATATTTTGATGCCAAAATACGACGCCGTTGTGATCGGCGCAGGAAACGGCGGATTGGCTGCCGCCTGCCGAATGGCTCTGGCGGGGAAAAAGACGCTGCTTATCGAGCGCCACAATCTGCCCGGAGGCTGCGCCTCAAGCTTCCGCAGGGGCCGCTTCGAGTTTGAAACGGCTCTGCACGAGATCTGTGAGTTCGGCACCGCCGAAAACCCCGGGGGCTGCCGCAAAACTATCGTCGACGATTTCGGCCTTGATATCAAGTGGCATCAGGTGCCGGACAATTTCCGCGTTATCACCACCGCAAGCGACGGAAAGACCCACATCGACGCGACCCTGCCCTGTGGTGTGGAAAACTTCGTCAACGAGATGGAGCGCCTCGTTCCGGGCTGCCGCAAGTCCATCCAGGACCTTTTTGATCTCGGCACCGAGTTCCACGAGGCAGGTGACTACTCGCTGAGCGTCGGGGGCAAGACCGACCCGAAGTATATGCAGGAGCATTTCCCCAATTTCCTTCGCCTGGGCAGCTATTCCGTCAACCGCGTATTCAAGGCCATGAAGATGCCCAAGCTCGCGCAGGACATAATGAACACCTACTGGGGATATCTCGGCGTTGACGCCGACCATCTTTCCTTCCTGCAGTATGTCAATATGCTGTGGCTGTATGTGAACCACGGAGCATGGATCCCCGACAAGACCAGCAACGAGCTCACGACGGGTCTGCTCGAGCGCTTCCGCAGCTTCGGCGGCGAGGTCTGGATGAACTGCACCGCAACAAAGATACTTTTTGATGAGGAAAAAGCAGTGAGAGGCGTCGAAACGACCTGCGGCACGGTGGAGACAAAGCACATACTCTGCAACATGAACCAGAACATGGTGTACGCTACGATGTGCCCTCCCGAGGTAGTTCCCGAGCGTATGGTCAAGCTCGGAAACGCGCGCACCTACTCGGCGAGAATGTTCGTTGTGTACATGGGCCTCGACAAGACCGCCGAGGAGCTGGGCGTCAAGGACTACACCATTTTCATCCCCACCTCCGCGAATACAGTCAGCGAATACGAGAGCGGCAAGACCATAAAGGACAACTGCAATCAGGTCATGGTGTGCTACAACGTGGTAAACCCCGGCTTCTCGCCCGAGGGCACCTGCGTGATCTCGCTGACGAGCACCTTCATGGACGACGACTGGGCGAACGTCGAGCAGGACGACTATGTTGAAACAAAGACCGCCTTTGCCGAGAAGCTCATAAAGCTCTTTGAGGAGCGCACGGGCATTATCGTCACCCCGTATATCGAGGAGCTGGAGATAGCGACGCCGTGGACGATGTGCAACTACGTCAACGTCCCGCAGGGCGCGGCCTACGGCTTCGAGCTGAAGGATTGGGACAGCATGATGCCGCGCATGATGATGATGGGTACTGAGTTCCCCGTCAAGGGGCTCAAGTTCGTCGGCGCGGCGAGCATACGCGGCGACGGCTACAACTCGGCGATATTCAGCGGCGATACGCTCGCAAAGAAGACCCTTGCCGAGATGAGATCAGAGGAGGCTTGATGATATGGCAGACAAACTCAACTACAAAGTAAGCCTTATCGGCGCGCTGGATATGCTCAAGTTCAAGAATATGCCCAAGGTGCGCGAAAAGGCGATACAGGCGTCGTCAGCGGCGCCCCTTCCCAAGACTCTCACCACCAATGAGAAGGCAAAGCAGCGTCACCCCGCAAAGCAGGAGGTAGTCGTTGCCGATATCCGCCCCAACGGCGCCGACGCAAAGACCATCGTTCTCCGCACCGAGGACGGCCGTCCCCTCGCGCCGTACAGGGCCGGTCAGTATGTAAGCGTTTCCATTGTCATAGGCGGCACGGTCACGACCCGCTCATACTCCCTGTGCGGCTCCCCCGCATGGGCAAAGCGCGGCGAGTACAACATCACCGTCAAGCGCGACGACGCAGGCTTCGTCAGCCCGTACATTCAGGATAACTGGCAGGTCGGCCAGAAGGTCACCATTTCCGGCCCTCAGGGGCATCTTTACTACGACCGCATCCGCGACGCGAAGAAGGTCGTCGCCCTCGCGGGCGGCTCGGGCATCACCCCGTTCATGGGTATGGCGTACGCCATCCGCGACGGGCTCGAGGATTTTGACCTGACCATACTCTTCGGCTCGCGCACCGAGGACGGCATCGTCTACAAGAAGGAGCTCGACGAGGTATGTGCTGCCTGCAGCAAGGTCCATGTCGTCCACGTCCTCTCCGACGAGGAGAAGGAGGGCTACGAGCACGGCTTCATCACCGCCGAGCTGATAAAAAAATACGGCGGCGAGGAATACAGCGTATTCATGTGCGGCCCTCAGGCGATGTACAACTTCCTCGACGGGGAGATCGAAAAGCTCGGTCTGCGCCGCAAGTTCGTGCGCCGCGAGCTGTTCGGTATGATAAAGGATCCCTGGAATCAGCCCGGCTATCCGGAGGAGATACGCGGAAAGACCTTCGCGCTCAAGGTCGTGCAGTGCGGTAAGGAGTACAGCATCACCGCCTCCGCCGACGAGCCTCTGCTCACCGCGATCGAGAGAGCGGGCATCGCCGCGCCATCGCGCTGCCGCAGCGGCGAATGCGCATGGTGCCGCTCCAGGCTGCTGTCCGGCAATGTCTTCGTTCCCGAAAAGACCGACGGCCGCCGCCGCGCGGATATAGAGTTCGGATACATCCATCCCTGCTCCTCGTTCGCCATGTCCGACATTGTCATCGAGGTCCCCGCGTCAACGATCGTATAACTTAAACGCAGACTATGCCCGATACGGCCGGCAGGACCGCCGTATCGGGCGTCATTTAATAAACCGATAAATTTCAAGGGAGTGACGTTATGAAGCTTACACAGGAGCAGCAGGCGATACTGGACGGAGCCCGGGGCGAGACCATGGCAAAGGTCGTGGAAACGCTCGTGGCATACGGCGACACCTTCCGCGCCGAGCGTATGGTTCCCATCACCGGCCAATACGGGCACACGGTCATATCCTTTGGGCTTGGCATCATGAAGCCCGTGTACGACCTGTACAACGAGCTTATAGAGGCAGGTCTGACCGGCGGGCAGAGATTCACCGCCGACCCGAGACCCATGGACGACAGAGTGCCGGCAAACCCGCTTGAGAAGCTCGTGTTCAAAAAATTCATGTACAGCCAGCAGGATCGGCTCGAGGAGCAGATGCGCAAGCTCGGACTGACCTCCGACGACGACTACACCTGCACCTGCTATCTCCCGCAGGTGGGCAACATACCAAAGCGCGGCGAGGTGCTGTCATGGGCGGAATCGAGCGCCGTCGTCTACGCCAACTCGGTCCTCGGCGCCAGGTGCAACCGCAACTCGGGCATAATCGAGCTTTTCGGGTCGATAGCTGGCTTTGTGCCCGAATTCGGCCTGCTCACGGACGAGGGGCGCAAGGCGTCGTGGGTGGTCGAGGTCAGATGCGAAAAAATGCCCGAGGCTCAGCTTCTCGGCTCGGCCATAGGCATGAAGGTCATGGAGCAGGTGCCCTATATCAGGGGGCTTGACAAGTGGCTCGGCACGGAGCTGGACGACAAGACCTGCGCCTATCTCAAGGATTTCGGCGCGGCCACGGCGTCAAACGGCGCGGTGGGCCTGTACCACATTGAAAACCTCACCCCGGAGGCAAAGGATATGGGCGAGGACCTGATAACAGAGGGCGCACAGGTATACGTCGTCGACGATGCGGAGCTTGAGCGCGTTAAGAGGAGCTATCCCGTCGTTTGGAAAAACGCCGACGCAAAGCCGCGCCTGTGCTTTGTCGGCTGCCCGCACCTCACCCTGCAGCAGCTCATCGACTGGACCCGTGCCATAGACGAGGGACTGCGGAAAAACGGCCTGAGCCGTGTGAGCGTTCCCACGGTGTTCACGGCGGCTTCCGCGGTGCTGCGCGAATTTGAAAAGACCCCCTACGCCGAAACGCTCAGACGCTGCGGCGTTATCACGGGCAGCCTGTGTCCGCTGATGTATATGAACAACCCGCTGTGCAAGAAGAAAGCGGTCATCACCTGCTCAAACAAGCTGCGCACCTACTCAAGCGCGCGCTTTTACAGCGAGGATGAGATACTCACTATCATAACCGGCAGGGAGGGCAGACTATGAAGCAGTTCAAGGGCAGAGTTATAGTTGCGGGAAGCTGTACGGCCGAGGCTCTCGTGTCCCACGGGGGCTTTAACACGCTCGCAAGCTTCCAGACCCCCATGATGATGGGCGACAAAGAGGTCAAATGCAGCGACCAGAACAATCCCGACCTGTACAAAAAGCCGATGATAGGAAAGGCGCTGTGCCTTCCGCAGACCATCGGCTCGACCACGGGAGGCATGGCGCTGTACACGGTGCTTTCATCGGGAAAACAGCCTGCATGTATGCTGTTTTCAATGACCATTGATTCGCTTGCGGCCTCCGGAGCCATCCTCGGCAGTATATGGACAGATGCGAAAATGCCCGTCTTAGACGAGCTGGGCGATGAGTTCCTGGACTATGTGAAAACGGGAATGCAGATCACCGTGGAGCCTGACGGCACCGTAACGGTCGCGTGAGCGGGCTATAGCAAACGGCAGATCCGTTGACGAACCGCCTGTATGCTCTGAGCAAAAAGCTCCAAATGTAAAAACCCCCGCGATCAGCATTCAGATCGCGGGGGTTCGTCATTCAAGTTAAATCCCAAGGTAGAAACCCGTGCTGAGCAGCTCCTCGGTGCGGGAGAGAACATCGTGAGCCTCATCATAGTTTTCATTTGCGAGCTCGGCAACAAGGTAATTCGTAAGACACATCGGCGCCGTCAGCGAGTTTTTGCAGGAAATGCTGTTTATCGCGCAGTTGAAGCACACGTCGCCGTAGCTTTTTATGGGCAGATCGTTCATCGAGGTGAACAGTATCACCTTCACGCCGTAGCTGCGCATCCACGCAAGGATATTCAGCGCGGTCTTAGAATATCTGGGGAACACATATGCGATGCACACGTCACCCTCGCCGGCCGAGACGACCTCCTCCGGATATATCATTCCGGTCGACTGCACAAAGCTCACGTTCCTTTTTATCTCACCCAGGCGGGAGGTAAGGTAGTGAGCCAGAGAAAAGCTGCTGCGCATACCAAGTATGTAAATCCTGTTCGCGCCGCTTATCATATCCACCGCTTTTTTGAGCTCCTGAGGGTCAAGCCCGTTGAGGGTCTGATGCAGATTATCCATATCCGTGGCAAAGCAGCTCTGAAGCGTAAGATCCTCTCCTCCGCTGCGGCTGCTGACGAGATTATCCAGCCGCTCGGGCAGCGTGGATTTGATCTGCATCTCTCTTTTGACCTCATCCTGCATATCGCTGAAGCCCGAATAGCCCATCGCGCGGGCAAAGCGGATAACCGTAGTGGTGCTGACGTTTATTTTTGCGGCAAGGACCTCCAGCGTGCAGAAAGCTACATCGTCCGGATGCTCCCCGACATAGTTTGCAACGGTCTTCTGCGCGTGAGTCATATCGTTATATTTTTCGTTTACCTTACTGTAAAACAGCATCCGTTCCCCACCTTGTTCCATAATAATTCCATTTTAACCATCATTGCGCGGCTTGTCAAGCTTGTAAAACCTTGATAATACTTGACGAAACGCGCGTAAATAGTATAATATATAACTCAATCATCGTTTCAAATGTGAAATCATTCAGCCAACGGAGGCCGAAATATGCCGCTGCCAACGACCGCCTGCGAGCCGGGCGTCATCCTCAGCAAGGATGAGATAACCGAGTTCATAAGAGAATGGATAGTGACGCTGCGCTTTGCTCCCGGGGAGAAGATCGTCGATACAGAGATCGCCTCGTATTTCGGCGTCAGCCGCACTCCCATAAGAGAAGTCCTGAAGCTGCTCGAGCAGCAGAAGCTCATATGCACTTTCCCCGGCAAGGGCACATTTGTCGCGGAGCTTCATCCGGAGAACATATACTCCCTGTATCTCCCGATGCAGACCCTGCAGTGTCTTGCAGTGCGCCTTGCCTGTGACAAGGCAACGCCCGAGGACATCGCAGAGCTTGAGGAAATAAACCGCGATTTCTTCGAAAAGGCTGAATCCAGGGACGACACTCTCGGTCTGCTCAAGGCCGACAAGCGCTTTCATCAGAAGCTGGTGGACATGGCGCGCAACGAATACATCGACGATTTCTGCTCGGCGCTCTGGACGCACATCGCAAGACTTGACTACATTTATTTCCGCGATTCACGGATGCTCGTAAGCTCCTACACCGACCATGTCAGGATGATCAAAGCCCTGAGTATGCGCGACCCCTTTTCGGCGGAGCGGGCCATGCGCGACAACTGGAACAACTCCATGCTCGGCATAATGGCGCTCACGGACAAGAAGGACGAAGCAGCAGCTCCCGCATGAGCTTTGTCAGAAAACCGGCGTGACTCTCGTCACGCCGGTTTTCTTTTTATATTCAGAACTTTACAATGTCGTCTATCTTCGCCATGTGGCAGCCGGGATAGCTGTCCTTCACGCGCATGAGGAAGTTGAGCTTATCGATGCGCTCGCCGGAGCGGGGGCAGCCGTTTTTGATAAAGGGTATCTGCAGGCCGACGGCGAGGTCCATTACGACGTCGCCAACGACGCCGCCGGAGCGGCCGGAGGTGATGGAGAACATACCGTGGCTGTGGGCAAAGCTGTGAGCGTCCAGAGCTTCGCTTATCGTTCCCACCTGATTGGGCTTGAGGATAAAGCCGTCGATGGCGTTCTCGTTGTACGCGCGAACGATGCGGTCGCGGTTGGAAACGGTGAAGTCGTCGGCGATGATATGGGCGCGGTTTATCTCGCTGTGAGCCTTCTTGAAGCCCTCCCAGTCGTTTTCATCCAGCATATCCTCAATGAAAACGAAGTTATGCCGCTCGGTTAGCCCCTTGACATATGCGATAAGCTCGTCGGAGGTGACCATCGAACCGTTGAGATAGTACTTTCCGCTCTCCTTGTCGTACATTTCGCTCATGGCACAGTCGAGGCAGAATGCGCACTTGTCGGTATAGCCGCAGTCGTCAATCGCCTTCTGGATTAGCTGTAGGCAGACCTCGGGATCCTCGGACGGAGCGCACCAGCCGTAGGAGCCGCCCACTCTGGGCTCGGCGCCGGTGAAGTCGCGGATGACCTTGCCCAGACGCTGGAACACCTTGACCGCTATCTCAACAGCCTCTTCTATATCGTCGGCGCGGTAGGGCATCACGATGAACTCGTTGAATGCCTGCTTTATTCCCGCGTTATTGCCGCCGTTGAGGACGTTGAACGAGGGGATGGGCACGGTCCTTATATCGCCGCCGGCAATGTAGTCATACAGGGGCTTGCCGACCGCTGCAGCCGCGGCGCGGTAGCAGGCGACGGAGACGGAATATACGGCGTTTCCGCCGAGGACGCTCTTGCGCTCGGTGCCGTCGAGCTCGATCATGAGTCTGTCGATGGCCTCCTGGTCGCGCACATCCATGCCTATGAGCTTCGGTGCGATGATATCGTTGACGTTGGCGACCGCCTTGTGAACGGAAAGTCCGTCATACTCAGCCGGGTCGTTATCGCGCAGGACGCAGGATTCATACATACCCACGGAGGTGCCGGTGGGGGCTGCGCCGGTGCCGACGGCTCCGGCCTCGGTCACGACGTCGACCTCGACCATGGGACGGCACTTGCAGTCTATGATCTGGCGTGCGTGTACCTGCTTTATCCTGTATCCGTCCGAAGCCTGGGGCTTTCCCTCGAGCGCGGGTACATACATTATATTAAGATCGCACAGGTTGGTGCCGGTGTTGCCGGTGAACACCGCGTCGCCCATGGCGTCGAGCGCCTCGAAGCAGGCGTGGCCGCGCAGGTTCTCAAACACGTCGACGCCCACGCTCACTGCGGTCTCATAGCTGGTGGAGTCGGTTATGCCGCCGGCGACGGAGGTCGTTCCGTCGGTACCCTCGGAGTCGATGGACAGGCAGGCTGCGCCGGGCGCCTTCTTTGCGGATATGGCGAAGGAGAGCGTGAGCTCCTGACCCGGGCCGCCGTGGCCGGTGATGGTCGAGTTATCCAGTATCTGCGTTGTGGCCTCGCCCGAGCACAGAAGCACGCAGGGAGCCTTGACGGGGTTGCCGTAATTCTGTATCTCGCGCGCAAGGGAGGCAAACACGGTGCCGACGTCCTTTGCCTCGCCCTCAAGGAAGGAGGAGAGGATGATCGCGGGTATGCCCATCTCCTCGGAGACGCGCTTTGCCGTCAGGCAGGAATCGGGCAGACTGTTTATAAGGAAATATGTATTGTCGGGGAAAGCCTTGGGCGTCTCGCCCTCGGGACCGACGTTCATGAGATAATCCACAACATTTTTCGGCAGTCTGTCGGCGACGCCGTAATCGCGGATGACCTGACGGGCCTCCTCAAGGGTGGTCTGGTCTGGACCCATGGGGGTACCCTTGTAATTCTTGTACGGCTCGCCGATATCGCCGGTGGCGGGGGTGCCGACGGCGTCGGATATGCCGAAGCCGATGAGCTCTGCGCCGCGCTCGGAAATGCGCTTTGCCAGCATACCGCCGTTCATGGCGGAGATGTGGCGGCGGATGGCGTTTATCTCATATATGCCCGCGCCGGACTTGAGCATGACGTCGGTGACGTCTATCTCGTCCTGCAGGGATATGCCCTCGATGGGGCAGCTCATCAGCGCGGAGCTGCCGCCGCTGATGACGACGATGAACAGATCATCCGGACCGGAGGCGTCAACGAGCTTGAGGATCTCCTTGCAGGCGCGCAGGCCCTCCTCGTTGGGCAGGGGATGTCCGCCGACGTACACGTCGGTCTTGCGGAAAACGTCGGTCGGCTCGCTGATCTTTACAATCGCTATACCCCGCGTGAGGTGGTCGCCGAGGACCTCGTCCACGGCCATGGCCATATGGTTGCAGGCTTTGCCGGCGCCGAGCAGGTAAACATTGCGCTTTTTCGACAGATCCCATCTGCGGCTACCGATGCACAGCACGTCGCCTTCCATATGCATTATGCTCTTGATGCGTTCATAGGCATCGAGCCTGCGCAGTGTTTCCTCGGCGATGTCCAGTACGATTTTCTTACTGTCTATGTCTCCGTGAGACAGCAGGCGGTCCCTGTTTTTGATCTTGTTCTGCATATTTTAACTCCTTTGCATAGAATTTCATAAGAACCCATCGGGGAATGCGATATATTGCTGTGATGATTTTAATAATATAGTCTTTCCCGCACATTGTCAATCTGAGGGCAGGATTATGCCCATTTCTGTGAATTTAGTACTATTTTTATATATTACATATAAAAATCAAGCGTTCAAATTCATTTCTATTCTTCAAAATGACTGTTTTTTTCGCTTCAAAAAGTATTAACAATAATATAATTACGATTTAAGGTAATATAGTTATAGTTTTTTTCTGTGCCGCGCCTTATAATTGAAGCCAAGATGATTTACAGCCTTCGGGAGGCGCTTTTCTGTCCCCGCGGCTGGATCAGACAGGTATTCTCAACAAAGAGGTGATAGTGTGTCGACTTCCCTTATTGCGCTTATTGTGTGCTTCCTCGCACTGATGGTCATTGGTCTTCCCATAGCATACAATCTGCTCATCTCGACCGTCGTATATCTGCTTGCGGCGGACGTGAACCTTGTTCAGCTCGCCATAAAAATGTACGGCGGCATGAACAGCTTCAGCTTTCTTGCAGTTCCCTTCTTCGTCCTGACCGGGCAGCTCATGCTCAGGGGCGGACTGCTTGAATCCCTTGTCAAGTTCGTCAACGCTTGGTTCGGCAGCTTCAAGGGTGCGATCGCCATAGTGGCCATCGGCGCCTCCCTGCTCATGGGCTCCATCGTCGGACTGGCCGTCGCTTCCGCGGCGTCCCTCGGCGTGTTCCTTATCCCCATGATGAAAAAGGAGGGCTACGCTCCGGAGTTTGCAGCCGGCGTCATGTCCTCGGCCTCTCTGCTCGGCCCCATCATGCCGCCGAGCGTGCTCATGATCCTTTACTGCACGGCGGTCGGCAACACCTCCATCGCGGGTTTGTTCATGGCGGCTGTCGTTCCCGCTATCACCATCTCTCTGCTCCAGTGCTTCACGGCTCACCGTATAGCCAAAAAGCGCGGCTACCCCTCTTACGGGCGTTCCACCTGGAAAGAGAAATGGCAGGCGACTGTTAAGGCCATCCCCGCGCTCCTGCTCCCCGTCATCATCCTCGGCGGCATCTTCTCCGGTATCTTCTCCATCACTGAGGCCTCCGGCGTCGCCGTTATTTACAGCGCGATCCTCGCTTTCTTCGTCAACCGCAGCGTAAAGCTCAGCGACATCCCGCAGATGGTAGTCGAGGCAGCCGCGACCAGCGGTCTCGTACTTATCCTTTCCGGCGCGGGCACAGCAATGGCCTGGGGCATCGCAAACGAGCGCGTAATGTCCCTGCTCATCGAGCCGCTTTCCGCAATGCCGCCCTGGCTCTTCCTGCTGCTCGTCAACATTCTGCTTATCGTCTGCGGAATGTTCATGGACGACTACGCATCCACCGTCATCCTCGCCCCCATTATCGCCCCCATCGCCTGGGCACTGGGCATCAATCCCCTGCACATCGGTCTCGTGTTCTGCGTAAACCTCGTTATCGGACTTGCGACCCCGCCCTTCGGCATCACCCTGTTCGTCACGAGCCCGACCGCCGGCACCACTGTGGAGAAAACGGCAAAAGAAGCCTTGCCATTCCTTGCGGTGACCCTTGCGGTGCTTCTGCTGGTCACCTTTGTCCCAGATGTTGCGCTGTGGCTGCCTGAGACCCTCGGCTACCTGAGCTGACGGCGATAATAAATCAGTCGATCAAAAACCAAAAATAAATCAAAAATCAAAAGGAGAAATCAGAAATGAAAAAAGCATTGGCTCTGGTTCTCGCACTCGTTATGGTGTTCGCTCTCTGCGCCTGCGGCGGCAACGGCGGCGGCAACGGCGACGGCGGCAATGATGTTGCCGACGGCAAGACCTACACCATAAAGATCGCCTGCGAGAACTCCGACAATTACCCCGCCACCCGCGGCCTGTACGCCATGAAGGAGTACATTGAGACTCACACCAACGGCGCAGTTAAGGTCGAGGTCTGCGCAAGCGGCCAGCTCGGCGGCGAAGAGGACACCCTTGAGCAGGTCGCTCAGGGCAACCTCGAAATGGCTGTCGCATCCTTCGCACCCGTAGTTTCCTACTGCAAGGACTTCATGGTCATGGACATCCCCTTCGTTTACAACAGCTACGAAGAGGCATGGCTCGTTCTTGACAGCTATGTAGGCACCGACCTCCTCAAGGCAATGGAGAAGGACGGCCTCAAGGGTCTTGCTTACATGGAGAACGGCTTCCGTCAGGTCACCAGCAGCAAGGGTGCCATCAACACCATGGCCGACTTCACCAACCTGAAGCTCCGCACCATGCAGAACAACAACCACATGGCATTCTTCCAGGCAATGGGCGCCAACCCCACTCCCGTCCCCTTCTCTGAGCTGTACATGGCTCTGTCCCAGAAGATCGCAGACGCTCAGGAAAATCCCATCGCGAACGTCACCGACAAGAAGCTCTACGAGGTCCAGAAGTACCTGTCCCTGACCAACCACATCTACGACGCAATGCCTCTGGTCTGCAACCTCGACTTCTTCAACAGCCTGCCCGCAGAGTATCAGGGCATCGTTCAGGCCGGCGCAATCTACGGCCAGGAGGTCAGCCGCTTCATCAACGCCGAGCGTGAGGCTCTCATTCTCGCCGACCTTGAGAAGCAGGGCATGGTCATCAACACCGTCTCCGACGACGCTCGCGCAGAGATGGCCAAGGCCGCTCAGCCCGCAGCCATCGAGCTGATCGCGCAGGATATCGGCCAGGACGCCGTTGACGAATACCTCGCAAACGTCGAGGAGATCCTCGCTCAGATCGCAAAGTACTGATAATTCCGTCTCAACAGCGGCTGCCCTTTACGGGCAGCCCCTTTGAGGCAGCACCGGAGGTATTTACCTATGACAGAAAAACTCGATAAGGCTCTCGGAGTTGTTTTTAATATTATGAAGGTCCTGCTCATCGTTCTTATCGCGGTGATGATAGGAGTCCTTATAGCGCACATCGTGTTCCGCTATATCCTCAACAATTCCCTTACATGGTCCGAGGAGCTGCTCAAGATACTGCTCGTATGGTTCGGTATGCTCAGCGTTGCGGTGCTCGCCGCGAGGCGCGAGCATGTCGCAATTGTGGTCTTTAAAAACCATATGCCCAAAAAGCTCTCCGCTTTCTGGACAAAATTCACTCAGGGAATTACGGTCGTCGCCTGCCTGCTGCTCATATTCCTCGGATTCTCATACTGTGCAAGTGCCGGCTTCAGACTGACTCCGGCGCTGAGGATACCGTATCTTTACGCATATCTGGCGATCCCCGTTGGTTTTATCTTCGTCACCCTTTTCGAGATACGCAACTTTATCGTTGACGTTTCCGGCAAGGGCAAATACGAATGTATCGAAAAGCCGGAGGAGGATCTCACCGGCGGCAAGGATATTGAACTCTGATCGAGCTTCACAGGAGACGGACTCAGAGTCGGATGATTTTGAAAGTTTGCATTTTCATTCATCGGACGTCTGTTCCGTCTCTTTTATTTTTTTGAACGGAGAATTAATATGTATAAACTCGAGCGGCAGGGCGGCTCCTGCGTTTTTACCGATGATGAGCTGAACGTGAGCTTCACCGTTCCCGAAAAAAACTGCGCGGGAATGTTCCAGACGAGCCAGCTTCCGGCCATGGAGGACGAGGCGGCGCTCAGGAGGGCTTTTGAGGAGCCGGTATCCGGCCGGAGACTGCGCGATATCGTGCAGATAAAAGGCGCTGAGACCGCCTGTATACTTGTTTCCGACGCCACCCGGGGCATACCCACGGCTCCGCTCGCGGCCATTGCCGTCGAGGAGCTGATAAAAGGCGGCATAAGCATAGAAAACATACACTTTTTCGTCGCCATCGGCGTGCACCGTCCGGCCACGGAGGCCGAGATGAAACTGTTTCTCGGCGAGCTCTACGGCAAGGTAAATATCGAAAACCACACTCCCTTTGACGAGGATAACCTCATAAGCCTCGGGCGCACCTCCGGCGGCACTCCCGTGTCCGTCAACAAGAGAGCGTACAACTGCGATATACACATCCAGATAGGCAAGGTCGAGCCCCACGAGTTCGCGGGCTTTTCCGGCGGGCGCAAGTCCGTTCTGCCCGGTGTCTCCTCCGAGGAGACGATAAGGATAAACCACCGCCCCGAGATGATACTCGACCCCGCATCCGCCATCGGCGCGCTTGACGGCAACCCCATCAACGCCGACATGACCGAGGCCGCGGAACTGTTCGGCATCGATTTCGGCGTCAACTGCATACTTAACAACGAGATGAAAATTGCGGCCGTGTTCACCGGCGGGCTCACCGAATGTCACCGCCATGCCGTGGACTTTGTCCGTTCGCGGCTCGGCGTGGTTTTTGAAAAGCCCGATCTTATAGTCACCACCCCGGGTCAGCCCCTTGATATTGACTTTTATCAGACCGTGAAGGCGCTCATCGCCCTTACAGAGATACTTGATGAGGACGTCGTCACTCTGCTATACTGCGGCTGTCCCGAGGGCGTCAACTCTCCGGATATGCTGCGGGCCTTCGGAAGCTCGGATAAGCTCGATGAGGTCGTGCGCTACACAACGGACAATTATGAGATACAGATGGACCACGTTCTGCTGCTCTCGAAGATCTTCCGCAAGGGTGCACAGGTCGTTCTGTGCTGTCCGAACGTTACAGACGAGGAGGCGCGGACGATGTTCATGACGCCCTGCAAAGACCATCAGAGCGCCATGGAGCTGGCCTGCAGGCTCACCGGAAAGCCCGGGCCGAAAATAATGTTTTACCCCCGTCCACAGACCGGCCTCCCCCGCCTGTCCGACTGAATAACATCACGGGATACCGTTTTTCGGTATCCAATCAGCGTGTCAAAAAAGTCCTCGCAGACTTTTTTGCACGCTTCAAAAACGCCATGTTTTTTGTGAAATTGCATTTCACGAAAAACCTCGCTGTGCTCGTCAAAAAGTCTGATAAATCAGACGTTTTTGATGGCTATTTATCCAATTCGAGGCGGGCTGCCGCCCCCTCGAGCTCCCCCGTCCGTCGCTTCTCTCTATGCATTCTTTTTCAGTTCTTTGATAGTCTGAAATGCCCATAATTATGGGCATTTTAATTACTGTTATACCCTTTTACTATTTATCGAGAAGCTCGATTATCTGCCCGTAGATCTTCTCGGCATGACGCCTGAAGTTTTCCTCTATCCTCTCGGCCTGGGCTTCGCCCGAGCTCAATATCTCAAGACGGATGATCTCGCCCTTGCCGTCGGACATGGCAAGCGTCACGAAGCATTCACCCTTCTTCAGTTCATGCTCGGCCGTGAGCATGGAAAGCCTCAGCAGGCGCTCAGCCTCGGGCGCGATGATCTTCTCCGCCTTTTTCCGCACGGAATACGGCAGGCTGCTCTCAACCGTTTCTCCGGCAGAAGCGCCTCGGGCGCTTATTCTGAGTCCGTCCTCTTCTTCGTTTATCAGCCCGTTTTCGATGAGCTCGGCAAGGCAGTCGGAATATTCAAAATAGCCGAAGCCCTCGTCGCACTGCTGTGTAAGATCCTGAAGGTCGATCGGCGCGACGGCGCCGGGAAGCCGGCGAAGAATGAACAGAATGAGTATTTTTATGTCGAGCTTTTCGTGGATGAATCCAAGTCTCTCCATGATCGCACTCTCCTACAATTTGCGAAATTATTATATATCAAAAACCGGGATATGTAAATATATCAGGATTTTTTCAGTCCGATGAACGACGCAATGATAACAGCAACTGCCGTTACGTGCAGCAGGACGCCCCTTGCCGACAACGGGTCGGTATTCGAACCGATCACGCCGAAGTCCGCGAGCAGCATGGCCGCAAGAATTATCACCTCGGCGGCAAGGACAAATATCCAGAACGTTCTTTTCATAGCACACCTCTCAAGTACAGGTATATTTTAATAATAATACAAGGATTTATTTTTGTAAATCCAATTTGCTTCACATTTTTAATTACTGCGCATAGACTGTACTGAAGTTTTTCTTCAATTCCATTCTGGGAGGTATGTTTATGGCAGACAGGGTTGTTCCCGGCCCGGTCAATGATGATGACTGCATCAAGGAGGCCGTCTGCGTTAATACAAGAAAGATAATGGATTCCTGCCGAGACAAAGACTGCATCGAAGACCTAAGAGTTTATCCCACCTTATGCTCTCAAGCATACATAGAGAGCGCCTTCAGCGTGCGTCCCCGCTCGGCGGAGCTGCTTCACTGCAAGGTATCCGTAAACGAGATCTGCCTCAACCGCGGATACTACACCGTTGACGTCACCTACTTCTATAAGATAACCGGCGAGACATTCCCCGCAAATCAGGTGTTTACTGGTCTCGCGGTATTCGACAAGCGAGTCATGCTGTTCGGCTCCGAGGGCAGAGTCAAGACCTTCTCCTCCGACGACTGCTGTGTTCTGGGCGGCGCGAACCATATGCCCTTTGCAGAGGTCGACGCTGTTGACCCCATCGCACTGCACATGACCCTTGCAGACGCTCCGCTGCCCGAGCCCGGCGTTGAGCAGCGGGAGATACCCAAGGAGGTCATTGATTCCTTCGGTGAGGAGCTGGCCGTCAGCGGCTGCGGCCGCCATGTCTACGTTACACTGGGGCAGTTTTCTATCATCCGTCTCGAGCGCAGCACTCAGCTTCTCATCCCCGCCTATGATTACTGCCTTCCCGACAAGGAGTGCGTGGGCTCCTCCGAGGATGACCCCTGCACCATGTTCGGACGCATCCGCTTCCCCGTCGAGGAGTTCTTCCCGCCCGACAGCGTTGAGCACTGCGAGGATTACAAGTCCATGGTATAAGGAAAAAGCAGCCGAACGGCTGCTTTTTCTACATCAGATCAATATTCTCTATGGAAAAATCGTGATCTTTACACCTAACATCCCCAAATCCGGAGATAAAGCTCACTGCAGATCCGGACTCTTGTGTGAAACATATCTCAACATCCACAGGCTCGTCGGGCTCCAGTCTCAACTCATATGCATAATACACTACGGCTTGATCCGGCGCTTCGGCTGAACCATTCATACTTATCTTCGGCCATTCAGGGAAAGCCGATTCGAAATATACGCCGTTTTCAAGCTTTTCTTCAATGATATCCTTCTGCCTGGCCTCGGCAAACTGCGTTGTGCTGCAAGCACCGTAACATTTAGCATTCACAACGACGCCGTTTACGGTCATTTCAAACGCTTCATTCTCATTGAAATTCAGCACCGGATAAGCAATGATGAGGCTTGTAGGCTCTTCGCCCTCGTATTTAAGATAATATCTTTCGCGCACCTCGGCTTTCCTGTTTCCCTGTTCGTCAGGCTTTGAAAAGCTGATCTCCGTTGTCCGCTCGGCTGTTATATCCTCTGTCTGCTCCGGCATACACAGCGAGCCTATGTAATGCTCCGGCTCTCTTGCGCGCTGTGTTTCAAACATAGGCAGGATAATATTTGTAAGGCCTATGACCAACGCAAGGACAAGCGCCAGAGCGAGCACCGCAATTATGACGCTGCGCTTGGTCAGCTTGCGTATCTGCTTATCATTTTCGTTCATCTCATTCTCCCTTCTGACTATTACTAACGCGAACCATTTATGATAAAACAGATTTGCTGTAACTACAGTGTAAATCACACTGCAAAGCTTTGTCAACCAGTATTTTCTATTTTACTATACAGAAAGAACGCAGGCCCACTGTGACCTGCGCTCTTTTAAGCTCATGGCTTCCGTATAACGATGTTGTCTTTATCCTTATAGATGCCGTTTTCGGGGATAACTCCGCGGACACATGAGGTGGGATACACGCTTGCGTGCCGACCGAGAACTGTCCCGGGGTTTAAGACGCTGTTGCAGCCGATCTCAACATAGTCGCCGAGGATCGCACCGACCTTTTTGCGGCCTGTTTCGATGAGCTCATCGCCGTTTTTGATGACCACGAGGGTCTTGTCGCTCTTGACGTTCGACGTGATGGAGCCCGCGCCCATATGAGACTTATAGCCGAGTATCGAGTCGCCGACGTAGTTATAGTGCGGGGTCTGGACACAGTCGAACAGGACCACGTTTTTCAGCTCCGTTGAGTTTCCAACGACTGCGTTTTTGCCCACGATGGCGCTGCCTCGGATAAAGGCGCAGTGCCTGACCTCAGCGCCGTGGTCGATTATGCAGGGCGAGCCGATATAGGCCGAGGGGAAAACCTTCGCGTCCCTTGCCACCCACACGTTTTCGCCGCGCTTTTCATACTCCTCCTCGGGCAATGTGCTGCCGAGAGCAATAATAAAATCGCTTATATCCGCCAGCGCCTCCCAGGGGTAGGTCTTTCCCTCGAACAGCGGCGCTGCGATGGTTTTAGTTAAGTCAAGAAGGTCTTTTATCTCGTACATCTTACTTTACCTTTATCAGTCTGCCGCTGCGGCGCATCGCGTCAATGATATGATCAACGCACTCGGCGCACTTTTCATGGCTCTGAGCCTCCGCCATCACACGCAGGACAGGCTCCGTCCCGCTCTTGCGAAGGAGTATCCTTCCCTCCGTACCGAGCTCGGCTTCCGCTTCAGCAACGGCTGCCTGCACCTCGGGACAGTTCAGAGTCTCGTCCTTATCGGTCACTACAACGTTTTTAAGAAGCTGGGGATACATCACTACGGGAGATGCCAGCACGGACAGCGGCTGCTTGCTCTCGCACATGACCTCCATGATCTTTATGGCGGTCAGCAGGCCGTCGCCTGAGTTGGCAAGGCTTCCGAAAATGATATGTCCGGACTGCTCGCCGCCGAGAATATGTCCGTTTGCGCGCATATTCTCCGCAACGTATTTATCGCCGACCGCGGTCTTTTCATAACCTATGCCCAGCGCGTCAAGAGCCTTGTACAGGCCGATGTTGCTCATCACGGTGGTAACAATCTTTTTATTGCCGAGAACTCCGCAGTCGCGCATATACTTACCGCAGACATACATGATGTGGTCACCGGTGATGACATTACCCTTATCGTCGACGGCAAGGCAGCGGTCGGCGTCGCCGTCAAAGGCGAAGCCCACATCAAGGCCGTTTTCCATTACGAATTTCTGCATCTGTTCGATATGGGTCGAACCGCAGTTGACATTGATATTCACGCCGTCGGGATTGTTGTTTATAACATAAGTATCGGCGCCGAGAGCGTCAAACACGCTTTTTGCCATCATCCATGTCGAGCCGTTGGCGCAGTCGAGGCCGACCTTCTTGCCCTTATAGGAGCGGGTGGCAAGGGATATCAGATAGCCGATATAGCGGTTGCGCCCCGCGGAATAATCCACGGTGCGGCCGATCTTTTCTCCCGTCGCATAGGGCAGGCAGTCCCGCTCGCCCGCGGCGGCCTTGTCGATATACTCCTCTATGCCGTCCAGAACATCGTCGCCCATCTTCTCGCCGGCGGAATTTATGAGCTTGATTCCGTTGTCGTAATAGGGATTGTGGCTTGCGGAGATCATGATACCGCAGTCAAAATCGTCGGAATGCGCGATATATGATACGCTCGGAGTCGTTGTGACATGCAGAAGGTAGGCGTCCGCGCCGGAGGCCGTCAGGCCCGCGCACAGGGCGGATTCGAGCATATAGCTTGAGCGGCGCGTGTCCTTGCCTATGACTACCCTTGCCTTGTGTTCCTTGCCGTAATACCAGCCGAGGTAGCGGCCGATTTCAAAGGCGTGCATGACCGTGAGACCTACGTTTGCCTCACCGCGGAAGCCGTCAGTTCCGAAATATTTACCCATTTTAAGCCTCCTTACAGATCAGTTAAGCTTCGACGCGGCACCCCCGTCGAGCATAAGCGTCATATTCATATGCATCTGCAGCATGGCTGCGGGAACATAGGTCGAGGTCTTGCCGTAGACGAGCTTATAGACGATATCGGCCTTTTCCTCCCCGAAGGCTATCAGGATGACGTTTCTTGCCCTGCAAATAGTCTTGAGCCCCATCGTTACCGCCGTTGAGGGCACATTTTCCGCTCCTCCGAAATTCCCGGCCTTCATCTGCTTTGTTTTATCGGTCAGCTGCGCGATGTGAGTTTCAGTGTCGTAGAGCGTGGCCGGCTCGTTAAAGCCGATATGGCCGTTTGTACCGATGCCGAGCAGGATAAGCTCAAGTCCGCCGCATGAGGCGATCTCATCATCGAAAGAGCCTGCATTGTCCGCCGTCGGCGTATGTACCTTTGTTATGCCAAGCTTTGAATAAAGCTGAGCCTGAAGCTGGCCTGAGCATGAACGCGGATCTCCGGCCTCAAGTCCTTCATATTCGCAGATATTGAAGGCCTCGCAGGCCGAAAAATCAATGTTCTGCATTTTCTCAAGCTCTTCATAGACGCCCTTGGGCGTCCTCCCCGCCGCAAACGCTATGGCGCAATCCGGCTTTGCGGAGATCTGCGCCGCGATCATCTCTGCGGCGAGCCTGTTTATCTTCTCCTTGCTGTCAACGATTATTTTCATTACATTGCTTCCTTTTATTATAATAATTCGCCTTTAAGCGGAAAAAATACCGTGGGAGGCGATTTTTTTGGCGATCATTTTTGTTCGCACAGTGATACTGTACTTTGCAATACTTATATCAATGCGCATTATGGGTAAGCGTCAGTTGGGAGAAATGGAGATCTCCGAATTCATTGTCGCCGCCCTGATAGCGGATCTTGCCGCCACGCCTCTGCAGGATATCGGAATCCCTTTATTGAACGGCCTTGTTCCGATAATCATTATGTTCTGCTTTGAAATAATAATCGCAGGGCTCAATATGCGCAGCGTCAAGCTCCGCAAACTGACCTACGGCAGGCCAGAAATAATCATAAGAGACGGCAGAATAATACGCGAGGCCATGCATAAAAACCGCTTTACTCTTGATGAACTGATGCAGGAGCTCAGAGCTCAGGGGCTTACGGACACTGCTCAGGTCGAATATGCCGTTCTTGAAACGAACGGACAGCTCAGCATCATTCTCAAGTCCGGCGATCAGCCCGCCACTGCGTCGCAGATGGGAGTTGACGGCGACGATGTAAGCTACGCGCACATCATAATAAACGAAGGCAGGATACTCGACAACAACCTCAAGCTTCTCGGCCGCGACAGACGCTGGCTTGCAAACGAGCTGAAGCGGCAGAATCTGCGCTCGGCAGATGAGGTATACATCCTTACGCTGTCGGAAAACGGCAGCGTGTTCTGCCAGGCAAAGGAGGTTTAAGATGAAAAAAGAACTCGCCGCGGCTATCATACTGGCGCTTCTGCTCACAGGCGTCATGGTGAACATCAGGGTGGCAAGCAACATCATCCTCAGTCTCAAGGAGGATGTTACGGCAGCTTATGAGAGCGCCGAAAAAGGCGACTTTGACCGCGCAAAGCCGCAGCTTGACGCAGCCGTTGAGCACTGGATGTCTCTTGACGGCTACACTCATATTTTTATTCGCCACTGCGAGATAAATTCAACAACTGAAGCGTATTTTCAGCTTAAGTCCGATATTTACGCAGAGGATATGGGCGCCGCCGAGGGCTCCTACGGTCTGCTCATGGCCACCCTCGATTCGCTGATGACCATGGAGCAGCTAAGCTTAGGCAGCATATTCTGACCGCTTATTTATCGCTCAGAAGCTTTGTGAGCTCATCCATAAAGGTGTTGATGTCCTTGAAGCTGCGGTAGACCGAGGCGAAGCGGACATATGCCACCTCATCGACAAGCTTTATGCGCTTCATGACCATTTCGCCGATATCCACGGTACTGACCTCGCGCTCAAGCGCGCTTTGCAGCTCCTGCTCGATCTCGTCGGCAATCTTCTCAAGCTGGGAAAGTGCCACGGGACGTTTCTCACAGGCGCGTACCATGCCGTTTATTAGCTTCATCCTGTCAAACTGCTGGCGCGAACCGTCGCGCTTTATGACAACAAGGGGCAGGTGCTCGATCGTCTCATACGTAGTGAAGCGCTTCTGGCACGCAAGGCACTCTCTGCGGCGGCGGATCGTTGTGGCCTCCTCAGCGGGGCGTGAGTCGATAACCTTGCTCTCAAGAAATCCGCAAAACGGGCATTTCATAGCTTATTCCTCCAAATGCTCACAAAATATTTAATGTGTTTTAATATTATAACACAATATGTTGAATTCCGCCATACTATTTTAGTATTCGCCCGCCAGGAACTCCTCGCGGCTCATTATTGCGTTGAGCACCTGCAGCAGGGCCTCGGCGGTCATTTTCTCGGGCAGGGCCATTTTTTTAAGAAGCTCCGCCCGTTTTTTCGCGCTGTCGGGCTTTCCGGTCAGACCTTTTTTATACATATCCGCCTTGCTGATACCGGCCGAAGAGCAGGAAAATTCTCCGTCTATCGTCGCTCCCGCCCTGCGGAGGCAGTCCAATATCACATCCGGGCTCATGCCCTCGACTCCGAGCTTTCCCTCCTTTGACGGAGAGCTTTTGCGCCGCTCCTTGCCCGGAATATCAGGTATATAGGCGTGCTTTACAAGCTTCGGGTCAACACAGCCTTTTATGAAATTCCGTATAACAAAGCCGGCTCCGTCGGAATCGGTCATAACTATAAGCCCGCGTTTTTGGGCCAGGGTGCGCAGAAGCTGCTGCTTCTCGCCGTCATTGATCAAACCGAAGCCCGAGGTCTCGATTATGACCGCATCTACGACCTGAGAGAGCGTGTTCTTATCGTATCTGCCCTCGACGACTATAACCTCGGATACTCTATGCACCGGTCTCACCTGCCGCTATCCGCATAACGCACTCCTTTAGCAGCTCCGCGGGCTCGGTTTTACTGCTTTTCATGGCATAATCCATCTCCGCGCACAGCTCCACCGCTCTTTTGAGCTGTCCGGCGGAAAATCTGTGCGCCGAGGCCATGAGCTTATTTGCTATGAAATCATATTTCAGGCCAAGGGTCTTTACGACATAGTCCTTGCCGAGCCCATTATCTATCGCCACACGAGCGGCATAGAGCTGGCGCATCTGGTTGCCGACTATGGCAAGCATCTGTGTGGGCTCGCTATTCTTATCGGCAAGCAGCTCACGCAGCAGGCGCATCGCGGTGTTGTTCTCGCCCCTTGCCAGCGCCTCTGTCATGTCAAAAACTACGGCCTCGGGAATATGATGGGCGACCGCGTCCACATCCGCTTCCGTGACCCTTTCGCCTTTAGCGTAGCTTGCGATCTTATTGATCTCGGGTATCAGCCTGTTCATAAGGCCGCCGCTGACGGATATGAGACGCTGGGCGGCGTTAAGCTCAATGCCCTTGCCGGCCGCGGCAAAGCGCTTTATTATCCATTTTATAAGCTGATCTCCCGACTGGGCGGTCACGCAGATCTCCGAACCGTATTTTGCGAAGCTTTTGTAAATCTTCAGCCGCTTATCCGGCTCAAAGGCCGCGCCGCACATGAATACTACCGTGCAGTATTCAGGGATATCGCTGAGTATGCTTATTATCTCGTCTGCTTCCTTCAGCTTGTTGAGGTCGATTCCTCTTATCTCAACAAGGCTGCGCTCTGACAGAAACGGCACGGAATCGACAGCCTCGCGCAGCGCAAGAGCGTCAAAATCCCGCTCTGTCAGCTTGCGGTAGCTGAAATCGTCCCCCTCGTCGGTGACGCAGAGCTTCTTTATCTCCGCAAAGAACTGGTCTGCCAGATAATCCTCCGGCCCCCATATAAGATACAGGTTCTTCGGCCCGTTCTCCTTAAGGCTCCGGACGCTTTCCCTGTAATTGAATTTTTCTTCCTGCTTGCTTTTCTTTGCCATTTAATCACCAGCCGTGATATCAATTATTATTCTGCCGAGCTCATCCGTGCGCAGTACCGTGATTTCGTATTTTTGCAGGCGCCCGAGCACCTCCTCGGTCGGATGCCCGTAACTGTTGTAGCCAACCGAGATAACCGCCGTTTCGGGCGATGTCTCCTCCAGAAGCTGCTCGCTTGTGGAATACTTTGAGCCGTGATGCGGGACGATGAGAAGATCCGTATCCTCAAGCTCATGCTCACGCACAAGCTCGCGCTCAACGCTCATCTCGACGTCCCCCGTCACCAGCATATGATAATCGCCTATGCTTACGGTTGACATAATTCCGCTCTCTGTTCGTTTACCGCGCTCTGAGGATTCGTATATGTTCAGTCTTATCTCACCTGCTTCAAGCTGCGTGTCCCGGACGATATACATGACCTTAGTACCGTTTGCCCCTGCGGTGAGCAGAAGCTCGTCAAGCAGGCCGCCCGGGTCGGTATCCGCGGCATTGTCCGGCAGGATGAGCGTATGCACGTTCATAAGATTCATCAGCCTCACCGCTCCGAGGGCATGATCCTCGTGCAGGTGCGTGAGCATGAGATAATCAATATCTGTCCTTCCGTTAGCATGGAGATAGCATGACAGCATATTCCCGGCATTCCCGGCGATCCCATGACTGCCGCAGTCAATGACAACGGTGTTCTCGCCCTCGGTCACGGCTATGCACTGGCCGTTTCCGACGTCCATGATACTTATAGTGCCCTCGTCGGCGAGCATATCGCGTCGGGTGACCCAGAACGTGCCCAGCAGGAGAATAACGCTCAGCGCACAGGGCAAGAGAGGGCTCAGCTTCCTTTTGCCTCGCTTTATCACAAAAAACGCGGCGAAAAGCAGATATGTCAGCACGAGCCACGCCAGCACATACGGATTTTCAGTGTATACAGCGACAAAATCGAGCTTCGCTGTATATTCTACCACGAAAGCTATGTATCGCACAAGATACGACAGTATCTCCGCCGCTCCCGCGCCCAGAGCCGACGCGGCGATGCCGATGAAGCAGACAGCATATCCTCCCACGAACAGAAGCGATATCGCCCACAGGCACAGGATGTTCACAACGGGCGCCAGTAGCGTCACATAGCCGAAATGCACCGCGGCCAGCGGCACTGTAAACACCGTGACGGCCAGAGAGCTGGAGAGAGTCGCAAGAGCATACCTGACCACAGGCGCTAAGAATACCGGCGGACTTATCCTGTCGCTTAAGTATTCATATATTGGCTGGGAAAACAGGAAGATGCCGGCCATCGCGCCGAAGGATAATTGCAGAGAAATGCTGCCTGCGGCAAAGGGGTTTGATATGAGTATGAGCGCCATTGCAAAGGATAACGAGGTCGCCCGGTCGTTTACCCTGCCCATGACAGGGGCGAGCAGAAGCAGGCTGAGCATGATACCCGCCCTGACCGCAGACGGCGGCGAGCCGACCATCACGACGAACGCCCACACAAGTCCCATGCACAGCAGGGACGAGCGCCTGTTTTTGCCCATGATGCTCTGCAAAACGCCGACGAGGAAGGCAACGTGCATACCCGATACCGCTACGACGTGCGCAAGCCCCGATATGCTCATTGAGGCGTAAAGTCTGTCGTTTTCGTAATAATCGCCTTTATATCCGGCTAAAAGCGCCGTCATGAACGGCGCGGTATCATCAGGAAAAAGTGCGCGGATGCGGCTGTGCAGAGCATTACCTATATTCTTCGGGAAGTACAGAAAAGAATATTCCCATGTGCCGGTCTTCTCTATGGGTTCGTTCGTATATCCCGTAAGATATATGTCCTTAGAGGTGTTCGAGTCGGTCTCCTCACCGTAGCGCTCGGCGGCATTGTGAAGCTTAATATTGACCTTTATCTCATCCCCCGGCTCAAGGCTGCCGCAGCTTTTGCCGTAATCGATTATAAGCGTCTTCACCTTTGGAAGCTCAGGATCGTCAAGCTTTACATACAAAAGCGTGCAGCTGTCCCTTTCGTCGGGGTATTCGGTCACTATCGCGCTGACACAAAATTCCCGCTCGGCGTATGGCGCGCAGGCGTCGATAGTGAAGTGCTCATGAAGCTCATAATGAGTAAAGCCCAAAGCCGCGGCAATAGCTAATATGATAAGTCTCTTCCTCGCTCTGCCCCTCAGAAAGAGAGCCGGCAGCAGAAGAAGCGCCGACAGCGCCGCAGCTATTATAAGCTGCCCGCGCGGTATAAGATAGTGAGCCAGGAATACCGCCGTGCAATATCCTGCTGACGCCAAAGCGAGCTTGCGAACACCCTTCATTTTATAACCTCTAAGCACAAAAAAGCAGCTTTAAGCTGCTTTTTTGCGTTGTTTTTTTACGCCATGCCCTCGGGGAGCTTTTTACCGCCCAGAAGATGGAAATGCAGATGCTTAACGGTCTGGCCGCCGTCCTCGCCGCAGTTATTCACCACGCGATAGCCGTTTTCAAGGCCCTCGGCCGCTGCGATCTTTGCAATGGCCTCGAAGCACTTTCCGACCAGCGCGGAGTTTGAGGAATCGATCTTATCCGCGCAGCAGATGTGCTCTCTGGGGAGCACGAGGACGTGCACGGGAGCCTGCGGATTAATGTCGCGGAAGGCATAAACATACTCATCCTCATAAACCTTCGTTGAGGGGATCTCCCCTGCTATGATCTTGCAGAAAAGGCAATCGTTCATAGTAACCTCCTGTTTTATATACCGAGCTTTTCGGCTACGAAATCATCAACTATCGCAAGCGCGTTATCTATCTTCAGTACCTCGGTGCCGCCGCCCATCGCGGAGTCGGGCTTACCGCCGCCCTTGCCTCCGGCGACTGCCGATACGGCCTTGACAAGGTCTCCGGCCTTGATGCCAGCCGCGACAGCCTCCTTGCCGCACACCGCGGCAAAGGTAACCTTGCTCTCCGTCGCGGTCGCCATTACAGCGACGACCTTGGGGTCCTTATCACGGAGGAAGTCGCCGATCTTGCGCAGGTCGTTCGGCTCAAGATCTGTGCGGGTAGCGGTCAGGACGTCGAAGCCGCCTATCTTCTTTGCGGCGAACAGGAATCTCTCTACATCGGCGTTGAGGATCTTATCCTTCATACGCTCAAGCTTCTGGCGCAGCTCCTTGATCTCGGCGAGAAAGCCCTCGGTTTTGGCAACAAGCTCGTTGGGCTTGGTCTTAAGAAGCTCAGCCGCCTTTGAGAGCATAATGTTTGCATCCCTGGCCATTGCAAGGCACTTTCTGCCCGTGACCGCCTCGATGCGGCGCACGCCGCTTGCAACGGAATACTCGCCTAATATGCGGAACGGGCCTACCTTCGCGGTATTATCCAGATGCGTGCCGCCGCACAGCTCAACGCTGAAATCTCCCATGGAGACGACCCTGACGACATCGCCGTATTTTTCCTCAAACAGCGCTGTCGCTCCGCTGCTTTTTGCTTCATCTATGCCCATTTCCTTGGCGGAAATATCCATGCCGTCAAGGATGGCGTTGTTCACCGCGTTCTCGACCTCGGCAAGCTCTTCCGCGCTGAGTGCGCTGAAATGGGTGAAGTCGAATCTCAGGCTGTCCTCATCCACAAGGGAGCCCGCCTGATGGACGTTCTCGCCCAGCACGTTGCGCAGTGCGCTGTGCAGCAGATGCGTTGCCGAATGCGCGCGGGATATCGCCTTGCGGCGCTCGGCGGATACGGAGGCGACGACGCACTCGCCGACGGATATTGCGCCGGAGTGCATGACGCCGTAGTGCAGGTACTTATCGCCCTTGTCCTTCTTGACGTTTTTGACCTCAAAGCGGCTTAGCTGTCCGCCCTCGATATCCTCAAGGCTGAAGCCGATCTCGCCGTGGTCGGCAATCTGGCCGCCCATTTCCGCATAAAACGGAGTTTTGTCAAGCACGATGATGCCGTCACTGCCGGCATTTATCTCGCCGGCGAGCTCGCCGTCGCTGACGATGGCAAGTACTTTTGCCGTATCGCTGAGCTTATCGTAGCCGGTAAACTCCGTGGGAGTAGCGTCAAGGCCGAAGTCGATGCCCTCCCAGCCGAGGTCGCCGAGGGCCTTTCTGGCCTCGCGGGCGCGTACGCGCTGTTCCTCCATGAGTTTTTTAAACTCCTCGGTATTGAGGCTCATGCCCTCATCCCGCACCATTTCTTCAGTCATGTCCACGGGGAAGCCATAGGTATCATAGAGCTTGAATGCGTCGGCTCCGGAGAAAACCGTCTCGCCCTTAGCCTTGTGCTCGGCGAGCAGGGATGCGAATATCTGCATTCCGGCGTCGATGGTCTTTGCAAAGCTCTCCTCCTCGCTTTTTACAACGCGGGTGATATAGTCCTGCTTCTCGCGCAGCTCGGGATACTGACACTCATTTTCATGGATAACGGTGTCGATGACTTTATAAAGGAAGGGCTCGTTCACGCCGAGGAGCTTTCCGTGGCGGGCAGCTCTTCTGAGCAGACGGCGCAGCACATAGCCGCGCCCCTCGTTCGAGGGCAGGATGCCGTCGCAGATCATAAATGTAGCGCTGCGGATATGGTCGGTGATAACGCGCAGTGAAACGTCACGCTTTTCGCTCTCGCCGTAGTGCGCGCCGGTTATCTCGGACACCTTGTGTGTGATATTCATGACCGTATCGACGTCGAACAGGGAGTTTACGCCCTGGCACACGACGGCCAGGCGCTCAAGACCCATGCCGGTGTCGATATTTTTCTGCGCAAGCTCGGTGTAGTTGCCGGCGCCGTCATTATCAAACTGGGAAAATACGTTGTTCCAGACCTCTATATAGCGGTCGCAGTCGCAGCCGACGGTACAGTCGGGCCTGCCGCAGCCGTATTCCTCGCCGCGGTCGTAGTATATCTCGCTGCACGGGCCGCAGGGACCTGCGCCGTGCTCCCAGAAGTTATCCTCCTTGCCGAAGCGGAATATGCGCTCGGCCGGTATGCCGATCTCGTCATGCCAGATGTTCCAAGCTTCATCGTCGTCGACATAAACGGAGGGATAGAGCCTGTCGGGGTCAAGTCCCACCCACTCCTCGGAGGTGAGGAACTCCCAGCTGTACGCGATGGCTTCATGCTTGAAGTAATCGCCGAAGGAGAAGTTGCCGAGCATCTCAAAATAGGTGCCGTGGCGGGCGGTATGGCCGACATTGTCGATATCGCCGGTGCGTATGCACTTCTGGCAGGTGCAAACGCGCCTTCTGGGCGGTACCTGCTCGCCCTTGAACCAAGGCTTCATGGGGGTCATGCCCGCGTTTATGAGCAGTATGGATTTATCGTTCCTGGGTACCAGCGAAAAGCTGGGCAGCCGGAGATGATCCTTGCTTTCAAAAAATCTGAGGAACATCTCTCTGAGTTCATTAAGTCCGTATGCTTTCATTTCTTCATTCTCCTAAGTATAGATAGCTTGCTGCACGGCCGCGGCAGCTTCATCTTAAATCTCATCATCGCATGTGGAGTTGAGCTTATCTCCTCCCCCGCCTCGTTTACCATGCTTCCGGCGGTAAACACTGTGGGCTCGGCATCGTTTGTCAGAAGCTCGACCGTATCGCCTGCGCAAAAGCGGTTTCGCTGGCTGAGCAGTGCAAAGCCTGTTTCGTCACATTCCTCGACCACCGCACAAACCTCGGCGTCTGAGAAGTAGCCGGCCTCCGCGTAGTGCTGCCCGGGATCTCCGAAGTAAAAGCCCGTGCAGTAAGGGCGGTGGCTTATCTTATTGACCTCGTCTACCCATATATGCGGAAGCGGCTCATTCGCCGCGGCGCAGTCGATCGCGTGGCGGTAGGCATTCGTTGCGGCGGCGGCGTAGTAGGCGGATTTCATCCTTCCCTCTATCTTGAGGCTCGTAACTCCCGCGGCCATTAGCTCGGGAATATGCTCGATCATGCACATATCACGGGAGTTCATAATATGGGTGCCGTTGTCCTCGGTGATCTCAAAATATTCGCCCGGGCGCTTTTCCTCGACCAGGTGGTACTTCCAGCGGCACGGCTGTGCGCAGGCGCCGCGGTTGGCGTCCCTGCCGGTCAGGTAGTTTGACAGCAGACAGCGCCCGGAAAATGAAACGCACATAGCGCCGTGGACAAAGGCTTCAATTTCAAGCTCAGGCGGGGTCTTCGCCCGAATTTCAAATATGTCCTTCATAGGGGTCTCACGGGCGAGGACCACCCGCTCGGCGCCCATGTTATACAGCACATTTGCCGCGGCGCTGTTTATAACGCCGAGCTGAGTGCTGACATGGCGGGCGACCTTCGGGGCATACCTTGCCGCCGCGTCCATAACGCCGAGATCGGCGATTATGAAGGCGTCGACGCCCGCGTCCTGAGCCCGCTCGAGAAAGGCCGGCAGACTTTTGAGCTCGTCCTCGCGCGGAAGGGTGTTGCAGGTCAGGTGTACCGCCGCTCCCTTTGCGTGAGCAAGGGCGCAGGATTCCCTGAGCCCCTCATCGGAAAAGTTTCCGGCCGCGGCGCGCATCCCGAACCGCCTGCCAGCAAGATACACGGCGTCCGCCCCGTAATGGAGCGCCATTTCAAGGCGCTCCATATCTCCGGCCGGCGCCAGAAGTTCCGGTTTTTTCTTAATCATAGTTCTGCGTTGCAACAAAGGCATTGAACGCATCGGCGTTGGTGAAATACTCATGCTCGCCGGTGGCTGTGTTGAGCGCATAGAACATATAGTTTGTATCGCTCGGCTGCAGCGCCGCCTTTATGGAGGCTATTCCCGGGCTGCATATCGGAGAAGGCGGAAGCCCCTTGTTTATTCTGGTGTTATACGGGCTGTCCTTTGCAAGCATCTCGGCAGTGGGCGCACCGCTGTGGTCGGGATACTCATAGAGCGTTGTTGAGTCTATCTGCAGAGGCCAGTCGCTCTTGAGGCGGTTATAGATGACCGAGGCTATCTTATAGCGGTCGGAATCGTTTGCCGCCTCCTTTTCTATCATGGAGGCTATGGTGATTATCTCGCGCATCGAATAGCCGCTCTCCTCCTGCCACTTGAGCATCTCCGCGGTGAGCTTATAGTGGAAGCCCTCAAGCAGCTTGTTGATAGCCGAGGACGCGGGCATTCCCTCATAAAACTCATAGGTATCCGGGAACAGGAAGCCCTCAAGTCGGCTCGCCTCGCCCTTCTCGACACCCTCAAGGAAGGAATAGTTGAAGGTCGCGTTTGCGGCGGCGTCCATCAGCTCGTCATAGTCGCACACTCCCTCCTCGTCAAGCTTACTGAATATCTGATTCATACTATAGCCTTCTGGGAAGGTTATCTTCTTCGTCACCATCGCGCCCGAGCCGGAGGTCATTTTCTTTATGAGCGCCTTATAGTCATAGACCGCCTTGAGCTCATATGTGCCGGGGTCGATCTTCTCATCTGCGTTATACACTGAGGCGAAGAGTTTAAACAGCCATTTGTACTTGATTATTCCCTGCTCCTTGAGCTCATCTGCAACATAGCCTATATCGGCATAGTGCTCTTTCTTAGTCTTCTTGTTGCCGTCTTCGTCCTCATACTCCACCTCCTCGTAAGTGAAGGTGTCCTTGGGCAGGGTTATCGTGGCAACGGTGTCCGACGCCTTGAAGCCCAAAACATCCGTCGCGGCAGCCCACGCAAGGCACGCGAGAATAACGCTGACGCTGATGACGAAAAGAAAATACAGAGCGCCGCCCATAAGTCCCTTTTTGCCGTCCTCATTTTTGCCGGAGGGCTTCTGTGTACCTTTGTTTTCGGGGCTTATTTTTATCTTCTTAGTCTTGTCGTCGTCATTTTTCTTATTAAAAATCGCGTCGAAATCTACATTCTTATCAGCCATTGACGTCTCCTTTGCCGATTGTAACCTGATTTGCCTTTGCGGCATAATATATCACAGACGCAGTTATTGCTGCGTGCTTGTGGGATACTTATCGCGTCATCAGTCCGCCGCGCCGGACACAGACCACGGAATTTATTGCGCGGGGAAAGGTCATTTTATGTTCTGCAATAACAACAGCTGCATCTGGATAATCCTTATCCTCATAATCATCTTCTGCTGCGGCGGCAACTGCGGCGGAAACTTCAACTGCGGCTGCAACAACAACGACTGCGGCTGCGGCTGCTAAGTCTGCGGGGAGGCTCCTTTAGGAGCCTCTTTCATTATGCGTCAGATATAACAGCGCTGACACGGGCGTCGGTATTCTCAGTGGGAATAATATCCTCTAAAAGCTGCGCTCTGCAAAGGCAGACGCTGAAGCAGGGATGCTCAGCGAGATAGCGGTCGTAATAACCCGCGCCGCGGCCGAGACGGTTATTATACTTATCGCAGCACAGGGCCGGAACGATGATGATATCATCCTCCCCCGGCGTTACGGCATCGCCCTTGACAGGCTCCGGGATCCCGAATTTTCCGGGTGCAAGTCCGTCGAGGTCATCAGCAAGGCGAAAGTGCATATGCCCGCCGGCGCCGCACACCGGCAGAGCCACCCGACGGCCGCTTTGGACGGCGGCCCGTATTATTGCGTGGGTCGATACCTCGCGTCCCACACTGTAATATGCAAAAATAGTTTTCGCGTTTTTATACTCCGGAAGCTCGGAGAGCTTTTGCGCAATGGCAGCGTCGCTCTGCTCAATATAACTTCGCGCAAGGTGTCGAAGCTCCTCCTTCTTTCGAGTGCGCATAAGCGCTTTCTTCTGCTTAACGCCGCAGGGCGTCTTTAATGATTGAATAGATTTCCTCATGCTTTTCATCGATCTCGCGCTCCACGCCGTCCTTCAGGAACGGTATCCTCGTCCAGCCGTAATAATCGGCTGCCTTATCCGCGACACGCAGACAGTTTTCGAGATACCGGACATCCTTTTCGTGGATATCCGCGCTCGTATGTGTTTTTTCCTGGCGGTGCTTCATCCGCGCGAGGGAGGTCTCCAGGTCGACGTCAAGGTAAATGACGAGATCGGGTCTGGGAAGTTCCAGCTTTACATATTCAAAATCATACAGCCAGTCAAAGAATGACTCGAGCTCATCGTTTTTGAGCTTCGCGCCCTGATGCACGGCGTTTGACGTAGTATAGCGGTCGGAAAGCACGAAGCCGCCCTTGTCGTAGATGCTGCCCCAGTCGGTGCGGTAAGCCGCGACCCTGTCGACAGCGAAAAAGGTGGACGCTATATATGCGTTCACATCGGCGGGGCTTGAGCCGAACTCACCGCCGAGGTACATCCGTATAAGTGAGGAGCTTTCTTTATCGTATCTGGGGAAAACGATGTGGTTATACGAAATGCCTTCCGCCTCCAGCCGCTGGCACACACGACGGTAGTGGGCGGATTTGCCGCTGCCGTCAATTCCCTCGAATACAATAAGCTTACCCTTTTCCATTAAAAAACTTCCTTATTTTTTTCGCCCACGCCTTCACGATGAACAGCGGGAGCTTTGCTATTCTTTTAAAGCGCCACGGCTCCTTAATGCAGCGGTAAAGCCACTCAAGGTTCAGATCCTGCCAGACTTTCGGCGCTCTTTCCACAACTCCGGCAAACACGTCCAGCGAGCCGCCCAGGCCCGCCATCAGCCCAACGTCGAGCGCGGATGCGTTTCTTGACATCCATATCTCCTGTTTGGGTGCGCCGAGACACACCATCAGGAAATCGGGCCTTGCGGCGTTTATCTTCGCCACCACCGGCGCGTCATCTTCAAAATAGCCGTCGTTTGTGCCGCAGATATTTATCCCGGGATACTGCCTTTTTATATTATCGGCGGCAAGCTCCGCAACGCCGGGCTTCGCACCCAGGAGAAACGCGGACTTTCCGCTCTCGGCAAGGTACCTGAGTATCGCTTCGCCTATCTCGATGCCCGGAATCCGTTCTCTGAGCGGCGTTCCGAGTATCTTCGCGGCCTTAACGACGCCTATGCCGTCCGGGATCACAAGATCGGCATTTTCAAGAGCCGCCATGAGCTCACCGTTATCCCACGCGGCCATGACTATCTCCGGATTGGGAGTAGCCATATATGCGGCCCTGTGCTCATCTATCAGCTTTTTGCATAATTCAATTGCATTTTCTTTCGTCAGATTGTCAAAACCGACACCCAACACATCCACTCTGTTCAAAGCTGGCTGAATACCTTTCCGATTTTTTCGTGTATAACAAGATCCGCCTCATCATCGTAAGGAGTTTCGCTGAGGTTCACAAGGGCAAGCTTATTTCCCCGGTAATAGTTTATAAGTCCCGCCGCAGGATAGACATTCAGGCTCGTGCCGCCGATTATAAGCACCTCTGCCCCGGATATGACCCGTATGGCCTCGGAAACGACAGCGTCGTCCAGGGGCTCTTCATACAGAACGATATCGGGTCTTATTAC